>PDMW01008175.1_pt1 | contig 33774 bp, 39 predicted proteins | sample 1515511 | NCBI WGS metagenome assembly PDMW01 (sample SAMN07343023, study PRJNA328102) | Marine metagenome, whole genome shotgun sequencing project. | biome: marine; feature: bay; material: water; isolation source: viruses from water sample < 0.22 micron filtered, nuclease treated, low... ... | reverse complement strand
ACCATCATTAGGTGATAGATGGAGTGATGGACAAGAGTTAAGAGGATATCAAAGAGGTAACCAAGACGATGATGCTTTTGAACAGAATATTGTTGGAGCAAGTGTATCTCTTTTAACTTCTCAAGATGTAAATAAATGCCCCTTTGGATTTTCTCAGATAGCTAATTCAACAGCTACTAATTTGCCTAATGGATGGGAAACAAGTGGAGTTTCAAATGTTGTCACTTTTGGTCACGAACCAAACTCAACTACTATTTCTCAGATAATATCATCTAATAATAGAATCGCTCAGAGAAGTACTAGGACAGGAACATGGGTAGAGATTACTGAGAAAATCACACAAGCTAATACTAATCCAGCAACTATGTTAGTAGATGCTTCGTTAGTAAAACAGAAAAGTGCTAACAATCTAGCTTCAACTTGCACAATTCCATTACCTACCAATGGAGTAGATGGTTCTAAGGTGATATACAGATTCAGAGCATCAGCCACCTCAACTCTATCATGGAATGCAGGATTTAATGATCTCAAGGGAGCGTTACCAACGTCCATAGCAATCAACAAATCTCTCTATGTTGGGGTGATCTATGATGCGTTTACATCTACATGGGATGTTGTTAGCGTAGTGGAGCAAAACTAGATGGCACTAGCAATAGGAAATAAGCAGGCATTCATACAGACTCCAACATCTCCATGGACTTCTTTAACTAGATCGCATAATCAAAATGCAGGAGCAGATGGTTTTTTATTGGTTTCTTTTGTTATGAGTAATGCTAGATCATACACTGGATGCACTTATGGGGGTCAAGCTATGACTCTCATCAAAACTCAAAACTTTGGAGGATTGACACAACGATGGGCTTGCTATGGTTTACTGAATCCACCAACGGGAAGTAATAATATTGTTGTTTCGTTTAATGGTTCAGTGTTTAATCCAGTTTCAATGTTTGCTACAAGTTTTACAGGTAGTGGTGGGGCAGGTAATTTTGCAACAAATGGAGCAAGTAGTACTCCTAATAGCAAAACTTTAGCAGTTACTTCAGGATCTGCTATATATGCACTGGGCATCTCAAATAATGCTTTTACAGGTATTGATATCAATGGGTCAGCCAGACCTTTAGAATTTCAGCATAACACTAACAAGCAGGTAAGTGGTGCATTGAGTCTAGCACCTTTGCCAGTAGGCAATATTAATGTAGTTACCAAGGTTACTTGGAGCAGTGTTTCAAACTCAAGAGTAGAAATTAAAGAAGCAAGCTCACCACCACCATCCGATGATGGCAGTTTTTTATTAATGTTTAATTAAGGAGAAAAAAATGATTAAGAGAGAAAATTTTCCAATATGTGCAAAAAATACTTCAATTGCTATGCAATGGAGTAGCCAAGGAGCTGATGACTTAAAATTAGAATCATCTCATCTAACTTTTGATAATATAAATGTTACTACTGCTGGAGAGATCCGCAAAGAAAGAACTTCTCTTCCTTTTGATGATGAAAATCCTATTCAGTGGTCAGAAGGTACAAGCCAAAAAATAAAAGAAGCCTTCCCTGATGGAGCTCAGCAGGCTATAAGATACGCTCTGGGAGAGCTTTATGAGTCTGATGAGCACCAGTATAGGCTAGGCACAAAAATTAGACCTGAAGAGGCTTAATAATAAATTTCAGAAAAAATGCAAAAACAATAGGGGAGAATGGATTTTGAAATAGTTAAAATCGTAAATTTATAATTAGGTATATTTGAATTGTGCAAGAGTCTAATGATCTTACTGAATGGGCAGAGCAACTTGGTTTAGGTGCTGGAGGGTTGCTACTGCTGAGAATATTGTTTTGGTTTATTCCTAAATTAAGATTACTAGGATGCAATTGCAAACAAGAAATTGCAGAGATAAAGAGGGTTCAGAATGCTACTATCAGGGATATAAAAGAAGATAGAGAAGCGTTCACTGAATACATTAAAGAATTTACAGAGGCAGTTCACAGAGTGGATAACATTGAAGGAAATTTTGATGATAGAAGAGCAGAAGTAAATAGTGCTTTTGAAATTGGTGATAATAGATTTAACTCTCTTGATAGTTTAAATATTAGGATTGAATCTAGACTTAAATCTTTGGAGAGTGAGGATAAATTGTTGAATAAATCTATCGGTGAATTATCTAAAACAAGTGCGGTGATGATGGCTACAATAGAACCTATAAAAAAAGATGTGAATCACCTCAAGAGTAACCAAGATAAGATCTTTGATCTTCTTACTCAGATGAATGGTACTCTTAATCAAATGGTGGGTAAAATTGGCATCTAACATTATACTATCTCCAATAGGTAGGAATGGTGAGGATAGAACAATTTGGGAGGTTATTAAGCCTATCAACTTGTTTTTTAGTTTTATGGGTGATACATATAAAGCTATTATTCATGAAGGATTCTTGACTGATGGAGGATCAATACCTTCTATTGGTGAACCATTTATATCTTCTACCGATCCTGATTATTTGTTATTCTTTTTATTTCATGATCTACTCTATGAGAAATCTGGAAGGATTTTAGTCTTTAAGAATGGCAGGGCTGATATCCTTAATTTAACTAGGGCTCAGGCTGATAAGATATCCTTATGGGATATGCCTAAGAGGGCTGGAGTTCCTTATTGGAAGAGAGCTATTGTCTATCCAGCAGTTGTTATTGGTGGTGGCAAGGCTTGGAGGAAGATGAAGAGCCTCAAGAGGGGTCAGAGATACAAGATGCTAAGGAAATTTATCAAGTAATTTTTTGTTTACTTTTATTTGATTAATAATTTGACCACCTATTGATTTAGGTGGTTTTTTTATTTGACAATTGCTTAATTTATTAATAAATTACTAATTAATGATTAACTACTTACATAAGCAAATTAAGGAGGCGATATGAAGCAGTTGGTAGAAGCAGTCACTAAGGTGATGCTGGAATGCAAGGGAGTTGAAAAAGCTCTTAAAGTTGGTAAAGGCAATAATGCCTATCAGGGTGTATCTGCAAAAGATGTATTCTTGAAGGTCAGCGAATCAATGGCTAATAATGGATTAGCAGTATTTCCAATTGATATAGAAGAAGATACTCAGTTTCAAGATTATGTTGATTCTTATGGAAATAAAAAAAATAGATTCTTTACTAAGGTAAAGGTCAAATATGAGCTATCTCATGTTTCAGGTGAATCTAAAGTGTGCTATGGTATTGGGCATGGTGCAGATGCTTTGGATAAAGCATGTGGTAAAGCTATGACTTATGCATTAAAAACATTCTGTATTTATCAGTTCTTTATTGCTACTGGGCATATTGATGATACTGATACTTCTCATTCAGCAGATCTATCTAATGAAACTCAGAAGCCTAATGGGTTTAAAGATAAGAGAATTGATCCTCATGCTCATGGTGATGAGTTGCTTAATCAACTAGCTAAGTTGTTTGCTGGTATTCATACCAAGATTGGTAAGTTTGGTCAAGCTACTTCTTTTGATGATATGAAGGGCATTGATCTAAAAGAAATTCATAATGAGTTCTTAAACTACCTGAATCTTGAGAGAGAGTTTGATTACCTTCAGTGGGTGGTTAAGAAGTTAGCTGATCCAGCAGAAGTGTGGAATGCAGATCGTTTAGGTAAGCTAAAAGATAAGGTGCAAGGTGATAAATGCTTAACCTCTGAAATTGAAGCAGTATTGAATCAAAAGATGTTTGAGGTATCTCAATGAGACAAATTAGACTAACAAGAGTGATCACTAATCCTACTCATGGTACATTCGGTGCATGGGTAGTAGATGGTCAGCCTATGGCAGTAACACTTGAGCCTTATAAGAGAAACAATTCAGTATCTGTATCATGCATTCCAACTGGTCAATACATTATTAAAAGAAGATACTCAGATAAGTATGAATGGCACTTTATTGTTGAAGGGGTAGAGGGTAGATCATACATCCTTATTCATTGGGGTAATCTTGATGATCATACTGAGGGATGCATTCTTATCGCTGAAGAGTTTGGATTGCTTGATGGTAAATGGGCAGTGCTATCTTCAAAGAGAGGCTTTGATGAGTTTATGAGAGCTATGGAGGGTATCCAAGAAGCCACCTTAACAATTGTAGAGGCTTACTAATGGATTCTAAATTTGCTGATGGATTGAAGGGTATTAAGAGAAATATGCTTGATTTACTTATTGAGAAGCCTCACTTGTTACCCTTGGAAAATCAATATAGGCTAGTTATTGAATATTGGAATAAATATTTACCAGACCAGCATGCTAGTTTTATTCGTGATTTTGCTGATGGTAAAATAAAAACAGAATCATGGTTAGTAGCTAGAAGGTGGCTTATTGATCAAGTGCCTGAATGGAATAAGTATAAAAGGCTAGATAGGCATGAAGAATACAAAGACTTTCATAAAAAAGAAAACTGGAAAAATCCAATGCAAGGAGAATTAATAGAATGAGTAGTTTAAATCAATGCAGTTTTGTGGGTAGAATGGGTAGAGATCCTGAAGTACGAGCAATTCCTTCAGGCTCTAAAGTTGCTGAATTTGGTATTGCCTGCACTGAGAAGTTTAAAGATGCTAATGGTCAGACTCAGGAGGTTACTGAGTGGGTTAGTGTGGTTGCATGGAAGAAACTGGCAGAAATTATTGAACGAATTGGAAAGAAAGGTCAATTAGTTTTAGTTGTTGGGAAAATGAAAACTAAGAGCTGGGAAGATCCTAATGGCATTAAAAAGTATAAAACTGAAATAATTGCTAGTCAATGGCAGATACTTAATGATCCTAATTTTAAGTCACAAAATAATTCACATGGATATGAGGGAGATGGCTATGCTAATAATGTTCCTCCAGCACCAGAAGATGAACCTTTACCATTTTAAGGAAAATATATGAATACAATTTTTAGCCAATTCCAAGGCAAGCTTACAAAATTTAAAGCGAAAGTAACTGAGAACAATGCTTCTCAGTTATTTTCGCTGGAATTTAGATCTATTTACGATGTGCAAAATTTTCTAATTGATTTATCATCTCAATGTGATCAAGACGTTATGCCTTATTTTAAGAATCAAGTATTATGGAATAATATGCATATTGATTTTATTGGTATGGTGAATGTAGAATTTGATCTTTTGACTTCTTTTGTGGCTAAGGTGCTTGCAATTAAAATTAGAAGAAAATTCTCACCAGCCGATCATTCAGATGTTTACACTTATGAACTTCTTTTTGAAAAAGAAGTTGATAGTGAGATGGATGCTTTATTGGTTCATTTTATGAATCATATTGAAGAAGATGAAAATGGTAGAAAAGTATTATCTACCTTTCCAATTATATTAACTTATATACCTCCAGCTCAAACTGATCTTTTCATTGAAGATTTGACTTTGCCTGAGAGTGAGCATATTATTATTACTTGACAAAGTATTAACTATTTATTAAAATAGACTCAATAAGGGCTATATCAGGATTGATCCCCTGATGAAGATGTAACTCCATTCATCAAGCCCTGATTTTTTAACTAATGGAGTGAATGGAGATATGTTATGAGTGCAAAGACACAATTTTTTAGTCACGACTTTAATTCAAGAAACAACTATAAGTTATTGGAGCTTAGAGCAGAGTATGGCTGGGAGGGCTATGGCTTGTTTTGGGCAATACTTGAATCAATAGCTGAAAATGACAAGCCTCTACCCTTGGATAGGATAGGGGCTTTATCAGTTGCTCTTGGAGTTTCTAAGGAGTTCTTAGCCTCTTATTTTAAGTTTTGCATAGATCTAGGCATCTTTATTGAGAAAGAGGCTTCTATAACCTCTGAGAGCCTTGAGCAGAGATTAGAATATAAGAGAGAAAAAACACGCAAGGCTAAGGCTAGTGCAGAAGCTAGATGGGGTAAAGCGAATGCTAAGCAAGTGCAGAGCGATAGCAATGCAGAATTTATGCGTTCGCATTCCGATTTTAATGCAAACAACACAACACAACACAACACAACACAAAAGATAGATATAGAGGCTGAAGCCTCTCCTAAGCCATCTAAGAAGAAAACTCTAAAAGATACTTTTGCTGATCGCAAGAAAGCATTTAAGGATGAGGTAGAGAGCTATTCGGAAGAGTATGCTGGATGGATGCTTAGCGATTTCTTTGGGTACTGGTCAGAGCCTAATCAAGCTAAAACTAAGATGAGCTGGGAGATGAAACCTACTTGGGATACTGGCAGAAGATTACAAACATGGGCAAAGAATCAGAAGGGGAATGAGCAGAGCCCTTATGATACAACTAAAGTCGTTAAAGAAAAAAATGGGAAGAATACCAAGGAGAAGAGAATTAAGTTGCTTCAGTGGGCTATTGATAATCCTGAGGAGGCTGAGGCTAAAGGAGCTAATATTAGTGCTTGCCGAATTGAACTTAATGCTTTATTGAGTGAGCAATGATGATGTTTCCAAAGAATAAGCCAATCAGGAATGCTAAGCTCTTAAGAAGTTTTCATTCCTTTTGTAAAAAAAATGATGTAGGATGCCTAAAATGTGGTTCACCTGATATTCAGATTCATCATGGGATATATAGATCTCAAGGTGGATCAGATACATGGGATAACTTATATCCCTTGTGTTATAAGTGCCATGATTATGTTCATTTTGAGGGTAAAGAACAATATCATCATATTGTAAAATTAAAGAGGATTTTATGGCTAGGATTAGAGGCAAGGTTGAAAACGGATTTATCAGATCATCTGGCTACCTTAAAGAGTTAGCTAAGTTTGAAGGCTATGAGGTGATCATTGAAATTGATAAAGCACCTTTAAAGCGTTCACTTGCTCAAAATAGGTATTACAGAAAAATGGTGGTAGGTGCTTTTCATAAACTATGGAAAGAAGTGGTAGCTTATGTAGATCCTAAGACTGGTGAAGATGTTAAGGGATTAACTAGAGAGATGGTGCATGAGATGTTAAGGATCAATTTTCTAAGCCTTGATATCAGAGCTCCTAAGACTGGCAAAATAATCAGATCAACTAGATCCACAACTGATCTTAGCACTTCTGAGATGATGAATTACATTGATTCATGCAGAAATTACTACCATCAAGAAACTGGCGAATACATAGACCCACCAGATTTTAATTAATTATTTATTAAAAAAGTATTGACAACATATTGAGAATAGAATAAATTGAATATATCAAGTTAATTAATGAGAAAAAAAGGAAATTAAAATGAAAAACTTATCAATCAATCACAAATTTAACAACATTGACCAAGTTGAAAGAATAAATGAGTTCGCTGGAAAGCATTTTTTTAGTGAGGGTGCTTTGAAATTTTTTAGTGGAAAAATTTATCCTACAATGTTTAGAGGCAGGTTTTTTGTTACAAGTGAAAAGCCCCCTCATGGAGATAGAGGTTATACGATTAGAATGGCTCAAGTAGATGGTGGAATTGAGACAATTTGTGATCATGGTGGTTTTTCATCAAAAAAACAAGCAGAAAATTTTATAGAAAAAAATCTTACTTTTGATCATGCAAAAATAATTGAGTTGCTATCAAGAGCATTTAATACTGGAAAATATTACAAAATGTTAGCAAGATTAAAGAAATCCTATCCTAATCAGTGGACTGATATTAGAAATCTCAACTTAGTGAGTGATTGGTTAATTGATTGGGTAGAAAAAAAGATTGAAGGAGTTAATTAAATGAAGAATTTGTGTAAAGAATTTAAAGAAGGTCAAATGTTGCGTAACAAATATATTAGTGGTAAGCATTTTAGATTTATTGGTATGCATCCAGATATAACTGATAGAGTTGTAGTTGAAGACAATGGTAGGGAAGTTAATTTTTATGCTAATGATATGGAGGTTATATAATGGGCATGTTAGATACTAATTATTTTCCATTCTATGAAAGAATGAAAGTTGCACCTAAAGAGACTGGAGAGAGGCTAGAGATAGCCCTCTCATACATTGATTTTATTGTTAGTACTTTGCTTAGGTATCATAAAAATATGAGTGCTAGATCTATAAGAGGTCTTATAAGCGATGGTGAGAAGAATTGGAATAAAATGGTAGGTCAGGGGCTTGCAGTTCAGATTGATCCTGATGATGGTGCAGATATGTTTTTGAATCCTATTAATTATCCTGAGATGTTTTTGTCTAGAATAATTGGTTCATCATCTAATAATGATGAATACACAATTATGGCTGATATTGCTAAGAATGTATCTTCAGCAATGGGATGGGGAGATCTTCAAATTGTAGAGGAGGTGGAGTAATGCAGTTTTCTTTTGCTACTAAGGAGTTTTCAAGTGATAGTATGCTCATTGAGTTTTGGCATGATGGGGTAATGCATTCCTTCATTATGAATAAGAAGGATCGCAACAATTTGATCCTTGAGATGAAAAAAGTAATTGATCAACTGGAGATGTTAAAAGATGAGTCTTAATTCAGCAGATAAATTGGTAGAAGAAGTGGAGTTTTGGTTTAAGAGAACTGGGCTTGCAGATATATCAGACTCTAGAGGGCAGTTCCTGAAGCTCATGGAAGAAACTGGTGAGATGGCTGGTGCTTATGCTAGAGGCAATAGAGAAGCCTTCATTGATGGTGCTGGAGATACCTTAGTGGTAGTTATTGGCATCCTTCTCCAGCAGAAGAGCTCCTTTGAAGAGGCATTGAGCTATGTACTTGATATAATCAAAAATAGAAAGCTAGTGGTAGTGGATGGAGTTGCTATTAAGGAGTCTGAATGGACTGAGGAGCACCTGAAGTTATGGGAGCAGAGAGGTGATCAATTAAAAAAAGATTAATAAAAATTGATTTTTATTAAAATAACCCTTGGTTTTTATTAATCAGGGGTTATATTTATATCATAAGTTAATTAATCACTAAACAAGGAATAACAAGATGAGCTGGGAATGCGATTTAAATAAATACTATAAGTCAATTGATAATGCAGAGAGTTTTCAAGAATTTCTAGAAGACAATTATACTTTACTAGGTCAGCATGATGGTGACAATGTTTGGGTAAATGAAGAAAAAGAAGCATTTAAAGTAAGTGATTCAGCTACATGGGTTAATCAAGCAGAAGATTCATACTGGGATTATGATCAGACTGAAGTTGAATATGATGAATTAATTGAGATGTTAATCAATAAAAATGGAGAAAAAAAATGAGTCTAATAAATAAAACCAATGAATATTTTGAAGTTGTAGAGGTGGAGCTTAAAGCTCTTGCCTCTCAATATAAAGAGATCTCAACTGATCTTTCATATCTAGTGATATCACCTGAAGATCCTGAAGATGTGATTGAGCAGAAAGAAAAAGATGCTAAGAAGAAAAAAGCTGAGATTACTAAGATTAGAACTTCAATTGAGAAGACTGCTAAATCTTATAGAGAGGGATTTAATAAAGCTTCTAAAGATGTTATTGCCTTAGAGAAGCCTCTTAAAGCACCTCTTATTGAAGATGAAGAATTATTGAAGGCTCAGATTAATTATCGTAAAATCAGGTCTGAGAAAGTAGCTGAGGAACTTCATAGCTCAAGGATTAATCAAATATCTGAGTTTGAAGGTTTTTATAATCCTATTTTCTTTGGTGCAATGGCTGAGGATCAGTGGCAGAAAACTCTTGCAGGGGCTAAGCTTGCTTCTGATGCTCACAAGAAACAAGAAGAGGATAGAATTGCAGAGCAGAAGAGGGAGAGTGAAGAGGCTGAGAGGCTCAGAAGAGAGGTTGAAGCCCTTAAAGCTGAAGCAAAGCTCAGAGAGCATGAGGCTAAAAAAGAAGTTGCAGAGGCTGGCTCAGGAGGCTCAGGAGAGATCAAAGAAGAGCTATCAACTACTCAAGGTAGATCAGAACTCTCAATCCTCCTTGATGGAATCAATAATCTCATTACTAACTCAATTAAGCCAATTGATCAGAAAGATCAAGTAGCTTACAACAATACTATTGATCTTCTTAATAAGGCTAGACAATATTTGGAGTTTTCTTTATGAGGATTGTGTGGTACTTAGTTTTATTGACTTTATTAGCACCTATTGTGGTGCTAGGGTCAATGCTTCAGGCATCTATTTTGAGGATGGAGAAGGAAGTAAAAAGTCTTAAGGCTGAATATAAATATCAATTGGGAAGGTTAATCAGATGATGAATAGATTTTTAGATGTGGGTGATGTTTTTGAAGTTAAAAAAGGAATGCATATTTTCACAAAAATACCTGAGATGATGGCTTACTCTAATGGTGATAGTTGGGATCTAGTTGAGAAAGATGTTATTGTAGATATGTATCCTTTTTTGGAAGGTTTTTATGTGGTTACTCATACTGGTAATCATAGCTCAGGTCAGGCTAGTGGTTATAAAGTTTGGGCAGAAAACTTAGAAAAGAAAGTCTCTATAAATTTCTTTCAATCAGGTGGATTTATTTGTAAAAATGAACCTGATAAAATTGTCCTTAAGGGGAAGGCTGAGAGAACTTGGGATTGGGAGATTGGTGCTGATTGGAAGGCAAGTGATAATGGCAAGTAGAAGAAGAGGTTGGTATTGCATTAAGTGTGATACTCAGAACCAAACTAAAGATGAATTATGTAAAGAATGTAAATCTCCAAGATCTACCAAGTTTTTTAAGGATGAAGAATGAGTAACATTGAAATTGTAACCATGTTAGCACTATTGCTAATTTTAGCTCATAAAGTGTATGTGATATGGATGTAGAATCAGATAAAGAAATAATTAAGCAAATAAAGAGAAAAATTGTCTTGCTAGATAAAAGAAAATTATTGAAGCAGGCTGATAAGCAGGTTTTCCTTAACATACTCAATATTTTAGAAAAAAGAATAGGATCTTAAATGGCTAGAAGATTAACACAAAAAAAATTCATACCAAATGGAGAGACACCAGTAAAGCTACTTTTTGATTATGCAGGGTACACAACTACTAAAGAGATAGCTGAAGTGGTGGGTGTAGCTCCTAACACGATTAGAAGGTGGGACAACGAAGATGATTGGCGAGCATGGGCTTTGCAAAAAATAGGCTTTGAGATAGTCTATGTAGGATTAGACGAGGAAGAGGAAGAGGAATGCTAGAAATTGTATCACTGATTTTAGAGCTATTAGTTTTCATTTTACTTATGTGGATTTTGAAACATCACGGACTAGCTATTGAACAATTGCAAGACGATTACAATAAAAGGCTTAGAATATACCAAGACGAAGAGGTAGAAGAATGATACAGAATCATATAATACAAGCAAGGGAAAATAATGATAGATTGGCTAGAACTATTTCAAACATGCTAGTAATTGATTCACTAGCTTCTATTGAAAATAAAGAATTAATCTACTCTTCAATTAAAGTTTTATTAAATTATAACTTAAGTGTTATTGATTTGGAGGTGGATGAAGATGAAGACTGAAGGTTTAACTGATAAACAAAATAAGTTTGCTGATGCTTATCACTTGTCAGGGAATGCAACTGAATCTGCTATAAAAGCTGGGTACTCTTCAAAGGGTAAATCTGCTGAGGTTCAGGGATCGGTGTTATTAAGAAATCCTAAGGTAAAGGATCATATAAATAAACTTAAGAAATCTGCTGGTGCTAAGCATATTATCACAAGGAATAAGATATTAGATAAGCTCTCTGGGCTTATGGATAATGAAGATCCTAAAGTACAACTCAAGGCTATTGAAGTAGCTAACAAAATGTGTGGCTTTAATGAGCCTGAGAAACAAGATGTAACTGGATCGCTTGATGTTAATATAATGTATCAAGTGGTGGGTAGCAGAGAAGATGTAGATAAAATTAAAGGAGAATTGTAATGGAAAATGAAGAATTAAATCAAGTTAATGGGTCTGAATATGTGGCAATTCCGATAAATGTATATGAGGTAATTGCCAACTACATGGGTAATAAGCCTTGGAAAGAAGTAGATAGTATTCTCAATGCAATTAAATCAGTCCCTACCTTAGGGCAATTTTTAAAAGATAATGAGGTCAAATAATGAGTTTAGAAATCAATTTTAAAGAAAAAGAAATAACAATGATAGAAGATATTGTTTACACAAGTAAAGATGGTCAAGAGCAGACTTTTGTGGATATGCAGGAATTTAATGGGGTGATTGATCCAATGGATGCTAGGCACATTAAATTTGACCACAAAGAAAGATCTAGGCATTTAGAGATCATTGGGAAAGATGAGGAAATACTGGGTATTTTAAGAATGCCATTCGCCTCTCAGTTTGAGGATAAGCCAACTGCTGAGAATATGAAAGATAATGCTATCAGTGAGCTACTGGTTAATGATCCTAGATTGAGATACATTATGGGTGAAATTCTTGATGCTTCTAATAAGGGTAATTTAACATGCAATATTGATTTAGTTTTAGTTGAGGATTATCGTAGAGTTCTTACCTATCTAGGTTACAGAATTGATAACTCTACCTTTTCAAATAAACTTGGAGTTAGCTGGTAGAGAAAAATGCAGAGTAGTGTTTTAACTAATCAAGCAAAATTCCTTAAAAGCAACTCAGCAGTAGTTGCTTTTATTGGTGGTATTGGTTCAGGTAAAACATGGGTAGCAACTGAGAGAGCTAAGAATGAGCTTTTATTAGGTAATCACTGCATAGCAGTTGCATCATCTCATTCTCAGTTAAAAAAGGTATTCTTTAGTGAGCTACAATTAAGGCTAAAATTTCAAGGTATTCCATATAAGTATAATAAGTCCAATGATGAGATGTTTATTGAGTTGCCTTTTAATGGTGCTATTATTCATGGTTACTCAGGTAAAGAGAAGTCAATTGACAATGCTAGGGGGTTATCAGTTGATAAAGCATTCTATGATGAGGCTACATTATATGATGAATATATAAGAGAAGTTGTATCAGGAAGGCTCAGGAGGGGGCATAGTAAGCCTCAAGAGTTTATTTCTACTTCTCCAAGGGGTAAGAAACACTGGACTTATAAGTTGGTACATGATGAACATACAGACTTTATTCACCAAACGATATTTGACAATCATTTTCTACCTACTGATTACATTGATAAGCTAGTCAGGGAATATGATGGAGACTTTGCCCTTCAGGAGCTCTATGGAGAGTTTGTGGATGGTGAAACTGCTAATGCCTTAATACCTTTATCGTCTATCAGGGAGGCTCAGGAGAGGACTGCTATGCATCAAGAGGATGCAGTTAAGATAGCTGGCTTTGATGTAGCTAGATATGGTAATGATAAATCTCAAATTGTGTTTAGGCAGGGTGATCATATACTTGGATGGCAAGAGTATGATTCAATGGGCTTAGTGGATCTCTCAGGGCTTGCAATTGACTGGGTAGTAAGAAATAAACCTGATGTTTTGGTGATTGATGGCAATGGTGTTGGTGGTGGTGTGGTTGATATTTTAAAATCTAAGATTAATGATATTGTAGATATTGTAGATTTTAATGGTGGCTACAAGGGGAATGATGATCGCTTCTTGAATCTTAGGGCTGAAACATGGCATAATATGAAGAGTTGGGTGCAGACTACTGGAGTGTTGCCAAAAGAAGAAATTGTAGAGGAATTAACTGATATTAACTATTTTATGGATAATAGGAACAAACTTTGTTTAGATTCTAAAGATGTATTGAGAAGAAGAGGTGGAGCTTCTCCTGATTGGGGTGATGCTTTATCAATGACTTTTGAAGACAATGCAGTCAGATTTAGGAAGAAGAGTAGACTATCTAGAAAACTAGGTAAAAGATCATCAAGAGGATTCGTTGGATGAAAAATAAAGATATGACTTTAGAGCAGAGGATTACAAAGAAAATTCAGCAAGCTCAAGATGAATGGTCTGAGCAGTATAACAGGTTAGCTAAGCACCTTAAATTTGCCTCTGGTGATCAATGGGAACCGAGCGTATTAGAGGCTAGAAATGAGGATAAAAGACCTTCTCTTGTTGTTAATATTGTTAAGCCTAAAATAAATAGAATTGTTAATCCATATAGAATTAATCCTTTAGGGATGAGTGTTAAGTTGCCTGATAAAGAAGTAGCTACTCTTCTGAATGATAAACTTAGATCAATTGAATCAAAGTCAAGGGCAAGTGAGGCTTATGAAGTAGCTTTTGAATGTGCAGTTACTGGTGGAATTGGCTGGATTCATGTAATGCTTGATTACCTTAATGATGAAACTACTGATGTAGAACCTAGAATTAAAGGTATTGTTAATCCTACTTCAGTTTTCATTGATCCTTATGCAGAGCAGATGGATGGATCAGATGCTAAATGGGGATTCATCATTAATTATGTTGATAAGGAATGGGCTGAAGAAGAGTATGGTTATTTTGATGAAAAAACTGAAACAGAGTCAGCAGTCAAGAATTTTGAAATGTATGCTAGTTGGGATATGCCTGATAATGCTTGTCCTGAGTTAATGTTTTATGAGCTAAAAGAAGATGAGTTCACCAGATACTTCTTGAATGATGGGGATTTTGTAGATGAAGGATCAGAAGAATATACTGATGAAGTTAAAGAGTCTTCAATCAATGAAAGAATGATAAGAAAGAAGACTTTGCACTGCTACAAATATATCGGTGGTAAAAAGGTAGATGAGAAAGAGTTTGATTGTAACTATATTCCTCTTATTCCAGTTTTCGGTGATCGCATTTTAAGTGCTGGTCAATCAAGAATTAAATTCGCTGGTCAGGTTCATTGGAATCAAGACCTACAAAGATCTTTTAATTACTATAAGTCTTCAGAGTTAGAGCTAATTACTAATGCTCCAAAAAATCCTTGGATAGCTGAAGAAGATTCTATTGAGAATTATGATGATGACTGGGCAGAGTCTAATACTAGACCTAAGGCAGTGTTAAAATATAGGTCAGTGGTTAAAGGTGGTCAGCAAGCCCCAGCACCTTTTAGAGCAGATAATCAGGCTCAGACTCAGTCAGTAATTAATTCAGCTAATCAAGCTATTGCAGATATGGATATCACTTCAGGTGTGAATCAGTCTATGATGGGTGATCAGGCAATTAATCAAGTGGAATCAGGTCTTGCTTTATTGACTAAAGAGAATGCTGGTGAAGTAACTACTGCTCAATATGTGGATAATTTATCAGTTTCAATTGAACAGACTTGTAGAGTTGTACTAAACATGCTTACTTATTCTTCAGATGTAGAAAGATCAGAATCCATGATCAATGATGAGGGGCTTATGTACTCCATTGATACACAATGGAGTGAAGTGATAACTCCTCAGATCATGAATGAGCTTGAAGTATCCGTTGAAGGTGGGTCAGCCTATGAGGGCAGAAGAAAAGAAGCTCTGAGCTCATTAATGGCTCTAGGGCAGGCTCATCCTCAAGGGGTTTCACTGATAGCTGATCTAGTTGCAAGTAATCTTGATCATCCAGTATCTGATCAGGCAAGCGAAAGATTCAATAAGGCTCTTCCACCTGAGATAAGAGGTGGTGATGAAAACCAGCCTGAAGATCCTAGAGCAGTTGCAATGCTTCAGCAAGCTCAGCAACAAATGGACGAGATGCAGATGCAGATTACTCAAGTGGTTGAGCAAGCTAACTACTATAAAGGTCTTGCAGAACAACTAAATACTCAATTGGTAGATAATCAGAAAGATAGAGAAACTGATCTAGCTGAAAAACAAATTGATTCTCAGACTAAAATGGCAGTTGAAAGAATGAAGCAAGAAGGGGCAGATAGAAGAGAGCTGGCTAAAATTCAGGCTGATGCTAATAAGCAAAACAAAGATCTTGCTTCAGAGATCATGAAGGGTGATCAGATAACTAAAAGAACTGATGCAGATGATATCATACCTCAGATGCAAGGTAAAGTTGAGCCAATGAATCCTATTGAAGTAGATTTTGGAGAAGAAGATGTTACTGAAGTGGATTTTTAATTATATTAAAGGTAGGGCAATACCTTTTGAATTGTCTACCCAACTAGAGGGTTAATTCTAGTTAAAGGATTAGAACTAGGCTAATGGAAGACTTAAATAACCTAGATGACTCAGATATCTTGACTGAGGAAAATCAAGATCTCCATATTGGGGAGGAAATCAATAACCAGCCAACTGATGAAGATCTAGAAGTTGAAACTGATAAAGCTGATCAGGAAGATGCAGATAGAGATGAAGAAGGTGGTGAAGATAAAAAACCAACTCCTGATGAAAAGCGAAATCATGCTTTTAAGAAGTTAAAAACTCAGCGTAAAGAACTCAGAGATGAGAATGCTCAACTGAGGCGAGAACTGGCTAAACTAAATAACGCTCAGAGGATAGATCCTATGAGTAATTATGATCCTAAGAAGTTTACTCCTCAACAATGGAGGCAGTTGCAGATTAGGGAAGGTGTTAAGGCAGAGATGGCTAATGAGAGTATTCAAGCCAAACAGGAAGAGCTCCAAGTTAAAGAGGATGCTTTGTTTGCTGAAGAGTTTGAGCTCAAAAAGCAAGAGTTTTTAACTAATGAAGCCCCTGATTATGATGAGGTTATGAATAAGGTCAAAGATTATAAAATTCCTGATGAGGCAGTGGGCTTCATTCAAGATGCTGATAATCCACCTAGAATAGCTTACTTTCTTGCTAAGAATACTCATATCGCTGATAAGCTACATGATATGAATCCTAAGCAGATGGAAAAATTCATTGATCGTATTGATGTCAAGTTGGATTTAGAATCACAAAGAAAAGCTGAAGTTTCTAGGGCTAAAAAAACTCCTAGTACCAGAGGTAAAGGTGGTTCAATTTCTAAAGATCCTTCCACGATGAACATGGAAGAATTTGCCAAGTGGCATAGATCTAAGAAATAAATAAAAATGGTATTGTAGATTAATCAATAAGGAGATTTTAAGATGCCGAATAAAATGTTAGTGGATGATGTAATCCTCAAGTCAGGTTTAATGATTCTACATGAGAAATGTCAATTTCTAGGTAGAGTTGATACTCAATATGATAACTCTTACTCAGGCAATGGTGGTAAGAGAGGTGATACAATTCGCCTAAGAAAACCAGCAAGATATTCAGTTCGTAAAGGTCAAACATTATCACTGCAAGATCATGTTGAAGAAAATACTTCTTTAACTGCATCTATTCAAGCTGGTGTAGATGTTGAGTTTACTTCTGCTGATTTAACTCTTTCACTTGATGACTTCAAGGCAAATGTTCTTGAGCCTCAAATGACAGACTTAGTTTCAGATACTGAGGCAACTTTCTTGACTTCTATGTTAGGCATGAAAAATGGAATCGGTGTTAATCCATTGACTTTCAAAGATGTTCAGAGAGCTAAGGCATTCTTGACCCAACAAACGACTCCAGTTGGTGATCGTTTTTTTGCAATAGATTCAGAAGATCAAGTTGATATAGTTGATGAGCTTAAGGGCTTATTTCAGTCTTCAACTGAGATTGATCGTCAGTATAAAGAGGGTACAATGGGTAAAACTGGTGGATTCACTTTCTTTGAATCTGATCGCATGCCTACTTATACTTCTACTTCTGATACGGCAGTATTAACAGGTGCTACAATTGCTTCTGCTCCTTCTGATGGCTTCAATCAGGTTGTTGTGGATGGTGCTACTGCTGGCACTTTGCTTGCTGGTACTATATTTTCAATTGCTGGTATTAAAGCAGTGCATCCCCAGACTAAGAGATTTTATTCTGCTGATTTTTCTTTTGTTGTGATTGAAGATGTTGTACTTACTGGCACTGGTGATATCCTTAAAACCTATGGTTTTGTTGATTATACTAATATCAATATTCAGCCTCCTCAGGGTAATAAAGGTCTTGAAGCTGGTCAAGTGTCCTATGTTGTTGGTGGTGCTAATGCTCCTAGAGCCAATATATCGGCACTTCCTCAGGTTGGTGATGTGATCACTGCTATTGAAGGTCAGAATCTTTCTCAGTCTTTGGCATTCCATAAAAAAGCTCTTACTTTTGCAACTATTGACTTGAATATGCCTAAAGGTGTGGATATGTCAGCAAGAGAAAGCTTTGAAGGGATATCAATGAGACTTGTTAGACAATATGATATTAAGGACGATGTTTATCCATCTCGTTTTGATATCTTATATGGCTATCAGATCATGAGACAAGAGTATTGTGTGAGAGTAATTCATACCGACTAACAAACAATTAATGAAGCCTCCTCCTAGTGAGGAGGTTTTGTTTTAATGGAGATATGATGAAAGTAAGAATGTATAAAGTGGCAATGAATACTTGTCAGAGAGTTGTGGAATCAATTGAAGCTGGTAAATTATTAAGACCTGAATGGCAATTTGTTGATTCAAGAATTAGATTTAAAGCTGGTGAAGCACCTAAAGAACATGAAAAGCTGTCTCAGCCTAAAAAAGAAATAACTTTGCCTCCTGAGCACACCAATGAGCTTGAGAAGAGCTATGATGATATGAGTAAGCCACAAAAGAAAGATTACTTAGATAAAATTGCTAGAGAGTATGGTGTGGAGCTTGACAAAAGAAAAAAACTTAAAGATCTAGAAGCAATCGTTGAAGAATTGTTAGAGGGTTAATTATGCCAAGGACTGCAAGAGATCTTATAAAAGATGCTGGTGTAACTGCTGGTATTGTTTCGCCTAAACAAAATTTTAACGGAAATGAAGTTGCTGATGCTTTGGTGCAATTAAATAATATTTTAGAGCAGATGAATCTAGATGATTATTTTCCTCCTCAGAAATTTTTGAAAAAAGCAACAATTAATAATAATGAGATTGTTATAGGTAGTGATCCTAGTGCTGATATTGATATGAGAAGACCTAATATAATCACTTCAGTAGCCTACATTTTGGGGAATGTGGAATACCCTTTATTAGATGAACCGCAAGATGATTATGATGATTCAATGAAGACTAATCAAAGTTCAGGTTATCCAGTTTATTATGTGGTTAGAACCGATTATCCATTAATGAAAATTGAGCTATACCCTAAAATGACTGCTAACTTAGATGTTGTTGTAAGTGGCAGAGTGGCTCTTGGAGACTGGACTTTAGATACTGAGGTCTTACTTCCAGATGGCTATGCTCCTTTTCTTGAATATAAGTTAGCAGAGATTCTTGCTTTAAGATATGGCAATGTGAGCTATGAGCTTATTAGATCTCAGGCTCAAGATTACTTAAATAGAATTAAGAGAATCAATAATAAAGGTAGGATGATTAGCAAGAGAGGTACAATTCAAACTAGGGGTAGATATGATATCTATTCTGATGATCATTATAAGGGGAACTAATGCCTATACTTCCTTTTGTAACTCCTGATTATGAAGCCTCTAGTGCATTTATATCGGCTAGAAGAACAATGAATCTCTATCCTGAATCTACTGAAGGGCAAGGTAAATCAGATCTTATTCTTAAAGGTACTCCAGCAACTAAAACATTTACGCAAAATGTTTTACCTAATCTAACTATTGCTTCAATTAAAGGTGATGGTGGAGCTCCTAACAATGTGGTGGTTAATACTATCCAGCCTCATGCTTTAACTAATAATCAGATCGTTTCAATATTAAGCACAACTGATTATGATGAGATTAATATATCTAATGTGTTGGTAGTATCTCCAACTTCTTTTAGATATTCAACTACAAATAACCAATCAAGCAATTTAGAAAATGGAGGGAGTTTAAGTACTAATGGTGATTCTGATATTGTGGGTGCTGAAGGTGGATGCAGAGGCTTATATACTAGCTCTAGTGGTAGATCCTTTGGTTGCTATGGTTCTAGGTTGTTTGAGTTCTTTGCAGATGGATCAAGTGAATTAAAATTTGCTATTTCAGATGGTGCTAATAGAGTCTCAATGGCTGATAATGGTCTTACTCTTGTTTTAGTTGATGGTGTTACAATGTACTTGTTTGATCTGGATACTAGTGTGGTTACTACTCCAGTATTACCTTTTGATAAGCCTATCAAGGTGGCTTATTCAAACAAGAGAATTGTTTGCATTAATGAAGATGAAACAATTGATCTAGTTCCTAACAACAATAAATTTTATTGGTGTGATCCAGTAACTGCTACTGGCAATGGTGTGGATAACTGGGATGAGCTTAATTTTGCTACTGCTGAGAGCTCTTCTGATCCTATCATCTCAATGGAGGTGGTTCAAGGTCAAATCTGGTTATTTGGAACAAGGTCTTATGAAGTATGGGATATTGATGCTAATCCTGATCTTCCTTATAGATATGTTGGAGGATCATCTACTGAAGTGGGTATCAGAGCTCCTGATTCAGTAACTACAATTGGTGGGCAAGTATTTTGGTTAGGATCTTCAGCAAGTGGTGAGAATCAAGTGTTGATGAGTAATGGATATGGATATGTTAGAATTAGTAATCATGCTATTGAATCTTTCCTTAACAAATTGGGTGCTAGAAATAATGATGCAGTGGGTTTTTCCTACCAGCAAGAAGGGCATACTTTTTATGTTATTAATTTCATCTCTGGCAATAGGACTTATGTTTATGATCTATCAACTAGAATGTGGCATGAAAGAAGTACTAGGGATGAGCTTACTGATATAGCTAATAGATGGGAAGTGTTGTTTGCTACAAGTGCTTTTGGATTAATTTTATGTGGATCGGTATTTACTCCTAGGGTATTTACTTTGGATCTATATAGATATTATGAATGGGATGGCAGACCTATTGTGAGACTTCATCAAAGTCCTATCTACTATGAAGATTATAGAACATTATTTCATACTGAGTTTCAGGTAGATATGTCAGTGGGTGTTGGTACTACTTTAAATGATCCAATAATCTCAGGCATACAAAATAATCAAGGTTTTGATCCTAAAATTATGATGCAGTTTTCAGATGATTCAGGTAATACATGGAGCTCAGAAGATTGGGCTGATTTAGGAAAAACTGGTGAATATCAATCCAGAGCAAGATGGAGAAGACTTGGATCATCCTCTGCAAGAGTTTATCGTATTAAAGTATCTGATCCAGTTGAGGTGGTTATTGTGGGTGCTAGGCTTGTTTTTAATCAAGGCAGATTAAAATGAGAATACCTTTTGCTCCATTACAAAAATCATCAGAGTTTTCTAGAGAGTGGATTCAATGGTTCTCTAGTTTAAGCCAAGGTGTATCTGGATTTTGGGGAGTACAACAAAGAAATTTTGAATTACCAGATGATAAAAAACCTGATACAAGTTATTTGAGTTACACTGGTAGGCAGATGTACTTTTTCTTACAATGGAATAATGGTATTGTTTTTCAAAATTCTAAATTAATATTAAATAAAGAAGATCTTTCAATGGTAGGAGGTAGACTAATGCTTTTAAATAATGGAGCTATTGTTAATACTTTAACTGCTATTGGTAAAGAGGTGACAATTCCTGATACAACTTTTGCTGGTGAAGTGATCATTCAAGGGACAATAATAAGCAAGATGGAGGGGTCTTAATATGATAAAAGATATTTTAGGTGGTGTAGGCGATTACTTTGGAGCTAAGAGGCAATCTAAAGGAATGAAAAGTGCCATAGATGGCTATAACAGGGGTCTTGATGATACTAGAAGTAGAATGGCTACAATGTCAGAAGATCAACTTGGTGGTGCTTATAGAGATGTTCAGGGGATGTATGACCCTTACAGATCTGCTGGATCTGATGGTCTTAATCAACTTCAGAATAGAGATCAATACAGGACTGATGTTAGAGATTTTGATAATTCTCAATACAATGTAGATGCCTATCTTGATCCTTCAATGGATTATGAAATAGAGCAAGCGATGAGGGGTATCAATTCAGGTGCTGGTGCTAAAAATCAAGCTATGAGTGGTGCAACTCTTAAAGCTCTTTCTGATAGATCTCAGGCAATTGCAAGACAAAATTATGGGAGTGCTTTTGATCGCATGAGATCAGATAGAGGTGATGCTTATCAACAATTCTCAGATGACTTTACCAGAAGAAGAGCAAGTAATCAAGATATGCTCTCAATGGATCAGAACATGGCTAACATGGGAATGGATGCAACTGGTCAGACTGCTAATGCAAGACAACAATATGGTACAGGCATGGTAAATGCTTTAGCTCCTTCTTATGGTGCTTCTAATCAGTCTAAGGCAGGGGTTCATGATATGGTAATGGGTGGAATGTATGGAGATGTGGGTAGATCAGTAGGTGGTGTGATTGGGTCAGGTATTAAAGGTTATGCTAATGGTGGTGTGAAGGGTTTAGGTGAAACATTTATGGGGTTATCATAATGGCTAGTGCTTTAGGTCAAGTATTTGGAATGTATAGAGCTCCTTCTTTTGAGACTCCTCAGATTGATGCTTACAATAAGAGATATTTTGATAACAAAAAAGCTGAGGATGAGAGAAAAAGAAAAGGTGCTTTGATTGGTGATATAGCCAGAAAAAAAATGGGTGTAGATACGGACTTCATGAAGATTAATGAAGATCCTGAGATGAATAAACCTATGTTTGATCCTGATATGTATGATTATGATATTGATGAGCTTTCTCCTAATGACTTTGAGTTGGCAGTGATGCATGATGAAGCTAATCAAGATCCTATGGATACAATGGATTACTATTCTCCTGAAGAGACTCAAGATATGCAGACTGCTAATATGTACCAGCAGTTAGCTGAAGGTGGGTATGATCAGGAAGTAATGGATATGATGTTCCCTAAGAAGACTGGATCACTAGCTGAAAAACAATTTGCAATGCAGAACATGGCTCAGATTGATTCTCAAATGGATAACCTTGGTAGAAAATACTCTCAGGCTCTTAGGGCTGGAGATAAAGATACTGCTGATAGCTTATATGATCAGGCTTCAAGACTTTATGATGAGTATGGAAATTATGCTTTTGGTGTTAATCAGAAGCCTAGAGCATGGAAGTACTTTGAAGAAAAACCAGTTGATACCAATGCACTAGCTGAGCAGAGATCTCAAGAAGCTATCAATAGTGCTAGAGTTCAACTTAACAATGGTGAGATTACTCCTGAAGAGTACAATGAGATCTATTATGCAGAGAAGGCTAAGGCTAAAGGGGCTAAAGGTGATGTAGTTAATACTCAGAGTGAGGTGGCTAAAGAAGGTAGAGAAAGTGCCAAGTTTAAACTTGAGCTATCTGATGCTGAAGATGAAATTTTTCAAGGTGGTACTAATAACCTCCAGAAGTTTAAGGTTCTTGAAGCGATTGATGCATATAATCGGTATCTACCAACTCTTGAATCTGAATACAAAAGTGCTAGGGCAGGTAGGGCAGGTGCTCAGAGGGCTATTGTAGTTGCATTCAACAAATTAATTGAGCCTTCCTCAGCAGTGATGGAGGGTGATTTTAGATCTTCAGGTCAGAATGCAGTGGCATCTACCATGAATCAATTAGGTGATGCTGGTGAAGCAATTGTAAGTGGTGATTATGATGCTCTGGGCAGAAGATTATCAGAGCCAGAAATTGATGCTATTTATGCCTCAGGCAAAAGAATTGCAGAAGCCTTAAGAGGTTCAGCAACTAAAAGAATTAATAGTGAAGAATCAAGAATCCAGAGTCAAATGGCTGGTAGAGGATTTAATTACAAGCCTAATTCTTTTGTTAGCTATATTGGTATGAGTAATGATAAGCCTAGTGGTAATCAAAAGAAAAATAAAGTTTTAACTTTAAATGAATTTTTGAGAGCTGGTGGTACTAGAAAACAATACAAGGCATATTTGAAAAGTCTTAAAGGGTAAGCAATATGAATTATAGTGATCTAACTGATGAGCAAGAGTTATTACTTGAAAGAATGGGATTAATTGATGGTGATACCATCTATCAAGATTTTCCTTTAAATTCAAATCAATTAAATGCTATTGGTATGGGTGGTGGTGCTCGTGCTGGATCTACTGATACAAGTAAAATTCGTCCTGATAATCTAGATAGAATATCTGTATCTGATGATGTGTTTAAGGGTATAGATGAAAATATGTCAGAAATAGCCCCTATGAGGGGTGATACCATTGATTACACTGCTAAAATAGGTGTTCAGAGAGGTCTGATTGAAGGTGGCGAAAAAATTCTTCAGAATAAGCTAATGGATGATAAGGCTATGATCTCAAGTATTAATGTAAATACTGGATCTAAGAAGCAAGATTTTAAGAATGCCCTTCCTCTTCAAAAAATTATTGATGATCCTAACATTGATGATGAAGCTAAATCACTAGCAAGAAATAAATTTCATGATCGTTTTGGTGGTGGTTTTGAAAGAATTGATCCTAAGGTAGATGACAATGGCATCTTGACTGGTGCTAAACTCCAGCCCAAGGGACTGCTAAGGCAGGGTGCTGATGCTATTTTTACTAGGCAAACTATTGACCAAGGTGATGCCCTTGGCTATGCTTTAAATCCTTTTGGATGGGCATCTAGAGGCATGGGTGTTGCTCAGGGAGATAAATACTTTGGTGATGAGAGGTCAATGTATAAAACTGATGAAGTCAAGGCAATAAGGGATCGTCAAAAAGCTACTATACCAACTCTAGAAAAAATAGTTGGAACTCTATACCAGAAAGAGCAAGCTGAAAAAGATCCTGAGAAAAAATCTAAATTAAGAAATACCAGAATTGGTGCTCAGGGTGAGTTGGAAAAAGAACGAAATCCCTCAGGCATGGAATTTGTGGCTGAGATGGGTTCAGCTATGATTGATCCTCTTACTTTACTTGATTTAGGTTTTGCTTATAAAGCTGGTCAAGGCATTTATAAAAGTGCTAAGGCTGGTACATTACTTGATGATACTAAAGGGTTGATTAAAGGTGCTAGGGCAGGTGCTGATGAAGTAGAGAATATTATGGGTGCTGATGATCTATTTAGTGATGGTAGTATGTTGCCAGCTTCTCAAGATCCTCAGCCTATCATACCTCAAAAAACAATGCCTATGCCTATTGGAGAACCTTCAGTTATTGCTAATAAGCCTGATGGTTCTTTAGGTCTTGATAAAGATCCGATCGCTAGATATAATGGTGGTCGTTTGGTTTCTGATATGGGTCAGAGCCTTGATGGTAAAACTTTTGCTGATTATAAGTTTGGTGTTAATTCTCCGTTTTCTAATCTTCCTAAGCAAGTTATAGAAATGCCTATTATGCCTAATAGGAGTATAATTCCTGATGCTAAAGGTAAAATGCCTACCCCAAAAACCAGTGGAAGGCAACAATATGTTGATAAAGATGGTGTTGAGAGAATAGTTCCTAGACCATTAACTAAAGCTGAGCAAGTTGCTAAAGATAATCCTCAGATGAAAGAGTGGATTGAAACTACTAATAAGTATGGTGAGACTGAGCCTAGAGAGATGTTTCATGGTGGTGCAGATGAAATAGATGAGGTTGATCCTGAAGGTTGGTCAGGTGGTAACACTGCTAACAACGAAACTGATGCTTTTTACATGACTGATGAGGATAGGGTTGCAGAAGGTTATCGTAGGCATGCAGTACTTAAAAATCAGATGCTTGATGTTATTAATGATAAAGATTCGTTTGATGAATTTATTGAGTTTGTGAAAGATAACCATCCTGATTACTTGGAAGAGATGAAGAGAGATCTAGAGTTAGATGATCTTGATAACTATACTGATGATGATCTATTTGAAAAACTTACAGGTATTGAAGAGTTTAGAATAATTGAAGGCAGAGATTTTGGTTCTCTTGGTATGGGAGGGGTTTATGGATTTGAAGACTTTCCTCAGGCTATCCAAGATTATGTAGATACCAAAGGCTCTATGATTAAAGGATACCTTGGTGGTGAGAAAGTTCAAGATCAAGATTGGGCTGGTGAGACAATCAATGGTGTGAATAGAGGTCTTTTTAATGACCAGCAGAAGATAGTTAAAGAGGGTGATACTCATAACTATGCTGAATATCCTGATGAAGCTCTTGAGCAATATGATGATGATATCAGAGAATACATTTTTGAAAACCTATCTGATAATGAAGATATTGATCTTGATATAATGGGTAAGGTTGAGGTTGATGGTGAACTTCCTGAATTAAGGCAGAAGATGCTTGATCAGTTGAATGCTAATGGCATTGAAGTTGATGATGATCTAAGACCAGTTAATTATGAAAGAGACTGGAGAAAAGTATATGATATTAAGCAAGAGCAAGCTAGAAATTATGCTTGGGAGAATGCTGAAGATTTAGGACTCCAAGATGAGATAGATGATCTAAGGTATGAAGCTATTGATGAGGTTATGTCTTACAATGGTGTTGATCCAATGTATGATGGTCAAGGAGATGTATTTCATGTGAGAAATACAATAGATCCTATTGATGCTGGTTTCGGTGATGAATATTATAATTATGATCTTGGCTTAATTTGGGATGGGGATAAATTTGTTAAATCTCCTGAGAAGGTCAATCCTGATGCTCCTTCTTCATATTTATATGAAGCTGGTAAATCTCCTACTGAAAGAAAAAAACCTAAGCTCTATGAGAATCCAGTTGATAAATCTTTTAGGGCTGATCCTAATACAGAACGTTCATATTTATTTGAAGCTGGTAAATCTCCTACTAGGAAGAGAAAGCCTAGAGTTGATGAATCTTTTAGGGCTGATCCTAATGCAAAGCGTTCATATTTATTTGAAAATGGTCAATCTCCTACTAAGAGAGTTGTAGAAGAATCTAAGCCTGAGCAAGAGATCTATTCACCAAAAAACAGAATGCAATTTGAGAGAGGTAAAGATGGTAATCTTATTGGGCATACTAGAAAAGTACAAGTTGCGACTGGTAAGTTTGATGATGAAGGAAAACCGATTTTTGAAACCAGAGAATATGATCATAATCCTGAGATAGCTAATTCTTTTGAGAATTACATGGATCTTGCTGAGAAGAAGTATGGAGTCCCTAGAGTTGATATAAATGTTTTTGCTAGAACTGATAATAAAAGATCTAAACAGATATCTGATGAATATCAGAAGATGAAAAATGATCCTCAAAATCCAGTAGTAAAAAGTGCTTATAAAAAAATGTCAGAGGAAATGATGGATCAATATCAGACTCTTATTGATGATGGCTGGAGGTTTGATTTTTATCCTAGAAATGAAAAAGGTGATCCAGCCGATCCTTATGGTAATCCAAGGAATGCTCTTGAAGATATGAGAGAGAATAAGCATTTATATGTTTATCCTACCAATGATGGTTTTGGTACAAGTGCTGATTTTGATGCTTCTGATAATCCATTACTAGCTCTTTCTGGTGAAAATTTTGGTGGTGAAGATGCATTCCTTAATGATATTTTCAGGGCAGTGCATGATGTTTTTGGGCATGGAATGGAAGAGGTAGGCTTCAGAGCTAGGGGTGAGGAGCATACATGGAGATCTCATGCTAGAATGTTCTCTCCTGAAGCAAGAAGAGCAGTTACAAGCGAGACACGAGGTCAGAACTCATGGCTTAATTTTAATCCTATAACTGGCAAAAAGAATAGAACTGCTAAAGTTGAAGATACAGATTTTGCTGATCAAAAAACAGGATTGATGCCAAAATGGGTATCTGAAGAAGGCTTATATGATAATCAAGTAATTGATAGACTAAATGAATTAAGAGAATCTAAAGGAAAGAAGCCTATTAAGGGTAAAGAGAATCCTAAAAAATTTGCGAATGAACCTGATGTTGATAAAATTATAAAAGAATTTGATGATATTTTTGATGGCAATGCTAATAACATTGATATTGATAAAGCAGTGGATATTGTAGCCTCAACTAGGCTTAAATCTAGAGGATATGATACTATTGGTGATGTGTTAAGCTCAGGTAATAAATCTGATATTCAAACATTATATAAAAATATCACTGGTAATTTTGCTCCATCTAAAAAAGTGTATTCAAAAGATAAAACTGGCAGTACTAATTTATTGAAGGTTGGTGAAAAAGATCCATCTAGACCTACAAAACTTCCAGAAAAATTTGGATTGACTGAAGAAGTTGTACCAGAAACTCCTGATTCTGATCTTAATCCAGTAGGTGCTTCAATTGTTTCAGTGGGTCAGAAGTTATCATCTAGAGAAAGCTCATTCTCTCAAGCTCTTGGCAATTTGCTTCAGGGGATTGGTGTGAGTGCTTCTGAGCTTGAATCTGCTGGAGCTGGTGGATTGGTAAAGGCAATTAAAAAAGGTGGCTATAAGGCTTTCGTGGAGCTCCCTGAAGAGCGAAAAGATTTACTTAAGGCTTTGATCACTGATAATGCTTCATATAAGAAGATGATTAAAGAGCTTGGTGCTAGAGAAGGGCAATTGCCTAAAGAGTTTGCTGATGAAATCCTAGAGGGTTTTGTTACTCCTAAAGGTGGTTCAGGTGAGAGGGCTCAAGCTAAGAAGTCTCAGATGTGGAAGGGAACTGAAGCAAGGAGAATGGAAGAGAAAGCCCTAGGTGATTTTAAATCTGAAGTTCCAGTTCAAAGCATCAGAGGTTGGGTTGATGAGTTTATTCATCCAACTAATATTGATGGGACTCCTATGGAGTTTAGAAATATAAATGAGCAACAAATTTATCAAGCCTTAGGGCAGAATGAGCTTCAGAATACCTTGAGTAAAGAAGCCCTTAAAAAGATGTTGCTCTATACAAGAAAGAGTGATATGAATTATTCTGAGATTTTGGATACTATCAGAGCTATTGATGATGGCATTGATTTTACTGCTCCAAGAGATCAGGTGACTAAAGTTCTTGAATTAAGAAATAATCTTAATCAGATGATCAGAGGTGCAACTGAGAAGCAAATTGAGTTAGGCAAGTTGGATGGATTGTTTGATGAGGGTACAGATGTATCAGAAGTCTATAAGAAGTTGAGAGATGATCTTTATGTGGCTTATGAATTGAATGATGACTTCAGAGATTATGCTAAGTTGAAGGGCAAGGCATTTGGGCTATCTGATTATGAAGTGGATAAGATGGCTGATAAGGTGGCAACTGCTTTTGGAAAGATCACTTCTAAAAAAGGTCAGACTATTTCAGATTTAGATAACAATACTGCTTTTAAAATTCTAAAAAGAATTGATAATAAGCAAGGTACTGATTTTTCAGATAAAGTTAGAATGATCATGGAGATCTATACCAATCCTCAGGTTGAAGTTACTAAAGTAAAGGGTGGTAATAAACTAGGTGGTTATAGACTACCTCCAAGAGCTGATAGGCAACAATGGGCTCAAGCAGAATATTTTTCTAAGGGTGGTGTTCCTGATAGGATTCTTGCTCTATATAATCGTTTTGAATCTGCATTAATGGATTGGAGTCAGCCTAGGTCTGATCTAGGTGCTACTAAGCAAAATAAAATCTTAATTGATATTGTTTCAGGTTTAGTAGGTAAAGTGCCTCAGAGTGTAATTCTAAATAGCCTTCAAGAAGCTGGCATTCCAGCTAGGCAAATGATTCAGATTATAAGACCAGCTTATCAGGATAAGGGTACTGAGGCTAGTGAAAAATACTCTAAAGATACTGAGACAAAAGATAAGAGAGAAGTTAATTTTAATAAAGAGAGATCTTTATCAGAGGTAGGTAGGAAATAATGTTAGCCCCATTCTATTCAAGCCCTAGAGCAAGATTCTTTGATGCTAATGCTAAGCCTCTTGCTAATGGTAGGGTCTCATTCTACTATCCATCTTCTTCTACTCTTAAAGAAGTTTATTCAGATTCGTTTGCTCAAACTCCAATCAACTCTCAGCAAGTTTTAGATGCTGAGGGTTATGTTTTAGATGGTGGAGTATGGTTAGGTGAGGGTAATTATAAAGTAGCTCTTGAGCAGTCTGATGGGGCTGGTGGCTACATTGAACTATGGACTATGGATGATATACCTAGTGGATCAATTGGCGATGCTATTTTTAATAATTTGTTTGTTGAGAAAATTGATGATCTGAGAGCTATTGTTGATGGTGGAATTGGTATTGCTTATGTGCAAGGTTACTATGCTAAAGGTGATGGTGGTGGTGGGTATTTCTATTGGAATGATACTTCTACTGATTCTGATGATGGTGGATCAATTATAGCTCCTACTGGTATTCCTACTCAGGGTAGATGGGTCAGAATATTCGGTGATGAGATTAGTGTATGGCAGTTTGGGGCAATGAGTACTGCTCCTGATTTTGTGGATTCTCAACTAATTAGAGCTATGACTTTTGCAAGTAATAATAAAAGAAGCAAGGTGGTTATCCCTTCAGATACTTATGCAGTAAGTACCATTTTCTCTCTTAGTGGTTCAACTCATTTAGAAATACAAGAAGGTGCTTTTTTTAATGGCACTGGCTCAGTTAATATTGATTGTGCAAGTCTTAATGTTATAGGTCAAAAACCATTGGTAGATGCCAATGTTATATTGGTTATTAATCCTAGTGAACCTATTGATTGTTATGCAGATTGGTGGGGGGATGACTTTGCAGTTAAATCAGAGGGGAATTACCCAGCCAGATTAAGGTTTAATGGGTTGTATTCTCTTAATCCTAGTGCATCATCTTCTCATGAGTTTTGGCTTATTGAAGAGGGTACTGAAATAAATGTAACTGGAGCGACTGGGTATATAACTTCAATTAAAGGTTATCTTGCAGATGAAAATTGGAATGATATTTTTAATGGTAATTTTACCTATCTTAGTGTTACTCTTCAAAGTGAATTTTCAATAAATCAATTTTCTGGATCACTAGATAGCTTAGCTAATTATACTCAATTTTTAATCATGGCTACTAACAATGGCTTAAGATCACCTTTAGTCAATTGGGGTGGTTATAAAACATATAGTTCAGTTCCTTCTTTTGGCATCTCATCTACTTATGATCTAAAGTCAAAAGTATTAGCTGGATCTTTGCTATCGTTCAATAATTCTTGTTTTATTGGTAAAGTTGTTAATAATTCTGCTGATCATATTATTGATGTTAATACTACTCACTTTCCAATAGCAAATAATGGTGTTATCTATGCTCAATGGCTTGGTGCTTCTTATTATGGATATACAGATACTGAGCTTGCATTGAAAAAAGCTAGTGTTTGGGGTGCTGGTCTTATTCCAGTATCAGGAGATAATTCTACTTTTCTATTCAATTCAAATACTTCATTTTCTACTGCTAATCAGAGAGAAAGATATTATTTCATTGATATAAATTTTGAGACAAGTAACGGAACTAGCTTTGAGTTCCTTAATGATGTTTGGTTAAGAAATGTAAATTTCAATGGTGGATCTGCTAGTACCTTACAATTAGGTTCTATAACTTCTCTAATAGTTGTTACGCTAGAAGATGCTAACTTGGTTGCAACTTTCATTACAATTAGAGGTAATATAAGTGCAAGAAAAAGTGCTTTTATTAGTTTAATTGGATCGGTTTTGAATTTAGGTGCTGGTCAATATATCGCTTGCATCTTTGGTGATGATGTTGGAGGGATCACTAAATTTGAATCAAATGTAGTAGACTTTCCTTTAAGAATTAATGACTGCTTTTTTAATAAAAAGGTTAGGTTAAATGTGATTAAAGATATTCACATAACCAATTCTATATTTAATGAAGATGATCAATCACCTTTGAGTTTTGAATCAATAAGTTATTCTAATGTTATAGTTCAAGGAAATAACTTTATTAACAGGGGTGTTAGTTCATCAGTGGCTGGCATAAGCAGTATTCTATCTGGTGGTAATGTAAGTTGCAGTGTTAAGAATAATAATTTTAATAATTGTCAATTTAGATCAACTGAGGCTTCATTTAGTAAAGATATATTGTCTAATGTATCAAGTGATAACTTGGCTTATAATTTAACAAGCGACTGGGCTATTCTACCAACTGAGGTTGTTAGCTCAGGTACTACCTTTCCAATTGCTTATTATTCTAGTGGTTCACTAAATAGAAAAAGTGGGTATGGAACAGATACAGATAGATATGTTTTTTCTATGGCTACTCATATAAGCAATGTTGGTTTTGCAGTTCAATTTGTTAGAGTTTACAATGGTGCTAATCCTATCGGTTCTGCTGGTGGTGCTTTTTTTACTGCTCACATTAAAGTTAATGATATCAACAATGAGGTTATATAATGTTTGGTCTTCTACCTCCTCTTAAATCTCAATTTTTTGATGATAATGGTAATCCTTTAAGTGGTGGACTAATTTATTCATATATAGCTGGAAGTACTACTCCAGTTAATACATTTACTGATGCTTCTGGATCTTCAGTTAATTCTAATCCTATTGTGCTTAATTCAAGAGGTGAAGCTAATGTATGGTTAAGTGATCAGATAGTTTACAAATTTGTTTTGAAGACTCCTGAGAGTTCAGAAATTTATTCAGTAGATAATGTCAGAATATCTGGAGGATCAGGAGGAGGATCATCTACCGATGAATTGGTTAAAGTTGATGTATCTGATATTGTGGCTGGTTATTTGGTTGATAAGCTGGTGGGCAGTAGCAAAATTGGCATTCAAGCTATTAGCAATGCTGGTGTAAAACAACTCCAGATCTTTTTAGAGGACTTGTCAGCAAGTGATATAATAAATGACTCATCAGTGTCAGGTGTTGATATTAAAGAAGCTCTTGATGCTTTACAGGCTGAGATATCCAGTATCACACCATCAGTTATCTCGGTAAATGGTAACACTGGTGTGGTAATTATTAACTCAGATGATATACCTAATTCGTCTAGTGTAGTGGGTAGTTCAATCTCTAATGCTCTTGATACTTTACAGATTGGTGTGAGTGATAATGCAGGTGATATTGTAACATTAAATTCTGATTTTTTAATTCTCAATGGACAAGTAAATACTAACACTTCTGATATAGCTTCTTTAGTAGCAAGTGCAATTCCTAATCCAGCATTAAATGGTTCATTTTTTGTTAAAGATACAAATGGTAGTTATACCATGCTGGATGGTGTATCTGCTCCTCAGTTTAGATGGGACACGAACAACTCTAAATTTTTATGGAATGGAACACTAGATTTTACAGGAACAAATAATTATAAAAATGGATCAGTTATTAAATTCCTAAATGCCTTAGGTGTTGCTCAGGGCAGAATAGTTGATTCAAATTCAGGTAACTATTTAAGTATTTCATCCGATACAACGGGACTAGCTAATAGAGACTTAAGATTAGAAGCCTCTAAAGATATTGTTTTACAAGCAAGCAATGGTAAAGTAGATATAAACACTGATGCTAGTGTTACAGGTAATTTAGTTGTTAATGGCAGTATTGAAATTGATCTTAATCAAATAATTTTAAATCGTGCTGGTGGTAATCATGGGAGGATTAGTTCAATCTCTAGTTCTTACATGGATGTAAGTGCAATAGGGTCTGGAGTTGATCTCAGATTAGAATCTCAAGATGGTGATGTAAATATCATAGCAAGTGGGACAACTAATATTGATGGAGCAAATATTGGAGGAGATCTTCAAGTAACAGGAGACACCACGCTAACTAATTTACCCACAGGCACACAAGTTGGTCTAGTTGGTTATGACTCAGCAGGAAAATTGATTCAAGGTGCATCATCAGGTGGAACACAAGATCTCAACTCAGTACTCACACAAGGCAACTCAAGCTCACAAAATATTAATTTAACAAGTGGAGCAAGTGCAAATGTAGACGGAAATATTGCAGTAGGGAGTGGCTTTGTTGATCACTATATTAACTTCAGACCAAGTAATGCAGGTGGGGCTTTCTTAGGTTTAGATGTTGATAATTCAACAAGTGGATCTTATATAATCCAAACAGGTAGCAGTAAAGCCTTTGCAATAAAAACCAATCAAACTACCACTGCGTTTGGAATAACAGCTGGCGATGAAGACTTTGGTATTGATACAAGTGGTAATGCTACTTTTAAACACAAACTAACATTAAAAGAAAAAATAAACAATAGTGCGTATACTAACTCATCACCATCATTAGGTGATAGATGG
>PDMW01002993.1_pt1 | contig 33940 bp, 48 predicted proteins | sample 1515511 | NCBI WGS metagenome assembly PDMW01 (sample SAMN07343023, study PRJNA328102) | Marine metagenome, whole genome shotgun sequencing project. | biome: marine; feature: bay; material: water; isolation source: viruses from water sample < 0.22 micron filtered, nuclease treated, low... ... | reverse complement strand
TACTTTATTGAGGATGATGAGTTTCCTAGCGTGAGTTGGGATGATAACGCACATCTAGGCGCGTTTACTTTAGAGGTAAGTAAAAAGATACAACTAATAGAAAATAGGCGTTTATCTAGTGCTAGTGTTGGGTGCTTGCCTGATGGTAACCCGTTGTTTGATGGTAAGGGTGGTAATATTGAGGATGAAACGGGTGTGGATATAACTGATGGGTAATAACTTATAATTAACTTTACAAAAAAAATGGGGCAATTTTCAAATTATCCAGCGGCTACGGATGCCGATTACCAAAACGCCACAACGTTTTTAATCCAAAATACGGATGGTGAAACTAGGTTAGCTAGTATTAGCGGCCTTAATACTAATATCTTTGGTGATATTCAAATCACTTCTTTAACGATAACTAAGGCAAGTGTTTTAACGCTGAATAGCATACCCGTTGAATTAATAGCGGCTCAGGGCGCGGGCACGGCAATAGAGATAATGAGCGTGAGCGTTAGAAATCAATCTAAGTTTGTGCCATACGCTACTAATACGACATTACAAATTCTAACGAGTGGGGCTACTGATGCCCAATTTGATAGCGCGGGCATACTACTAACGACCGTTAGCGCACATTGGAAACTAGCCGCCAATGAACCAACAGGGGCAACCGATACACAATTAATAGCAAACGCGGCCGTAAATGTTAGCGTGGCAACGGGTGACCCCACGGCTGGCGGTGATGATATAGAGGTATTTGCTATTTATAGAGTTATAAACGTTTAACCTACATTAACATAAAACTATTAAGCCCCGTTAATAGCGGGGTTTTTTTATGCCCTAAGTGGTGTAAATATTATTATTAAGTTTGTACCAAACTAAGATTAAACAAATGACCGAACACGGTAGGGTAATAGTTATTACCGATGAAAAGGGTAATAGTGAGGTATGGGGTTCAATAACTGAACTCAGCAAAAAACACAATTTAGCATACAACTACATTAAGCGGTTGAAATATCCGTTTATGTATCGGGGCGTAAAATTTGAACGCCTTAACTTTAGGGCATCCCCAGCTAAAAACGGTGTTATCTTTGGGCGGCAAAGAGGCGAAAAATGAGCGTATTAAGCGAAAAAATAGATGCACTTAGTACCGTTCCTGAACAATGGGCGGCACAAATAATGAAGTTTCAGCCCAAACTATTAACGCGCCTAAATCAATTGGCCTCAAAGCTTACGTTAACTAGTGATGGATTACTAGAAATGTCGGCTAGTAATCTTAATGTTATTAGTGAAATTATGGAGGGCTTAAAATCCTACATGACATCAGGCGAGTACAAAACAATTGTTCAGGAGTTAGATAAACAATTTGTAGCGCAAGAGGCTAGAACAATAGCCTATTTTCAATCAACTTTTGGTAGCGCACCCGTTACATCGTTTGCATCTACTTTGTACAATGTGCAACGTTTAAGGATGTTAGAAACGGTAATAGGTGATGGGTTATATCCCGTGCTATACACACCAATTAGAGATACTTTATTAGATGGTATTGCAAGCGGTTCTAGCTATTCGGATTTGATAGATAACCTATCTAGGCTTTCGGTTGGTGATGCTGATTTAGAGGGGCGATTAGCTAGGTACACGCGGGTTTTAGTTAGCGATACACTAGCCACAACCGATAGGCAATTTACCCAAATAATAGGCGATGAACTAGGTTTAGAGTGGTTTAGATATTTAGGCGGCTTAATTCAAACCACTAGATGTTTTTGTTTAGAGCGTAACGGTGGGTATTATCATAGGCGTGAAATTGAGTTGTGGGGTGATAATGTAGGCGTTGGCGATTGTGCAACTAAAACAGGTTGGCAAGGTAGATTTAGGGGCACAAATTCCGAAACTATTTTTAGCTGGGTGGGTGGTTATAATTGCCAACATTCATTAATACCAATATCTGAGGCAAGCGTTCCGAAAGGCGATTTAATACGTGCTATGAAAAAAGGTTTTTACGAGCCTGATGAGGCTACTAAAAAAGCGTTAGGTATATGAAAATTAGCTTAGTTACGGGTGTTTGGAAACGCCCCGAAATATTTGAAATGTTCGCTAAGGGTGTGCATGATCTAGGCGTTGATTTAGATGTTATTGTTGCGGGTTCTGAGGGCGATAAATCGCGTAAGATGGTTGAGGCTCACGACTTTCATTATATAGAAATAGCCAATAAGCCATTAAGTACAAAGATGAACGCCACGACCTTAAAGGCTAAAGAGTTAGGTGCTGATTACGTTATTTGTATGGGGTCTGATGATATTATGAGCCCTGAATTAATGCAAGAGTATATTAAATGGATGGTGCTAGGCTATGACTATATAGGTATAATTGATTTATATTTTTACGATATGGTAAGTAAAAAAGCGATGTATTGGGGGGGCTATAAAGAGCGTTATAGGCGTTACGTGCCCGCTGGGTGTTGCCGTGTAATCTCTAAAAACTTAATGAGTCTTTGGGGATGGAAACCGTGGAATCTAGGAGATGATGATTTTTTAGATAACTCAATGGAAAAAAAGCCAAAGGGCAAACAAAAGATTTTAAGCCTAAAAAAACTTGGTATGTACGCGCTAGATATTAAGAGTAGCACAAACATGACACCCTTTAAATTATGGCATAATACCGCATTTATAGACCCTAAAACGATTAAACATAAATTCCCTTACGTAATTAAATAATGTGTGGAATAGCGGCCGTAATTAATGGAACTTTAGAGGAAAGTAAAAAAATGGGTGGCGCTATACGTAGGCGTGGGGTTAGTTTAAGTACCAAACAGGTTAACGAATTAACGGTAACATTTACACATTTACCCATAGTTGATTATGTTGAACAACCTTGTACATACGGAAAAACGACCGTTTGGCTAAATGGGTTCATTAGCAATTGGCAAGAGTTATGTAAACGTTATTCAGTAATAGCCCAAAATGATACCGAATATTTGGCGTGGCACTTAGACCATGATAAGCCTAAAAGCGATTTAAACGGTTTCTTTGCCGTTATTTATTACCAAGAGGGTGTTAAGATGTTTACCGATAGATACGGCATTAAACAACTTTATACATATAAAATATTAGGCACTACCTACATTTGTTCAGAACCTAAAGGGTTGAAAGCGGTAAATGATATTAAGGTAGATTTTGATGCCCTTAATGACCTAGAATATTCATTAGGCGTAATGACTGAAAACACTATTTGGGCTGGGGTTGAAAGGGTTGAATGTTTGCCGTTTGTTAAGCCTGATAAAATAGATATTGATTACTATACCGCGCAAGTTGAGTTATCTAGGCTTTGGAGTAAATCCGTACACCGTAATAAATATAATGGTGTTTCAGGCGTGTATTTATCGGGCGGCATTGATAGCGGTATGATTGCCAAAAGCTTAGGCGATTATTCTTTTTCAGTTGATTATTTAGATCAAACATCAGAAATAGAAAACATCAAATTAAATAGCAAAGGGTTACACCATACGTTAATTTGTAATGATGCCGTTAATCAACATTACCCGCCTGAAACACTAAAGGCGTTAGATGATTTTAAAGTAGGTTCATGCTATACTAATTTTGCCATTGCTGAATTAGCATCTAAGTTTTGCCGTGTGATGTATTCAGGGGCGGGCGGTGATGAGGTTTTTAATGGTTACACACACCGCTATAACAAGCAGATTAACGAGGTAATAAAGCGAACCGATAAAGAGGGTAAGCAATATGATATAAGCCATAAACAATACGATTGGCTTTATTTAAAAGGCATATTAGTAGTTGAGGATAGAATTAGTGGTTATCATACCTTAGAAACGCGCTACCCTTTACTAGATAATGATTTTGTTGATTTTGCTTTAAGCTTACCTGATGAGTTCTTGGAAAATAAACGCATCTTAAAAGATATTTCAGAACTACACCCCGATGTAAAAAATGGTAAGAAACGCGGTTTTAGTAATCCTTATTTTACTAATGCTGGTTGGGTGAACTTTTGCAAAAAACACCTATCAAATGAATATAAGAGATAACATATACAACCAATCATTTATTAATGTAGATGGCAACTATATACATCAAACGGCTATCATTTACCCTAACGTTAAATTAGGCACGGGTAATTACATTGGGGCATATAGCGTAATCGGTTCAAACGGTGAGATTAGGGGCAAAAATCAAAACACTTTTGAGGGCTTTGTTTTAATTGGCAATAATAACGTTATCAGCGAACACGTAACAATTCAACGGCCATACAATAGAGCCACTACACACGTTGGCGATAATAATATTATTATGGCTCATTCACACATTGGGCATGATGCCATTATAGGTAATAATACCGAGGTATGTACAGGCGTTATAATTGGCGGTTATGCCATTATTAAAGATGATGTAAAACTAAAACTAGGCGTTACGGTTAGAAATAGAATCACGGTTAACAAAGGTGCGTTAGTTGGTTTGGGTGGTGTAGTTGTAAAAGAGGTAAAAGCGGGCGCGGTTGTTTATGGAAACCCAGCACGGGAAAAATGAAAACTACAATAGGCATAACGTGGATACCAAGAGCGCGGGAATATTTCGCTAAATCCATCAAAACAATAGACCATAAAAACGTTATCGTTTACCCTGATGGTTATAATTTCCCGTTTCCAACACCTTTAGAGGTTAGAAATTTAGGCGATAATATAGGGTGCTTTAAACATTATTACAGGGTGCTAACTGATTTGGTAGAAAATACTGATTCGGATATAGTGGGAATCTTTGCCGATGATTTATTATATAGTAAAGGATGGATTGATAAAGCTATTAAGCCTTTAGAAGATGATAAGGTAGGGTACACCGTTTGTTATGTACCTAATGGGCTTAAAATTCGTAACGGTTGGCGTGATGGTTGGAATGAGTTAAACGGTGGCTACGCCTCTAGCTGGGGCGGTGGTTATCTAATGAAAAAAGAAATAGCCCGCCAAGTTCTAAAACACCCATTTGTATTAGACCATTTGAACAACTACAAAAAAAATCAGCAAATAGACCACGCGATCCCTGAGGCTATTTTTCAAATGGGATTACGGCAACTATTCCACGTTCCTAGCTTTATTAATCATATCGGCTTAAAATCTACCCTAGGCCATAAACATAACTCGTGGGATAAAGGCGCGGGGTGGTAATTGGTATATTTACTTAAATCTAAAAACTTTAACTTTGCACGCATGGCTACAAAGAATATCAAGATTCGACCAAAAGACGATATAAAAGCTAGATGCGGTGGGAAAAAAAGCGGTTGCCATTTAACGGAATTTTACATAGTGGCAAAAGCGGCATGATTGAAGATGAGGTTTTAAAATTAGTTGCTGAGATAGTTGAAACTGAACGTAGTTCAAAATCAACGGTTCACGGCCAAGAGGTAAAAAAAGAAAGTGATTATTCTAATTTACCTAAGTACAATTCTACTTATGTGGATGCCGTAAGGCAACGGGATAGGATAAAAGTTCATGCCGACCCTGATTATTTCCCGTGGCGTTTATTTGATAAACGTTCACCAAATCAAACGGATGAGCAATTTGAGTATGTAAAAGAAAACTACCAATGCACTACTAACCCCGTTTGGATTGATTACCAATCAGTAATAGGGCGGTCTTTCATAGATACAAATTGGACTATAATCTATAAATCAGAACCGCAAGAGGCGCAAGATTTTGAAGATTACACAACCAAACATTTACCCATTTATGGTAGCGTTGAGAAATTTGTAACTCAGGTTTTGCCCGCTATTAAGGGAATGGATGCAAACGGTGTATTAGCCGTTAGGCCGTATAGATTTAAGTTAACTGAGGATTCTGAGGGTAATAAGGTAATTGACGATCAGGAGCGTTTTGAATCAACTATTTACTACCATGATAGTAAAGATGTGCTATTATTTAAAGATGATTTCTCCTTATGCATTGATGATGAAAAAAGCTATGTAAGTATCGGTAAGCGCGATGTAAAAGAGGGGCGGGTTCTTTACTTATACACTAAAGAATCAATCTTTAAAATCATTCAGGTAGGCGCAAAGAAAGATAATAAATACGCGATAGCTTGGCATTACGAACACGGTGAGGGCACAACCCCAGCGACACAATTAAAAGGCGTACCCGTTATTAATTCAATGGGTGGTATCTATTGGGTATCACGGTTTTATTATGCCGTGCCGCTTTTGGATTTAGCCCTAACGAATAGAAATATTTTACAAGTTTCTATTAATAGTTCAGTTTTCCCTTTCAGGGTTATGATGGCCTCAGAATGTGATTTTTCAGATGGTAAATCCACTTGTTCAAATGGCTCATTAACATTAAATGAAACGGGTGAAAAATCGGGCACTTGCCCACGGTGTAACGGCTCAGGCCAAGCAATACCCGTAAGCCCATTAGGTGTTTACCAATGGCAACAACCTAGCGCAATCGATGGTACGGGTTCTTTTCCCGCTAAGCCTGTTGAGTATATTTCACCAAGTTCAGAACCGTTAATTTTTGTTCGTGAACAAGTAGAGATTGACACGGATAAAGCCAAATCAATACTACACTTACAAACTTCTAACTCAAGTGTTAAGGGTTCTGAGAAAATGACCGCTACGGGTATGGCAATTGATATGAAAAGCCAATGGGCATTTATCAGGAGCGAATCAGACCAATTATTTGATTTATGGGATTGGATTCTAAATCGTATTGCGTTTCAGCGGTATGATGGAATATTAGCCGACCCATACGAAGTAGTACCAACGCTTATTAGGCCGCAAACATTTGATTTTAGAACCGAGGCTGATATATGGAATGAGATAAAAACCGCGCGTGAGGCTGATGCGCCACCGTTTGTAATACACCAATTGTTTTACCAATTGCTTACAAATATTTATAGTTCAAATCCTGAAACCCAAAAGATATTTGAAACGGTAGTTACCGCTGATAAACTCTTTAGCCTTTCGCCAAGTGATATAGCACTAAGGAAAGCGGCTAATACAATTGATGATAGTGAAATGGTTTTACATCATTCAAGCTTACAACTAATAAAAGCCATAATGCTAGAGGATGATTCTTTTTTAGCTAAAGATTTAAAAGAGCGCGTTGAGGTGTTAACATCCAAATCAAAAAATAGTACATTTACACCACCAAACAACGTTATTAGAGATATCGTACAAGAGGGAATAGTAAATGCCAGCTAACACATTGATTAGATGCGTAACCCAAAAACAAGGTAAACAACCGCGTACCGATTGGTTTACTTTCGCATCACTTACGGGGGAATTTGTAAACCGCCTATTTAAGGTTCATCATAAATTAGAGGCTGAGGAAATTTGCATTAATCGGCAAGGGCAACAATCAACGGTTTATGAGGTTTTAAGTCCTGATGAATTAAGTTTATTAATTGACCATTGGCCGCAATTACGATTACCTGAAAATATGCCGCCTGAACCCCAGCCGCTTAAATCCAAAGAGAAAATAAAAGCATTATCGTTAGTGGGCAATGATGAGAAATTAGCGGCTAATGATGATTCTGATTATTCATCTTGGAAAGTATCGGAGTTAAAAGAGTTATTAGATAATAACGGGGTAAAGTATGATAAGCGTATTAAGAAAAAAGAAAAGCTTATTCAATTGATTAAAACAAACAACTTATAAAAATGGCTGAGGAAAAAAAAGAACTTGAGGCAAAAGATGTATTATCATTTATTGGCTTTGAAAATGTAAATGATATTGAGGAACTAAAGACAAAGTTCAACGAAAAGTACGTACCAACCGAAACGCACAAAACAACTTTAGGCGAGGTAAACGGAAAGGTAACACACGCTATAAAAAAGAACTTTAAAGAAATTGGTATAGAGTTAAGTGCCGATGAGTTAAAGGATGTTAGCACTACCGATTTGCCCGCCCTTTACACCTCAAAGGCTAAGGAAAAGTTTGATGATTTGCAAAGTCAAACCAAGCTAACAAAAGACCAAATAGAAAGCGAACTAGGCAAAGATTTAGAAAAGTACAAACAACAGGTAAGTGATTTAACTCAGATGAAAGAAACCCTTTCTAGTGAGTTCACTACTTTCAAAACAAACGTTGAAACGGAAAATAAGAACCGTGAGATTAACACACGTTTGGGCGCGGCTAAAGGTTCGTTACGCTTTTCTGATAAGGTCGATGATTTCACTAAAAAAGGCTTTCATTTAACCGTTGCCGAAAAATATAAATTTGAGGTTGAGGATGGTAAAGAGGCGGTTAGAAATAGTGAGGGTACTATTATAATGTCTAAGGCTAACGCGGGTACGCCAGCTACATTTAATGAGGTTTATGAACAAGAGTTTAAATCCACCGAACTAGGCGCGGTAGCCGATACGAAAAAAGTTACTACATTTGTAACACCTAGCGCAAACGCTACACCATCTAAGGGCACGCCTAAAAGAGAAGTAGCACCACGGCACTAGTTTAGAGGTTGACCCCTCCCAATAGGTCTTGAGGCGATAACGGCCTACGGTTAATTCAATCAAATTTTTAACCATAAAAGACCTAAAAAATGTCTGCTGGATTATGTGAAATAGTATCATGTGCTACGGTTCAACAATACCTAGATGATACATTTGCCGCTAGTAATATGCGGCCTGAAAAATTACCTTTCTTATCTTACGTTATGAGTGCCGAAAATAGAGCGGCCTCAAACTTTGAGTTAACGGGTAGATCAAAAAAGAAAACGTTACAAATCATCTATGATCAACCTTTGTTGGAATCTGATGTTAGCCAAAATGGCACGGCTTGTACGGCCTCAACTACCGAATGTGACACTTACCAAACTTACACGTTTGATACTGAATCTAACGAATACCTAGAATTTACCGTAGGTGCTCAAGATTTAGCGGGCACGTGTGAAGAAAATAGTGAGTTCATCGGTCGTAAAATTCAAAAAAGAATTGAGGCTTTGAAATTGAAAGTTTCTCAAAACTTGGCTGATACCGCGGTTAGTGATAGAGGCGTTTGGAGTGCTGATACTGCTAACATTGATGGCACTAACGTAAGTGCTACCGATATACTAGAAGTGAATACACGCCTAGTTGATGGTACACCAAACGTTATTAACTCAGCATTGTTTGAACAAGTTAGTACGGCACTAGAAATGAGCCGAATTGAAAGAGCGGGTATCTTTGGACAAAATGATTTAGCATCGTTCCTAAGACGTTCATTCGCTGGGGCTGATGATAGCATAGGGTACAACCTTAAAGCAATGATGGAGCGTTACGGTGTGGCTATGATGTATGATAGACACCTAGCAACATCAGTTAACGCAATTGGTGCTACTAACCTAGCGGTTGGTATTGGTTCTATTATACCTGTTGGCTTTTCGCTTTATGAGGCTGATGCTAACAAGCTTAATAACGGTACTGATATCGCTGAAACTATTTACGATGCTGAAACGGGTATGAAATTCGATTTACGTGTACAACGTGTATGTGATGATTGGAATTTCAACATTCGCGCAACGTATGAGTTCAAAACTTGGCCTGATGATATGTACAAATCAGGCTCAAACTTTGAGGGTACAAAAGGACTAGCGGCACTTGGCGTTACTTGCACCGATTTGCAACCATGTTCTTAATGATAATATCGTAGCGTTCTCACGCGTTGTTGATGTTGTTTGTTTTGGAAAGGGTAGCCGTATGGTTACCCTTTCTTTTTTTAACTTTGTTTTATGGCACACTTAGAATGTTTATCGGAATTAATAGGGCTACGCGGGGGGTGTGAAAACATCTCATCAGATGCAACAACCTATTTAGATACAAAGGTTACACACTATGAGTTAAATCAATTTATAGACCAAAACGATGTAGCCCACAATACCGTAAGTAAATTATTTAATTCCTTTAGGCATCAGGCGGCCGCTGAATTAGTTACCGATGTTAACGAACACATGGTAGGGCGGTATGTATCTAAAACCGTTGTTAAATCTCAGGAGTTAGGCGATACGGGCACAACACTAACCGAATCAGCGGCAACCGCACTTTTAAAAGGTATTCGTTTAGAGCAATTCAATTCATACCCCAGCTACAATTACCGCATTAATAGAATAGGTTTTACGGGTGATTACACGGGCAATGTAAGCGTTATCTATTATGATGGCATAACAGGCGAACAACTAGCCACCGATACCATCGCGGCCGTTGCTAATCAGCGTGTTGAGTTAAGTGTTAATAGACAATTCAGGCGCGAAATCTTAACTATTGTTTATGATGCCACGGGAATAGATGGTTACAAAACTACGGTACAAGGTGGCGCAGGTACTTGTTACACTTGCCGAGGCGCAAACAAGAATAGATTAAATGGCTTTTGTTACGGGCAAGGGATGACCGCCCCCATCGGCACACCATTAACTCCCACCTATCTAAATGACATGGGCGGCCTATCCGTATGGTTAAGCGTTGAGTGCGACCATGAAAGTTGGTTATGTAATATCAAACAACAATTGGCTATACCAATGCTATATAAATGCGCTGAGTTGGCTATGGAATACGCGGTTAATAATACAACCCGTGAAAACACATCTACGGTAAGAGATAGAGGGGCGTTACTTGATAGGCAAATGATGTACCACGAGGTTTACAAAGATAAAATGAGCAAAGCTTTAAAAGCCATTGTGCCGCCCGCTGAAAGTGATTGCTTTGTATGTGAACGTAAAAGTAGGATAGCGATAGCAATACCGTAATGAGTGTAATTGAGGGTTATAATGAGTATCTAAGCATTACGAGTTATTGCCCCCTTGTTATGGGTTACCGCCAACATATTTTTGAATTATGGCTAAATTAACAACCAAACAATATGTAGCTAAATTGCGAAAGCAAATGAAGTTATTAGCTGAGGGTGAGCCATTACGAATAGCCGCGCTAACGGTTCACGCTATGAGGATTAAACGCATATTCGATACGGGCACGGTTGCTAGGGGGTATAATAAAACTAATGAACTTTGGGTAGCTGATAAAGATTTAAGAAAAGCGGGTAGCCATAGAGGTAAAACGGGAAAGCTTATAAAAACCACCTATTTTAAAAGCTATTTCAATTTAAAAGGGCAACAGGGTTTTAATAATTCTAAGGTGAATTTTCGGCTTACGAATGATTTACAAATGGATTTCGCAAACGCATCTCAAAACCCAGCAACGGGAAAACCTAGTTCAGGCAAACCAATTAAGGTTAATAATCTATTGTACGTTGAGGCATTAAGGCGGCCAAAGAACCAAGATAAATTAGATGGTTTAAAAAAGCGGTTCGGTGATTTCACGGTATTTTACCCAAAGGAAAAAAGCGAATTTCTAAAGGTTATGGAATTTGAAACGTTTAAATTATTAAAGGCATGATAGAGGGCATTATTAATACGCTAAATCTAACGCTAGAAACAACGGGGCGAATTGATAAACGCTATTGTTTGACCGAGCAAAGAACAAGCACGGGCGATAATCCAACAACCGTACCTTATGCGTTTCAAGGCAACGGGCAATTAAAGGCTATTGATTATGGCAAACCCTCACTTAGTTGGTGGCGAATTACTAGCCCATTTAGCATTGAGGAAGTAACCACCACATCAGCGGTTAATAAAAAAGAGGCTACCTATTCTTTAAGATTGGTAGTAATGTATAGGCGAAAAGAATCAACGGCCGATAATGGATTTACCCCAGCGTGGTTAGCTGAGGATTTGGCTAGTGTATTAACTCAGTCTAACGGTGATTTAAAAAGTGTATTAAAGGCCGCTGATGTTCGGGTTAATGTAACATCTAGCGATATAGACACTACTAAAATTTGGGGTGAGGAATTTGAGGATGTAGATTTTAAAGACCCAAAATACACCACCTGTTTAGTGGCCTTAGAATTAGCGGTTACGGTTATTGCCCGCCCTGATTGTTGGGAAACTGAGTGCGATTATGATACAGATATTTTGCACGTTTTCGATTTTTGCAAAACGGCAACTATTAATAGACTAACGCCCGCCCAAAAAACTTGTTTAATTGATGCTTTGTGTACATCATCAGCACCCGCAAATATTAGCATTAACGGCACACCCTTTACAACGGTGGCAAGTGGTGGTACTTATGACCAATTAATTAATGATAGCGCGGGTGCAACGGTTGGTACGGTTGCTAACCCTAGTGTAATTTCAGATAGTACCAATGAGGTTAACGGTGTGGATATTTCAGAACCAACCGTAGCGCAAGGCACACACAACCAACAAATTAGAAATAGCGCGGCCACGCCAATAGGAACGGCCGCCAATCCTAGTATTATAGTTGATAGCCAAGCGCAAGTTAACGCGGTGAATACTGAAACAATCCCAGCAACGGTAACACACAATCAGCAAATACACGATAGCGCGGGTGCTGATGTAGGTACCGCGGCAAATCCTAGTATTATTTCTGATAATATTATAAATTTTAACGGGGCTAATGTTGATACCGTTAAGGCGCAAGAAACTTATTCTTTTTTAGTAAAATTAGATGGTAGTAATTCAGGTTCTTATAATGCGGGAACGAACACCGTAAGCGTAACTAGTGCCGCGTGTGCTGATGCCACAACTCAGGTTAACGCGGTTAATGTTGGAACGGTTGCAAGCGGTGGAACTTTTGACCAACAAATACATGATAGCGCGGGGGCTGATGTTGGCACGGCTGCTAATCCTAGTATTATAGACGATGCAACGGTTCAAAATAACGCAACACCTACATGGTCTGATACGGTAGAGGCTGAAGGTACTTTAACATTAGCGCAAGGAAAAGCCTTAGATTCTGATGGTGTTACTACTTTATTAGCCGATTACATACCTAGTGCTAGTGGGTTTATGTTTACTTGTTCGGCTGGTGGTTCTGCACCATCGTTATCAGTTGGCGTAGATGATGTAACGCCAAGTACGGGAGATACGGTTACTATTACGGCAACGCCAACAGGCATAACGCCAACTAGCTATAGATTTTACGCAGACAATGGAACTTCATTTTATTTCATTGCTGAACAAGCTAGTAATGTTTATGCTTGGACTTGTGATGCACCTAATGGCTCTTGGGAAATCTACGTAGAGGCAACAGATGGCACGGACACTTGTTATAATGTAACGGGTGTTTCAATTACGGTAACGGGTAGGTTACTTGATAGATTTGATAATGCTAATTTTTGCTGGTCACTTGAAAAGGAAAGTGATTATTTTAATGTAAATAAGTTTCTCTTAATTCGTAGGAGTTCTGATAGTGTTCAAGAGTGGTTTGGATTTGACGCAGATGGTACTTTTCCTACATCTAGTATTTTAACATTTGTTGGCGCAAATGATGGGCACGTAGTTGTATGGTCATCATTAGACATAACAGGGGTTTTGGCGTATCAATCGACCGCATCCGCACAACCAAGGATAGTCATAGCGGGGTCTATGGTTGTTGGCGATAATGGTAATGCGGCTATTGATTTTGATGGAGTAGATGACACGCTAATTATTCCTAGAACCGTTGACTTTGTTAGTGCTTTCTTTAGAGCGCAAAATGACTCCATAACTTCGCGAGCTTTGAACGTTGTAATTGGTGGTGGAAACCAAGTAGACGTTACTTGGGGCGGTACTGCCTCAGGAGCAACAGGAATTAGAGGGCGTTCGGCAGGTGTTAATGTAACCACAACAACCGAGGATTTATTAAGTCATACGGTATCAATTTTTACGGCTTCCAATGATGGGGTTTATGTTGATGGATTAACGGACGTTGCAACGGGTACACTATCAACATTCACCACATTAACTAACATTGGTCGTAGAACAGATCAGGCTGTATTTTACATGGATGGCAAAATTCAAAAGATAATTGGGTTCTCAGATGATAAATGGGCGGATAAATCAGACATAGAAAGCTACTTATGATACTAATACTAGACAAGCAAGAGGGATTAAAACGGAATAGCACCGAAGCGGTTAAACGCGGTTGCACTTCACCTACTATTTATTGGTGGAGTTGGACGGAATTAAAGGATAATAAAATTGCATTGAATGTTGGAGATGGTGATGGATTAACTAAAGATGAGTTAGCGCAATGCGTTGATGAGTTACCAAATGAAACACCGAGTTAGCAAAAGAATATTAGGCTTTTCATCTTATGTAATTGGCCTTACTATGTCTATTTGCGCTGGGTTTGAATTTTATAATATTGAACCAATGTTAATACTAGCTATATTAGGCAACGGCACGGCACTACTAGGAATAGATGCCTACAAAAATTTAGAAAATGGAAAGAATAGCTAATCTTTTATTTGCACCACAAACTAAGAGTGAAATTCTACTATACATGGTTGATGCGTTTGGTGTTGTTTTGTCGGCATTTTTTATTACAGGAGTTAAGGAAACCTTAAACATTTACTTATTAGCAATTACCGCAATATCGTTAACCATTACCGTAGGCGTTAAGATTTACAATCTTTTTAATTCTAATGATGAAAATAAAAAGATATGAAAGCTAATTTTAATTTATACCCTAATTTCTCTAAGGACGAATTTGATTGCACGCACACGGGCAAGAATGAAATGAGGCATTCGTTTATGAGTAAGTTACAAGCCCTTAGAACGGCTTACGGCAAGCCATTATACATATCATCAGGGTATAGAGATTTAACGCACCCAGCCGAAGCACATAAACCAAAACCAAACGGGGCGCATCCAACAGGTAGGGCGGCTGATATTTTGGTAAGTAGAAAAGAGGCTTACGAAGTTTTAAGGATAGCCTTAGCGTTAGGTTTTACAGGCATTGGAATTAAGCAAACGGGTGGCGGTCGATTTTTGCACTTAGATACGTTGCACGATAGCCCCGACCAACCACGCCCAACTATATGGGGCTACTAAACCATCTTACCATAGAGCGGGTAATAATAGCCGTGGTAATAGTTCTTTTATCATCTTACGCATTTACTTTAAAGATTGACACCCTACGGCATCAGAAAGATTTAAGAGCCTTAGAACGCGCCAAATTAGAGGCGTTAAATCTTAAAGAGGCGCAAATTATTAGCCTAATTGATAGCTATCAGGATAGTTTAAAGCTTAGGAGTGCCCAAATAGATAGCATTGATAATGCTTTACTTTTAAAAGATATTGAGTTAAACAATATTACATATGATGTTAAATTATTGGCTGGTGATTCTTTGGCTATTGTTGATGCCCTTACTAGGGTATTCGCAAACTGAGCCGCCTATTGTTATTTCATATCAGAATCAAACGCGGTATTGTTTGAATGAAACTCAGGCGTTAGTAGTAATTGAACTACACCGAACCGATGGTTTATTACGTGGCAAGATTAACGCGCTAACGGGTAAGGTGGAGTTATTAGAGATGCAATTAATCGCTAAGGATACCATTTTAAACGCATCTAACGAACTTTTAGAGATTGAGGGGGTAAGACTATCACTAACAAAGAAAGAGTTAAGGAAAGCCAAAAGAAAAGCCGTTAGCCAATGGTTTAAGGATAAGTGGCAAATGTTGGTAATTGCATCGGGCGCGTTTGGTGTTGGCGTTGCCGTTGGTATTGGCGCGGGATTATGAAAAGAGGCAAAGTAATATTTGAAAACGAAAACGGAAAGGCCGTGTATGAGTGGCATAAAGAGAACGGGCAACCATTGTACCGCATCTACTTTAATGATGGGCGGCAAATGTGGACTAATTCAATGATAATAATTGAAAATGAATTAGTAACTAAAAGAGGCAAAAGGCAACTACCTAACCCAACGCCTCAACTAACTCTTTTTTAGTTTGTTATATTAGCGGTTGGAAAATGGAAACTGAACACTATCATCCAACGCCTGAAAATCGTTTAAAGCTAGATGCAATCCTAGAACAAAACGCCAAAGATTGCGCCCGATTATGTGAAAAGGACATAACCAAAAAGGCAAAAGATGAGTTACAAGCGTGTTGGAAAAACCATTTAACCAAGATGCGGCAAATAGATAGGGCGTTTTGTGAGGCATCAGGCTTTAAAATCCATAGTTAAAACCTAATAGGATGGTGTTAAAATTTGAATTACCACCCTCAGGATTCAAACGCTTATTTTACGATATAGAGACTAGTTATGAGGTTGGCCGATTTTGGCGGCCTAGTTTCAAAGCCGTAATAAGGCATACTGATGTGTTTATAGAGTCAGCTATTATTTGTATCTCTTATAAATGGGAAACCCAAAAAGAGGTTAAAACATTGCGCTGGGATGCGGGCAATGATAAAGAGTTAGTTAAAAAATTCATTGAACTAGCGTTAACCGCTGATGAAATTATAGGCCACAATGGTGATAATTTCGATGAGAAAATAATTAGAACACGGGCGTTGTTTCATGGCCTATCATGCCCGCCAAAGTTCCCAAGCTTAGACACCCTCAAGAAAGCGCGTAAGCATTTCAGGATGGATAGCAACACCCTACAATATATAAGCAAACGTTTAACAGGTGCGGGTAAAGACAAAATGGAGTACAACGATTGGGATTTGATTTGCAAGCCTTTAATCGGTAAACACTTTGGTTTTAAAATTACGTTGCCTGATAGCTATAATGTGGCTATGGATAAAATGGTTAAATATTGTGAGTTAGATGTTTTTAAATTAGAACAAGTATTTCACCAAATACAACCTTACATAGACCACAACCACCACGCGGGCGCGTTAGATGGTTTTGGGCGTTGGTCGTGTGGTAAGTGTGGCAATGATTCCCCAACCTATCAAAAAAAGTACATCACCAAAACAGGCACGATAAAACACCGCTTAAAATGCGGTTCTATAATTTGTGCATCCTATTACACGGTTAGTAATGCCGTATGGTTGAAAAAATTAGAGGCTGATTACAATGAAAAACAAGGCCGCGCCAATCTGAACGGCTAAAATATTTTTCGTGTTTTGTTGTTTGTATCAGTATAATACCTATACTTGTACTATTAATCATTAAAACAACGACAAAATGAAAATCACGGTAAAAGAAATTAAGCACATTGAAAGATTGTTAAAGGAAAGCGGATGCCCAACTATTGATTGCACGCCTTACGCAATGCAAATAATAAGAGATGTTAAGATAAAAGGGGAAAACGTTTTTGAAGTTCAACTATCTAACTAAACCAAACAGGGGCAACCATCAGAACGCCCCTTTTTAATATTCAACGACATGACAAAAGACATTTATTTAAAAGACATTGAAAAAGCGTTAACCGATAAGCGCGATTTTTTAAGCATTGAGGCACGCGAGTTATCGCAATCTATAATATCTAATCTCAGGTTAGATAAAGAAATTTCGTTAGATGCCAATAAACGGGTGCTGGGTGAGGTGTGCCGCACATTAGAGGTTCATTCTAATTACTCAGAAATAGGGCAACATTACTATTACCATTTTTACAAAGATTCACATTTAGATTCATGTGTTTTAGTAAACACGCCTATTGATTTATTTGAAATCATAGCTAATAATTGCCGCCCTAGATAAATCATAACCGAAATGAAAGATAGAATTAAAAAACATCTATTCGAGTAGTTGAAAGATGAAAGCCTAAACCACTACCATACTAAAATTGATAAAATGGTTATGGTTTTGGCAATTACCGATAGCATATCACAACTTGACATTTACAACATACCATAGATGATAATTTTTGATGCCAACTAAAAGCTTTGAAAGCGGTAATGATAGGATAAGGGAAAAAGAAACCCTATCAATATTGGCTGAGGCCAAAGGCTTAGAATTTGAGTTAATGGAAAAATTCAGCCTGTTTGATGCCAAACTTTTTAAAGGCGGTAAGTGTATTGCCTACGGTGAGGTAAAAACTTATAGAGCAAATTTTAAAAATGTAGTTCCTTATATTTTTATTTCGTTAATGAAATTGGCTAGCCTACAAAAACTATCAATTGAAAATAGAATAGCCTGTTGCATTATTTATAGGTTTAATGATTGTATCGGCTATTATTTTTTAGATGAAATCAACGGGGCTAAATGCGGCTGGGGTGGCCGTAAAAAACGTGAGGGTTCAAAGTATGACCAAGAACTTTTAATTTACATTCCAAAATCATTATTAAAATTAATTTCTCTTTAGCCTTGTTTATTTATAAGGCTTATATTTACACAAACAAACAACTTTAATTATGCAAACAACGGTACAACTATTCAGAAAAGATAGCGTAAGAGAACAATTTGAAAAGCTATTAGGCGCAAAATCTCAGGGCTTTATTAGTTCGGTTTTACAAGTAACCACCAATAATAATTTATTGGAAAAGGCCGACCCAATGACCATACTTAACGCGGCATTAACTGCGGCCGCCTTAGACCTACCAATTAACCAAAGCTTAGGTTATTCATACATAGTGCCATTTAAAGGCAAAGCCCAATTTCAGATAGGGTGGAAAGGCTACGTTCAGTTAGCCCAGCGAACAGGGCAATACAAAGCTATTAACGTAGTTGAGGTGTATGAAAATCAGTTTCAATCATTTAACGCAATGACTGAGGAATTAAACGCTGATTTCACTTTAGAGGGTGAGGGTGTAGCCGTTGGGTACATTGGTTACTTTAAACTATTAAACGGCTATGAAAAAACCGTTTATTGGTCGCGGTCAAAAGTAGAAAAGCACGCCAAAAAATATAGCCAATCCTACAAAAAGGGTTATGGTGTGTGGTCTGATGGTGAGGATGGTTTTACGGCAATGGCAAAGAAAACCGTTTTAAAATTGATGCTATCTCAATGGGGCATTATGACTATTGAAATGCAAACGGCACAATTAGCCGACCAAGCGGTTATATCAAAAGAGGGGCAATATCAATACGCTGATAATGTCCAAAGTCAAACGGATTTGAACGATGCTGAGGAAACCAAACGAATTAACGGGTTTCTAGATAAATGTGATTCGGTTGATGATGTTGAGGTACTAGAAAGCACTTTAGAGAATGAAACTATTTCAGACCAATCTAAAGAGGCTATTGAGCAAAAAAAGTTAGCGTTTAATTAATATATTTACACAAATCAAAATCAACGACATGAAAACAAATTTCAATAAATACCTTTTCCGATGTTCTGAAATCGGTAAACTAATGGTAGGCGTTAAGCCAAGTTTAACGGCCAAACAAGCCGAACTTTTAGAAACTTTACAGGCCAAGCAAAGAGGCGGTAAGATTACCGATAAGCAACTAATAACGCTGGGTGATTTGCTAGATAAGAAGTTAGCAAAACCCACGCTTTCGCAATCCGTTAAAACTCATTTAGAGCAAATACACAAAGAAGTTGTATTTAATAAGCGCGCTGAAATACGTTCTAAGTATATGGATAAGGGCATACAAGTTGAGGAAAGCGCAATAACTCTTTATTCAGAAATTACCAATAAGCTTTTTATCAAAAACAAAGAGCGTAAAAAGAACGCCTTTCTAACGGGTGAATGTGATAACTCTCAGGGTAAAATTAGAGATATTAAAAGTAGTTGGGATTTGTCAACCTTTCCGATGCACCAAACTAGAATTACAAACGCGGTGTATTATTGGCAATTACAGGGCTATATGGAGTTATGGGATTTAGAAGATAGTGAGTTAATATATTGCTTGGTTGATACGCCTGATATGTTGATTGAGGATGAAAAAAGGCGCGTAAGTTGGAAACTTGGATTTATGGATTTGCCTGATGATTTGGCTGATGAGATTGTAGAAAATATGACCTTTGCAACTATACCACCCGCGTTAAAAGTTAAGGTGTTTGAAGTTAAGCGCGATAGGTTAGCAATGAGGCAATTAGAGGCGCAATTAATTAGATGCCGTGAGTACCTTAATGTTTTATCGGATACACTAGGGGCAACAATTTTAGAATCTGAGTAATGAGAAAAAAACTCGAAGAAGAATTACAAATAGCGGCAATGCAATATATCCGCTTACAATACCCCAGCGCGATAAGCTTTCATGTGCGTAATGAGGGCATTAGCGGCACTAAAATGCAACGTATGGTATATGGTGCTAAATCTAAAAAGATGGGCGTTTTATCGGGCGTTTCTGACATCATTATTTTAGAGCCGAAAGCAATTTATCACGGTTTAATGATTGAATTGAAATCTAAGAAAGGCCGCGTATCAGAATCACAAAAGCTATTTATGGCAAGATGTGAGGATAAAAGCTACATGACGCGGGTATGTAATTCATTCGACCAAGTACAGGCGGCCGTTGATACTTATATGAGCCTTGAAAATAATTATTGATTAAATAGTTAGTGGTGTAAGTATTATATATATATTTACATCAAACAAAGAAAACGAGACATGAAAAACACGGCAAATACTATTGTAATTGATTGGCGAAACATTGAGATACAATGCGAGTACGAAAAGGACGGTAACGAAGTTCAAGTTACTAATATCAAACCAAGCGGCAAATGGGATTATTTCGATGTGCTGGTATGGTTTAACGAGACTGAAAAACCATTAGAGGAAATAGCCGATTTAATCGCTGAGGCAACGGCCGAACCTTTTGAACCTGATTCGGGTGATTTATCAGACATGAAATTTGAAGAAATGCGCGGCAAATGAAAATTTTGGATCAATACGAAAAGATTAAAAGCCTGTTGCAAGACCCAAAGGTAGGGGCAAATTATCAGGATGATTATTACCAACTATTAACGCGCATTTGGTGGGATGAAATAGGCCGTGATAAGACTATGACCGCCCGCGAATTTTTGCAACGTTTAAGGCGAAAAGAATATAGCCACCCCGAAAGCTTAATGCGCGCTAGGCGTAAGGTGCAAGAGGAAAACCCAGCGTTACGCGGTAATACCTACACCAACCGAAAAACCATTAAGCAAACTGAGGTAAAAAAAGAATTAGGCTACAAATGAAATAATAGTACATTTGAAACTTAGCCGATGGTAAAGGCTGATTTTGATTCAACGACCAATGAAAAGAACTCATAAAAAAACCGAAAAGGGTAAAACCATTATAGGCGTGTCGTTGTGCCTAGTTTTGGCGGCTATTCCAATAGCCACCCGTTCGGTATTTTATTATGGCTGAAAACAAAAAATCTTTTTTACTCTATTGTGATTTAATCCACACGGTAAAAGAATTGCCTGATGATAAGGCGGGTGAACTCTTTAAACACATTCTAAGCTATGTGAACGATGAGAACCCCGTAACCAACGACCTCATTATTAAAATTTCTTTTGAGCCGATTAAACAACAACTTAAAAGAGATTTGCAAAAGTATGAAGGCATACGAGAACGAAACGCGGCAAATGCTCGTAAGCGTTGGGATGCCAAAAATGCGACCGCATCCGACCGCATACCAAATAGTACCAAAAATGCCGATAGTGATACTGATACTGATATAGATACTGATATAGATATAGATAATAAAGAAAAGAGTTTTAGAAACGCGGTTTCTAAACATTCAAATTATCCTGATGATATGTTAGATGCTTTTTCTGATTATTGGACTGAGAAAAAACCCAAAGGCCGAAAAATGAAATATGAGTTTCAAAAAACGTTTGATATTTCTAGGCGTTTAAAAACGTGGGCTAATAATGATTTCGGCAAAAAGGATGAAAAAGAAACGGTTGATTTTTCAAACCAAAACCTTTATAAGTAATGCAGTTAAACCAATATCTAGGAAAGCTACAATCTGAACAGGCTATTCATTGGCGTGAAAACTCATTAGAAGTTTGTAAAAACACATGGGTGAACATCAACCAAAAGACTATTAACAATTGGCGCGTAATTGATAGAGGCTTAAATAATCAAATCGTTTTTTATTTGGCTAGAAGTCTAAAATTCAAAGGCGATTTAAACAAAGGCATTTTACTAATCGGAAATACAGGTAGTGGCAAAACGCGAATGATGAAAAGCCTAAGCCTAGCGATGGGTTACCTACACCGTTTTAGATTTCTCATCTATTCAGGTAATGAAATTGAAAAAGCTTTTAGGAATGAAACTGAAATAGAAACCCAGCTAACGCAAAAAATGTTTGGCATTGATGATCTAGGCGAAGAACACAACAACGTTAAGGTTTATGGAACTGATATAAACGTGGGTGTTGAGGTGCTTTCTAACCGTTATAACCTGATGATTAAAAACGGTTCGTTAACATTTGCAACAACCAATTTAACGCGGGCAATGTTGCTTAAAAAGTACGGGGCTAGAATTGATAGCCGTATAGATGAAATGTTTAATGTGTTCACGCTAACGGGTGATGATTTAAGAAAAGTAAATTAAGAGTAACGGTTTGCTAAAAACCCGTTTTAATGGTTCTTAGCTAATGTTATTTAATTAACCAAAACAACAACAACATGATAAACGAAACGTTACTAGTAACAGGCGTGGGCTTGGCGGCCTACCCAATCGGCTCAATAGTTAAATTGATTGTAACCGATGAAAATGAGGGGCTAATTCATATTGACAAAACGCCAAAAAAAATTAGCCATATGATGGATGAAATGGTTAATGATATATCTAGTGCGCTGGGTGTTGATGTTGATGTAATTACTAGCGCAACGCGTGAACAACAAATTACCATAGCACGCCAAATACTAATCTATTTTCTAATACTGAGGTTTAACACACCTTTAAACGTAAGCCTAAATAAGATTGGCACATTAATTAACCGCCACCACGCTACCGTTATCCATTCTAAAAAATCGGTTGAAAATGCTTTAGAAGTTAACGACCCTTTGGTACTAATGCTATTTAACAGGGCGTTTGATTGTCTATCAAATGAGGATAAATATTATATAGAATTATACAATGAGAAAGCCAAACAGCGCGGCATTAGCCAACGGGCGAAAGCTTAAACGCTTTTTAATACGCCTAACCGTTTCATTATACGCTATTTCAATAGTTGGAATTTTGGGGCTTGTTATTTTGCTCGTTTAGTTTATTTATATTTGTACCATCAATTACCAATAAAAAGACTTAAAAAATGGCAACTTGTATAAGCTATAATTGTAACCCACTAGCCGACCATACCGTTAACGATTGTGGCGAAACTATGAAAGGTGGCGGCCGTGAGGCGGTCGTTTTTACGTGCGATGCAACAACGGTAACCGCTGATGATTATTCAGATGCAACCACTATTAACGCTGATATTGCATCAGGCAAAGCGGTACTATTTCAAGAAATTAAAGTAGGTGTTTCAGCACCTAGCCCTGTAGATCAGGGTACTACATACATCGCGGGTAACGCACCAAAAACCGTTACTTATGATTGGGCGGGTACATGGATGGATGAAAATGTTAGCGCGGTGAATGATGCCGCTTATGAAACATTAAACGCATCTAGTGGCTTTCAGGCTGGGGCAATCCTAGTTAAGTTGGCTGATGAGGCAACAAACGGCCAAGTAATAGTACCAACATCGGGCGGCATCCAATTTAAGGGCGGCACGGTAATACCTGATGATAATACGGATGATGTACACTATGAATACAATCTAGCGTACAAATCAACGGAATCGCCAAAGGTGCAAACTTTACCTAGCGGAATATTCGGTTAATCTGAATGAATAACATTTTATTGGTTGCTTTCGGAAAACGAGGTTACGGGTTAATGACTCATAACCTCGTTTTATCGTTAAAACATCATTCGCCTGATGTTAAGGTTCATTTGTTTATTACTGAGGAATTAGAAAAGCATATAGATAAAAATCATTTTGCAACCATTGGCCGTATTAGTTACGATGATTACAACGACCATAGAGGTATTGCCCCAGCCAAAATAAAAGCCCGTATCTATGAATTAGGGCGTTCTATTGGCCTAAAGTCTTTTCTTTATCTAGATGTAGATGCGATAATTTTAAACCCGTTAGAATCGTTTTTCGATGAGTTACGGGGTAACGGTATAGCCACCGAAATTATCGGTAAGGGCGGCAAAGCTGATGTAATCAATTATTCGATATGGGCTACTAATTCAGACATTTGGCAACAATTTAAAATAGATGATGATGCTATTTTATGTGGCATACAATCTAGTTGGATGTATTTCGAGCATGATGATATTTGCGATAAAATACAAGAGTATTTAAATTGGTATATGATAAAAGGGTTACCGCTTTCAATGCTATTACAAACGTGGGGCGGCAATGTACCTGATGAGTTATTATATCAAGGCATCTTTGCTAAGATGGGTGTGATACCATACACGCCAAACGCTGAAAAGCATACTATCTTATTTGGAAACAGGCAAAACAAAACGGATGTTAAAAACGCGCCTGATTTGTTTTACATCCTCAGCATTTACGGCAATGATAAATTAACCGTTAAAAAGTGGCTTAAATTATACAATGATGAGTTAGCTAAGATAGACCCGTTAAACTATCACCCAGCGGCTACGTTAATGCAAGACAAACACGCAAATACAAGATGATGAAAGCGAATAAAAACCATGAGAATTACGGGGTGTACATCACGCAAAATACTTTTACTATGAAATGGCACGCCTTTAATCGTGAGGATGCTAACCGCTATTGGGGCGGCAAAGAGTGCAAACAGGGCATAGGGTTAACGCCTCAAAAAGCGTTATCCAATTATAAAAAATGACCTACACCTATCAATGCCAAGGACATTGTAAAAAAACTTATGAAATCGTACACGCCAAAAATGAAAAGCCATTTTTAAAATGTTGCGATTTGCCAATGAAAAAAACATACAAACAACAAAATGAGCGAAAAAGAAAATAACGGCATACGGGTTAATTTTATAGTATGCAAGCGCGATAATTCAGCGTTTAATGATGAACAATCTAAAGAACTAGGCGAACGCTTACAAGCTTTAATAGAGCAATTAGGTTACGCAATTGCATTAGATGTAAATGATGAACTTAACACCGATTAGCGTTAACCGTATTTTTATAGATTGCCTAAACAATAATAAACGCTACGTTCATTCATACGGCTCAAGAGGTTCGGGCAAATCGCGCCAAGAGGCAATAGGTTTTGTATTACGCATTTTAAAACCTGAATATTCAAAAGGTGTTTTAGTGCGTGAGGTGCAAGATACCATTAGGCAAAGCCAATTTGCTGAGATAAAAGCGGTGATAGAATTAGGGAATTTAGAGGGCGTTATCACTACCAATGAGAGCCGTATGGAATTTTACTGCCCTGAAACGGGTAACTCTATTATTTCGCGTGGCCTTAAAAAATCTAAATCCAGCGATACGGCAAGGTTTAAATCTATTGTTGACCCTACACACGTTTGGATTGAAGAAGCTGAGGAAATAGGCAAAGAGGACTTTAATAAAATTGATGGTTCGGTTAGAAAGGTGGGCGTTCAATGTCAAATAAGGTTTACTTATAACACCAATTTAGAGCCTGATCATTGGATTAGGTTAGATTTCCATAAAGAACAAAGGGATGATTCTTTTTATTTGCATACTACGTTTAAAGATAATTTAAGAAACCTAGACCCGAACTATGTTAAATCGCGTGAGGCTTTAAAATTTAGCGACCCTGAAAGGTACGCGGTTGAGGTGCTGGGTGAGTGGGGTTCTAAAAAGGTAATCAGCCCATTTGCTAATCAATACGACCCAATAAAACATAGAAAAGAATGTAGGTTTTTGCCTAACATACCTTTGCACCTTACACTAGATTTTAACTTAGACCCGTTTGCTTTTATGTTTCGGCAAATGTGGCATGATTCGGATGGTTGGCACTTACATTATTTTAAAGAAGAAACGATTGAGGGCGGTACTATTGATGAGGCTTGTACACGCATTAGGGATGCTTTCAAAGGGCAATTGCACACCATTACCGTAACGGGTGATTATTCAGGTACGCACCGTAATATGTCCGCCCCTGATAAATCATCTTTGTATAAAATACTTAGGCAAAAATTAGGGCTACGTAAAAACCAATTGGATGTTAAGCCTAACCCGACCCATATTAATAGCCGTTCAGATGTAAATTATTTGCTTATGCACTTTCCTGATTTTAGGGTTTCGCCCGATTGCGTATTTTTGGAAAGGGATTTACGAACCGTTGAGGTTGACCCAAAAGGCAAGCTAATAAAAGAAAGTAGGCAAAAGGATAGCCAACGTGCCGACCATTTAGATGCTTTCCGATATGATATTAACGGCCGCCAAGTCCAACAATGGATTAAGAGCCACCAAAAAACCAATAACTAATATGCCACTACCAAAACCAAAACCAAAAGAAACTAAGTCTAAGTTTATTTCTAGATGCTTAGATAATCCGAATGTCAAAAAAGATTTTAAATTAAGTGGGCAAGCTTACGCGGTTTGCAATAGTCTATTTAAAAAGTAATGTATGGGGGCTGAAATAGGGAATAAGTACGCTGAAAAGTGGGATGAGGAAAAAGCTAAAAAGGCTTTTTTAAAAGGATTAGAATACGCGCAAAAAGACCCGCGATGTTTACACCTAGCAGATGCCATTAAGGTAACGGGCATACCTTATAGCACTTATGATTATTTGGCTGAAACATACAATGTTTTAGGACTTATAAAAAAGGATACTAAAACTGAGGTGCTTTTGCGAATCAATAGGGGCACTTTAAATAGCGATTACCCAGCGGCCGCGGGCATTTGGCGTATGAAACAATTAGGGGAAACGGATAAGGTCGAACAGGATATTAAACATTCAGGCACGGGCGGTATTATTGTGCAATATGAGGATATGAGTAAGCCAAACGATGAAACCATATAAAACGATTAAGCGGGGTGAGGGCAATGAGTATTTTAATTTATTCAAAAAACTTTACCCTATAAAAAAACGCAACGAAGTAACTACCTTTGCTATTGATAAACCTTTGGTGTTACCTGAATTTAATTTAAAGGATGGTTTGATTAGGGATTTACTAGAATCTAAATCTAAATAAGATGAGTTGCTATAATTGCGGTGGGTGTATTAGTACGGTGACTATGAATGTATGTTTTGCTGATATATCAATTACAGGATTGCCCGTAACTACGGAAACCGAAATAACGTTTACTAATACCGCTGATGAATCTATTTTAACGGCCTCAGGTAGAACCGATGGGGGCGGTGTTTTAACTATTACAAGTGCTGATATGCCTGATGTAATAGCGGGCGTAAATTATAAGCTAGAGGCTAACCAAACTTGGACATTAGAGTCAACTACGATTAATTGCGCTATCATCACATTTGAGATTATAACCGATAAAGACGGTGTGGTCACAGGCGAAAGCGTAAGGGTTACTAAATGCGATTAGGATAATTGTTTTTTGTTTGGGTTCAATAATTACTAAGTTTACACCCCAAACAACATTTAACAATGAGAGATATACTACGCAAACAAAGAGAACTATGCTTTCAGGCATGGGCTAAAAACAAATCTGATCGTTTCCCTAAACATCTTTATAATCACTATTATGATGTAATTATAGATGCTGATGAGCCTGATTATAAAGAGCCAATGGGTGTAGCGTTATATTTGTTTGGCTTTATCGCTGGGGTGGCAATTGGCATTGTAGGCACTTTAATACTTATGCCGTGAATCAGCTATTAATAATATTACTTACATCGTTGGCCGTAACAGGTAGCTACTTTACAATAAAAGAGTTTTTGTACACCTTTCGGGTTAGTGATGGTGATTTTGATTTTATCTATCAATCATCACCGTGGTATTACAAACCATTGTTTACGTGTATTACGTGTATGGCATCTATATGGGGTTCATCATACTATTGGATTATTTCACTAGGCTTATTCTTAGGTAACTCTAACACGTTAAGTATTTCAGATAGTAACTTTGTATCAATGCTAATGTTTTGGCCTATTACGTGCGTTATTTGCGCTTTCCTCAACACTTGTTTTTATAAATTAATAGAACGATGAGCCTACTAGTAAATCTTATTGGTGAAAAGCGGCTAAGTAATATATACCGTGAACACGCGGCCAAGCAAATTAAGAAAGGTTTAAAGGCTGAATTTCAAGATGATAAAGGCCGTTGGTATTACACCTTTAGAGATGATGCCGATTTACCCCACACGCGTAGCGCAAAATCTCAAACCTATTCACAATATTTAGCATCAGGTTTATCAGGCGAAATGTTTGATGAGGCTTACACTAGGATTAACGAACTATTCGCCCACGCTGATTACTTAGCCGCTGGGGTTATCATTAACGACCTGAAAGAACTTAAACAAAACATTGTAAACGTTGATATTATCGTTAACATCATTGCGGTAAATTACATTAGAGAAGATGAGGAATTAGCGGTTATTAGCGATTCTATACACCAAGAAAAATGTGATTTCCTAAAGTCCGAAACTGATAAGGGTAGGTTTTTTTTTCGAACGCCCGAATGGTTGAACTTATTAAAGAAAGCGGGAATTTCGAGCGCAGAATCGGAAAAGTTTTATCAAGACTTTCTAGCAAAAAAATCAAACATCCTCAAAAGGTGGTCGTTATTAGCTTCGCAAGAGTACAAGAAAAAATTACAAAAGAGTTAGCCGATTGGCAAAAGTTCTTACGTAATACGCTATCTAAAGACCTAGACCATTACGAACGTATCATAAGCCTCAGCCGTTCCAAATTCCTTTTAGAATTGGTTACTTTTGTAGAAACCACGCTTACCGAAAGGCAAAGAGCGCGAGAAAAGAGGTTGAAAAATGGCTGATGAAATTATAGTTAAGTATGTTGCTGATGTCAAAAATTTAGAAGCGGGGCTAAAACAAATTTCAGCGCGGTTAGATTCAGTAGAAACAAAAGCACAAAAATCATCTAAGGGCATAACCACTAGTTTAAAGAGTGTGGCGGGTGCTATGGGTGTGGCTTTTGGGGCGCAACAGGCAATTCAATTAGGCCGCGAAATGGTAACCCTTGCGGCTAAAGCTGAGGGTGTAGAAAGGGCGTTTAAGCGTATAGGTAGTGCCGACTTATTAAAGGACTTACGTAAGGCCACACGCGGTACGGTTACAGATTTGGTATTGATGCAAAATGCGGTGAAAGCCTCAAACTTTAAGATACCGTTAAATCAAATGGCAACCCTATTAAAGTTTGCTGGGGCTAGGGCTAGGGAAACGGGCGAAAGCGTGGATCATTTAGTTAACTCTATTATTATGGGTATCGGTCGAAAATCGCCAATGATACTAGATAACTTAGGGATTAGCGCGATTGAATTAAGAAAGCGTTTTAATGGTATTTCGGTTGCATCGGCTGACATTGGTGATGTTGCGCGTATAGTTGGCGATATAGCAAATGAGGAATTAGCCAAAATGGGCGTTCAGGCTGATACAACGGCTGATAAATTAGACCAATTAACGGCTACTTTAGAAAATGCTAAGGTTAAGATTGGTTCTGAATTAATAAATGAAACTAACAATTTAGGTGATGCTTTTAGCGGGTTAGATACAGAATTAGAAGAATTATTTGGTGATACTGACACGGTTAGTTTATTCGCTAATGCATTGTCATTGGTGTTTCAATACGGTACAAGTGGCGCAAAAGCGTTAGCGTGGGTTGCTGAAGGTGCTATTAACATAATTGGTAATCTAAAGGATGGATTTTTAGAATTAGGCAAAGGGCTTGGTTTAGTTAAAGATGAGATAAGACAAGCAAAGGATATTGAGTTTTTCACACCCGACCAAATAGAGGCATTAACCAAAGGTAATAATGAGGTTGCCAAAACAATTGAAAACCTCGCCTATTATAAAGAATTGATTGAGGGCTACAAAACCGAACAAGAGGCGGCTAATACTACACGCGAAAGAGTACGAGAACTTGAAGATAAAATTAACGAAGCCACAAATGCACGATTAAAATTATTAGGCAAGTTAACCCCAGCCGAAAAAGAGGCGGCTGAAGCACGGGAAAAGGCGGCTAAAGATGCGGCCAAAGCATTAAAAGAGGCGTTAAAACTAGATTTGGATGAGGATGTTGGTTTAGATATGTTAGCTGAACAATTAAACCGCGTTACCGATGATTTTGTAGGTGAGGCTGAACGCGCTACATCTCACGCAGATGATTTGTGGAGCGGTACCTTTGAAACGTTAATGATGGAACAGGACGAGTTCTATGCGGCAATGCGACAAAACACCGAAGACCAAGAGGAATTACAAAAAACCGTTTTAGAATCTTCATTACAATTATGGGGTACGTTTACAAATCTCGCGGCTAATCTTACCGATCAACAATATCAACGGCAATATAATAGCTTAGAAAATGCATTAAAAAAAGAACAAATAACGCGTGAGGAATATGATAGGAGAAAAGCACAACTAGCAAAAGAACAAGCCAAAAAGCAAAAAGAGTTTGCAATCATTCAGGCCGTAATTAACACGGCATTGGGTGTTACTAATGCTTTTGCAACCGCCCCGAATATTATACTAGGTGCGGTTTTGGCGGCCGTTGTTGCCGCCACGGGTGCGGCTGAGATTGCCACCATTGCAAGCCAACCCGCCCCGCAATTTGCGGATGGTGGCTGGGTAGATAGTAAGGGGCACATTCATGGACATTCACACGCGCAAGGTGGTGTTACTATTGAGGCTGAGGGCGATGAGTTTATTACACGGGGTAAGTATGCCCGTACTAATTCGCGCCTATTAGAGGCTATTAATTCAGGTAATGCCGAAAAGTATATTAATGAAAACCACGTAGCCCCTATTATTGATAACATACTAAGCGGGGGTATGGGTGCTATTGGTGATTCGGCACGCCTTAACGCTATGTTTAGTGATAGAAATATGTTACGTGCATTTGATAGAAATAGACAAAGTGAACGGAACTCAGCTAAATTAATAGTTGATGGCATAACCAAAGGGCTAAAAAAATCTAAGGATAGATATGTTTAGAGTATTACTAAATGGTAATGTGGTTGATGAGCCTTTAGGGTTAGCCGAATTAGAGGAAAAGGTTTTTTATAATTCTAGCCTTTCAATGTTTCTTAACAAAATTGAGGGCGATGTAACTTTTATTGGTAGTGGTTACAATACGCTAAGGGATTTGTTTAATGGCAACACTTGCAACGTTTCAGAAATCACAATAGAAAATTTAGTTGATGGTTTAACATATAATGGTATTATATTTTTAAACGATATTGAGTGGAATCTATCTAAACGCCAAGCTAGTTGTACCATTGTATCAGATAAATACATTCAGTCAATTGATAACAACAGGGGGGTAAAAGTTCAATTAGGTATTACCCTAACTAAAAACCTAGAGGAAAGGGGCACGGTTTTACAAAATGATATTACTTTATTTAACCCTCAGGACAACCAAAACATTACCCGATATGGTTACCGCATTTTTGATGTATTTACTGAGTTAGTTGAGTTTGTAACTGATGACCAATTAACATTTGTTTCGGATTATTTCGACCCAGCGAACGGAAATGATGCCGCTTATAGTGTTATTATGACCGCATTAGAAGTGCGAGAGGGCAACCATGATACAACGCCCCTAATCTCTTTTAATGATTTTTTTGATGATATAAATAAGTTACACAACATAGCGGGTGTAATTGAGGGTAATACTTTGCGTATTGAGCCTAAACCATACTTTAGACAATTAGAGGATTTGGTAACGATTGAAAACATCAATGAGTTAACGCAAGAGTGTAACCGAGAACAATTCTATGCCTCTATTAAAATGGGTTCGGCAAAGGTTGGCGAAAATTACAATTACCTAATAAAGCTTTCTTACAACGGATTTCAAAAAGAACAATTCTTTTTAGAGGGGCAATGTAATATTAACAATGAACTCAATTTAGAATTACAAACTCTAATTACCGATACTAATATTATTCAGGATATTCAGCCTAATACTAATGGTGGTTCTAATAATTCAGATTTTGACGAGGATATTGTAATTATACATTGCAAGTCTGATAATGTAGCTAAGGCAACGTTAAGCCCATTAACATCGAATTACTATTACAACCAATTTTTTACCAATGGGGCGGCCTCCGAACGTTGGGCTGAAACATACCCCTTTAGTATATTTCAATTATTAGACTCATTAAACCCGTTGGTTTTCGCCACGTTAAGCAATAACCAAACTTCACCTAACGCGGCTTATTTTTCGCCTGATAATGATTCAACACCGCCTAACTACGATACGGGCAATTATTGGCAAATAGGTAGCATATTAGTAACACCAACATTTACCACCAATGTGGGTTACTTTGAAGCCCCTAGCGATATGGTGGTAACGGTTAGGTGTGATTTCCATTTAACAGGTTATTACATCAATTCAAACATTTACCACGTTAATAGTTTTGGCGAAAATCAAACCGCGCCTTTTAGACTAGATGACAACCCTAATTCAACATTCAATAACCCCGTTGCTTTCATAAATTACCACCATGTTGTTGGCGGCACAACATTTTATATGCCATCAGGTACGCGTTTATTTGTACAAGTAAACACCGATACTATACACGCTGGGGGTACAATAGAAATAATACAAACAGGGGCACACGGTGGAGTTTATGAAATTGTAAATTCAAACAACGCTTACATCTCTAAAACTAGTTTTGATTACCCCGTGGATGCTCAAACATGGCAAACAATTAGAACCAATAAATTTAAACGCATTAGAGGTACTTTTGTAGATGGTGCGTTTAGTGGCTTTGTGGATGATTTAAGTAGAAACATTGCTACGGGTGAAACTAGCGTTGGATTATATCAACGCAAAAACGATATATCAGATGGCTGAAATACTAGATAACCAACCTATAATATTCGATGAGTCGTTAGATTGCCACCTAATAGATTCGGGAATTAATGTGCTTGCCGAATATGGTGATATTACTCAATTTCAAATGGGTTTGACGCCTTGCATTAGTGATTTTCCATTAATACAAAACTCAAACTTTGCTACTAGTTCAGATTGGACATTGGGCGCGGGTTGGTCAATTGTAAACGGCCAAGCTTGCCACGATGTTGGTATTTACGGTGTAATGTATCAACTTTCACCCGTGGCAAATGGTACGCTAGTTAGATTTCAATTTGATATTGACGTTACATCTTTAGGTTGCGTTGTAGCTTACGGCACTTACGTTGAAAGTTTTACCACTTCAGGAAGTTACACGCGGTATATTGTTGCTTCAGCCGCTACGTTTATTTCAATTGCCGCAAATGGTAGCGCGGCCGTGTGTGTTAATTCAGTTTCAGCCGTTACGATAAACACCAATTTTGAGGTTTACGTTATTGATGATTCAGGCTCAACGGTTCACACCTTAGACACATCAGATGGTTATTTCAACTTTGAGGATGGTTATTTTACCGCCTCAATTGATTGGGAAACATTAGCCATACCAAGCGGGTGTTATACGCTGGGTGTATTCGACCCTTGCCCATGTTCGCAAGGTGGCATTATAGCACTAGACTTTCTAACGGCTATACATAATTGGTCGGCATCATCTAGTTGGTCAATTATAGGCGGTACTGCATATTATAATGGTTCAGGTTCAGCACCCGCCATATTAAGCAATGTTCTTTGCGTTGGTACTGAATATGATGTAACCTACACCATCAATAATATGGGTGGCAATGAGGAATTTAATATACGTTTAGGAACGGCAAACGGTACAACTAGAACGGTAGACGGCACTTACACCGATACGATAACTTGCGCGGGTACAACTAGTTTTATAATGGTTGGCGATGTAACATCAGGCACTCAAACGTTTGATGTAACTGATATGAGTATAGTGGCAACAACTAAAACGGCTACATATACAAGTAATGTTATTAAGATTTCAGATAGCGATTTTGGGTGTAAGACCTATAATATAGCTATGTGCAATGATTCTAACGCCTTAGGTTTTGGATGGGAAAGTACGGGTTTCAGGCCGAATTTTAGAACTGATTGTAGCCTAGTGCGTGGCACGTACCCAATGACCCGCGAAAGCTATGATTATAGCAACGGCCAAAAATCAACCACCTACGGCCGCGCTAGGGTTGCCCGTGAACTTGGTTTAGATGTGCCACCTCATTTAGTTGATTTTATGGCTTTATCGCCAATGATTGACCATTTTTATATTGATAATGTTGAA
>PDMW01033373.1_pt1 | contig 34215 bp, 25 predicted proteins | sample 1515511 | NCBI WGS metagenome assembly PDMW01 (sample SAMN07343023, study PRJNA328102) | Marine metagenome, whole genome shotgun sequencing project. | biome: marine; feature: bay; material: water; isolation source: viruses from water sample < 0.22 micron filtered, nuclease treated, low... ... | reverse complement strand
CGTAAGTTCGATGACTTCTTCCTAAACCATTCACGACTTTCTTTGGTACGAGGTGTTACGCCCGCACGGAATGCCTGTAGTTCTAACCTGTTGAATAAATTACTCATACGTCTATTTATACTTATTTTTTACGTTTTTTAAAAGGTTTTAAAGGTTTTAACGGTTTAGTTGACTTGGGCATAATACCCATCGCAGTCAACTCTTTTTCAGTCCATATCTCGAATCCCCACCCCCGATCCTTTGCATACTCTGCTGCGGCCTTCCATTTGTTTTGGTTCTTGACATAGGTAAATGATTCTGTTAACATACGTTTAGTACGTCTACCTTTCATCTTGGGTAGTTGTGTTTCCTTGAATGGTTTTACTTCTATCAACTTGGTCGTGCCATTCTTGTAGACAATAACAAAATCCATGAAGTAACGATGATACTTTCGATCTACTTCATATAGATAAGGTATAACGATCTCTTCAGATCCCCACTCGACAATGTTTGAATCATTGTCACAGTGGCGCATGACATGTCTTTCCCATAGTGATCGATATACTATGTTGGTCACATCACCCAGATACTTCTCTGGATTTTTTGGTTTAAATTTGCCCGAATATGCCATAGAATCCTTATAAATAGAATTAACAGTTTTTAATAACCCTATTTAGTGGAAACCTTATGCCAGCAAAAAACACATATCAATATCCTCTCCATGACGAGGATGACTATAAAGGGAGAATCCGATTCACTCTCTTTGCTGAGTCTTATCTCAATACTGGTCTATCAGATGTTTTGAATGATAAAAAGAATGATTTATCAACACTCAAGAAAAAAAGAAACGATCTTCTTGAACAAACACAAATTGAGGCGAAAGCGGATGGTGTTACCAAACAAACAACAAGAGCAGAACTTGATGTTGCGACAATACAATTGGAAGAATTGAATGCAGATATTAAGTCATTCAATGGTATAGAAAATGCAACTGAATTAGGTTCAAAACCTAGACAGATTGTGGACACTGAAGTAATGTTGTATTTACCACAAGGGTTGCAGTTCAGAGACAACGTAACATATGAGAACGTTGATGTAGGTGCAACAGGAGCTGCGATATCTCAGGGTGCATCTATACTTGGTTCTATGGCAGATGGTGTAGGGTCATTTGTACAGGGAATGTCAGGCGGTGGCGCAGATGGTCTTGCAAAACTTGCAACTGTAAGGTTGGCACAATCGGCAGGCAAATTCAGTGACGAGATTACGGCAGGTCTAAAATTACAAACTGGTGTTACGACTAATCCTAATTCACGTTCGTTGTTCAAACAAGTTAATATGCGTGAGTTCCAATTCAACTTCAAGATGATTGCTCGATCCAAAGCAGAACAAGATCAAATCAAAAAGATTGTAAAGTTTTTCCGTAGTGAGTTGTATCCTGACGACATTCCAGTAGAAGTTGGGGGTCAAGAGATCTCTCTCGGTTACAACTTTCCTAATAAGTTCAATATTGAGTTTGAATACGATGGCAAGACTATTGCTCACAAACTCAAACCTTGTTTCCTACGTGCAGTTGATACAACATACAACGCAAGTCAGATGGCGTTTCATGATGACGGTGAGTTCTTAGAGGTGGATATCAACTTGAACTTCACTGAAACCGTTACGTTATCCAAGAAAGATATTGCGGAAGGGGGATTCTAAATGAGTACAAAATACTTTCAACCATTTGAGAAAATTTACTATAAGTTTGGAGATGAGGTTACTTATTCTTTATTTCAAAACTTGACACAATATGTTGACATTATTGATCAAGTCAAATCTCAAACCGCATTATATGAAGATTATACAATTAAGTCGGGCGACAGACCAGACACTTTATCATTACAGTTATATGGTGACCCGAAATACTATTGGACATTCTTTTTATTGAATGACGATCTACGTGAATCTGGATGGCCACTAAAGAATGAAGAAGTCTTAAAAAGAACAAAGGAGTTCTACCCTAATCGTGTAATTACGATCACTAGTGATATTAGTTCATCCGAAGGTGGATATGATTTCCGTGTAGGTCGAGTGGTTATCGGAAATACTTCTGGTACGCACGGAACAATTATAAAACGTAATTTAGACTTGGGTCAGATAATCGTAGACACAACACATGATTACGATCCGCTGACCCCAGATAGGACTTACACTTTAGATGTGAATAGTAATGGTGCGGCAGAAATAGAAACAGAAAACACTATTGAGTTTTTCACCGACACTTCATTGTGGGTTATGACCAAAACAAATGTAAATCCTGATGCTGATGATTATAATATTCCAGTATCAATAAATAATTTTACTGTTGAATTGACCGAGGTTGATACTAAAGCTTTGATAAGAAGTATACCATTCCAACCCAATGTAGCCAATGGTGATACCTTCGAGTATAGACTTACCGTAAAAATACTTAGACGTAATGAAGATGAAAGTAAGTATGTAGCGGGAGAAGTTTTAAGATTGTTTGATGTATATCGTGACGAAATTTTCCCAGATCAATTATTTACTGAAACTGGTTTAGATGTTCAAAAACGTGTATTCCGAGAAGACGCTCAATATAATGCCGTGCATCACTATGAGAATGCTAATGGGGAACACGTAGACATTGATCCCTACAATCCCACTCTTCCTGCTGGGTTAACTCCAATAACATATTTGTCAAGAGTTCAAAAGAAAAATGATGATCTGAAACAGATTAAGGTTCTCAAACCTGATGTTGTTGAAACAGTAGTTAAAGAGTTCTATAAGTTGATGAACGAATAATGGCCGTAAAAAACGATAACCAATCACAGTATAAAATCACTCAGGCGTATATTACGTCTGAGTCTGTAGGTGGTGGCGCCGAAAGAATTAACATAAATCCTAGTATTGTAGAACTGGTTTTATTTGAGAGTCTGGAGAAACCATACGTTTCTGGGCAACTTGCAATCAGTGACGATCAAGGGTTTGTAGACGGTATAGGGTTTTCTGGTACAGAAAGATTCTTTATTGAAATGGCGTCTGAAGATACCACTTTAGAACCAGTAATGTCTAGAACATTTATTATGACTGGTATTGATCAAGTAATTAAATCAAACGATGCTGGGCAAGCCAGTATATATGTATTTACTATTCTCGATGAACATGCGTTCCTGAGCAAAACCAAGAAGATAAGTCGATCGGTAACAGATTCACTTGAAACCGAAATACAAAAAATATGTGTTCAAAATTTAAATAAAAACGTTGATGTCTCATATTTGTACCCTTCTATTCAAAACAACATTAAGGTGTTGATACCATATATGTATCCACTCGAAGCGTGTGAGTGGTTGAGGGATCGTGCGACTACGGTCAACAATTGTCCATTGTTCTTGTATGCTTCTATTCACGATACTAACATAAGACTCGGTTCTTTAGATAAGATGTTGGAACAAGACCCTTGGAACAAAAATCTTTCATATCTTTATTCGCCATCAAACGTTAAGAGGACAGAAGATAAATCTCCTCTACATCGTACAATGCAAGTTCAGACTATGCGAACATCGAAAATGCAGAATACAATGAGACAAATGATGGCAGGTGGTATCGGTGCAGTTTATAATAATACAAATTTAGGCACAGGTCAAATGAGTTCTCAACATTTCGATGTTACAAAACTTATCAAAAAGTTGGAAGACAATGAAATAATACCTAAAGGGAAAAAACAGAATGTATATCCAGAACATTTTGAAATCAATGCAGAACACCTACACGACAAAGACGCTAAAGTGTTTCATCAGATAACTTCTACTGGTACATATGGAACTTGGAAGAGTTATCATGATGAGTTAAAGCCAGGAACATTTACTGTGAAGGTTGGTAACTACGCTATTCGTAATATGTTATATAAAAATATGTTTGAGGTTACTGTGCCTGGCGCAGGGTTTGTTGTTTCTAAATCAAGTGTTGGTGATATTGTGAGAATCGATACCTTATCAGACGATGGCGACAACACAACAAGTGCGACATTTGATCAGTTACGATCAGGTGATTTTTTAATTTATAATACTAGACACACATTTAAAGGTAATAGACATGATGTTGTTATGTCGGTCTGCAAATTGGTGAGGGGATAATGAAGGCAATTCAAGAAGAATATTATGGTGATAATACTCGTTGGTTCGTAGCAGACGTTATTGATCACACACCCCCATACGGATATGAAGGTCGTGTCAAGATTCGTATTCATGGCGTGCATAGTCCATCAACAAGAGAAATACCACAGAACGACTTGCCTTGGGCTCAGGTAGTTTTACCTACAACTGAAGGCGGTGTGTCTGGTTTAGGTAGAACACCCAGACTTACTTCAGGTGCGACTGTATTTGGATTCTTCATGGATGGTAAGGCGTCTCAGGTTCCTCTTGTTGTCGGATCTATTCCTAAGACTGAATATCCTACTCGTGTACAGAGAGATGTTCAATTTTCAACTATACAAGAAAGGATAACTCAAGAAGAAGTTTTCTATGAACAAGAGATAACGGTTGTGGATTCATCAAGAGTTAGGGATGATGAATTTGGAGAGATAACCGAAGAAATTCTTGAGGAAAGAAAAACCGAATCAATAAAATTCTTTTTAAATGCTGGGTACACATTAAACCAGTCTATCGGAATAGTCGCCGGACTCTTACTTGTTTCTAATTTAAGTAATACTGCGGTTGAAGAAGAGACGGAACAAAATCCTCTCGGTATTGCTCAGTGGAAAAATGCACGTAAATTACTTTTGAAAAGTTTTTCTAGTGATTGGAGAAAGTTTAGTTCACAATTAGTGTTCACCAATTTCGAACTAAATAGTACCCAAGCAGCAACAAACATAAGACTAAAAAGACTAGATAATTTAGAAAAAGATTCCTCCAATAGTTGTCAGAGAGTTTTCGCAAAATATTATCTAGGTATCAAATCTTCGGTTGATTTTAACACTGTAGATCAACTTGCTGAAAGTCTTCAAACTCTGGTAGGTCGATAAATGCCTTTAAATAAAGAACAATTAAATTTACGATTAGTTAATGAACAACAAGGTCAATCTTTTTCTGAATCGATTTCCGCTTCCTCTGTAGATTTAAAGGAAAAGAACTTTGCAAAGAATGCAACTCTTCTTGGTGATGGGCCAGGCAGTACGCACGCTGGTATCGAATCACTGGAAAGTAAGGTGGACAATGCAGGGAGTACATCTATGGGTGATGCGATGTGTTCCTTTGGTGACGAGGTTACTGGTATCTCTGGTGTACCCGACCCAGCAAAGATAGAAGTTGATTTATCGGTTCCTACATTTACTGCGACTACCGTCACGGACACTGATTCTTACGGTCAGGCAGAAACAACAATAACAGCAGGCGCAACAGAGAATCAACCTGTATCATCGGTAGTACAACAACTTACTGGACTGGGCGCACCAGTCGCTAAGTTAGATACTCAGACACTTGGTGGTTCTTCACTAGATGCGATTGATGCGACCGCAAGTGATGCGACTGGTAAATCAAATTCGTTGAAAGAAAAGATTCAAGGTGTTGCTTCGGAAACTAAATCCGCATCTGGTACTGGAGGTGGTGCATCTGGTGGACTAGGTGCTGTCACAGGTGCGTTGAAGAAAGCGGGAGATATGATATCAGAAGTTGCAAAAGAAGTATCATCAGTTCCTTCTTTAAATCCTAATGCGCCTGAACTGAGTAATGTGACAAATGTTGTTGGTAACATCGATGCGCCTTCTACACCTAATCTAAATTCTATTAGTGCGACAGTTGGGGAAATTGGTGGAGAAGTATCTAATGGTATAGATCCATCTGCTGACAAGTTAGTAAAAGAACAAAAAGAATTAGACACCTTTTTCGGTCGTAGTCCAATTAAAACAGGACTAGGTCTACTACAAGATATTGTTGAAGATATAACTAAAGATGTTACATCTAAGATTAAGAGATTTACTAGTAACGCAAAGTTGCCCAATTCTACTGTGTCTGAAATTACTGGGAATGCGTTGAATGACGAAAAAAGAGATAAAGCGACTCAAGATATTATTAGAGAAGATACTACACTGACACCGAAAATGAAACAAGTTGTTGGTACTATACCAGAAGGATTAGATACCAATTCTTTTGTTGAGGATCTAGGCGTTAAAGCGAAATCTGCCAAGATTCCAACCGAAGAAATAGATGGTATACAGAATCGTATTTATGAAGTAAAAGAACAATTGAATGAACTGGACACCACCATATCAGGAACTCTAGTTAAAAGTAATGCAGATTTTGCGGTAGATGAATACGATCTCAGTGAAACTATTGCTAAGTTTAAAGGTCAACAGACCGCATTCGATACATTCACTTACGTTGATTCCAAGGAAGAATTAGGTGCAGAGTTCAGAAAGATTAAACGAATAATATCTCAAATGATTATTCATGCATCAGACACATATACCAATCAAAATATTGGTTCAGAAGAACTTCATATAGAACATAATCAAGCAGATCTAGATGGATTACAATACCATTTAATCATAAGACGAGACGGTCGATTACAGAGAGGGAGACCCCTAGATAATCCAGGCGCAGCTAGTAGACTTAGAGGACACGCTACTAACTCTTTGGATATTTGTTTAGTGGGGGGTCTAAACTGTTCTACTGGTTGTGAGAATCCAGAACAATACCGATCATCACAATCCTTTACTCGTGAACAGATGACCACACTTGAATCGGTGTGCGAAGCATTCTATCGTAGATATCATGGTGGACAAGTGTTCGGTCATAATGAGATAGAACCATTAGTAGAAGATCCATATTTTGAAGTTTCTCAGTATGTTGAGACAACCTTCCGTAAACAGACCGTATATGAAGATTTACTCAAAGACACATCGTTAACGCCAAATGAATTGATAACGAAGAAACCACAATGACAATACAGAATAAAAAAGAACAAATAGGCAAAAACACCGCTAAGGAGAAAACTCTTGGTGTACCACTTGATGGGTTCCAAGATCCTACAGGTGAGTTTCCCAAGATAAACTATCATTTCTCGTCATCTATCAACGAAGCGGCTCGTGGATTTAAGGTTAATGAACTTTATGTTGGGGGTGGAGATTTTAATGTATCGCTCAATATAGAAGACCAACAACCTTCACAGTATCCGTTCAATCAGGTTCAAGAGACTGCATCTGGTCATGTGATCGAACACGATGACACCCCAGGCGGTGAACGTATTCTTATCAAACACCGTAAAGGTGGTGGTATTGAGATGCGAGCGGATGGTTCTATCATTATATCATCCCCGAACAATAAAGTCGAGGTGACTGGAGGAGACAATACGGTCATCGTAGAGGGTGATGCAGAGATGATCTATAAAGGTAATCTGAACCAGACGGTTACAGGTGACTGGAATATGGACGTAGGTGGTAACCATAATCTTAACATACATGGACACAACAAACAATCTGTATTGTTGAACAAGAGAACCGAAGTATGCGGTAACACAGAATATATCACCAAACAGTCTGCCTCATACAAGACTGTAGAGAACAAGACAGAACTCGTGTTGGGTAACAACACCGAGTGGACTAAAGGATATTCTAAGGAACATGTTGAGGGAGAACTCAATGTGTTTACGGACAACCGTTTGATCATGACTGCGAAAGACGAGTACATTCAGACCGCACCAGTAATGGCAATCACAGGTGCAGAGTTATCGGTCATGGGTATGAAAGGTGTGATCGGGGGTGAACAGGTAGAAATAACTTCACCAGTTTACATGGGGCCAAAAGGTGCGGTTCCATTTGCATCTGGTGCTGCGTTCTACGGATCGTTCCACGGTCAGTCAACGGAAGCAATCAAGTCATACAATGCGAACAAAGCAGACAAGGCAAAAGAAGCAGGGAAGGCAGGAACTGCTGGTGCGCTAGGTTCAGCTGGATCACCACCAAGTGGATGGAAAGCGGCAACACAATCACAAGAGAGTCCGACACCTAAGAAACCAGTGCCACTTGCAGATGCAATTGGTGCGATGATGACTATGGGTGACTTCTCTGTACGTACCGTAACGGTAGATGCTGGTGATGTATTGAAGAACAAGATACTTCTACGAGACGACTATGAGGGACTCTTCGAGAAGATACCGACAACACAAGAGATTCGATCTACTATTCGTGATACCGCTAACCGTTCTTTGATTGGAAACAAGATGGTCGGTGAAGGTAGACTAAATGCACAATTTGACAATACGAGTCCTCCGAAGATCGGTAGAACGGCATCTGCAAAACAGTCTTCACGATTTGGTAAGGTTCCTATAGGTAACTCCATTGGTGGAAGAGGCAAGAGGTTTACAGGATGATTATATTACCAGATCCAATTTACAATCCAAACTTTCTTGATGGGGAGAAAATCTCATCGAGAACTAAGTTAGCGCCAGGTGTAACCATCGCAAAATATCTTGGTGCGTATGGTGATAAGACACCATTCTCTCATATCGGTACGGCAGAAGAAAGGAAACAGATTGCACGTAACCTTTATATGCACTCAGAGATGTACCGAACAATCAATGGTAATACCGAGTTGTTCAATGATGTACGATTGATCGTGAGTGAAGGGATATACAAAGGTGGCCCTCTAGAAACAGTTGGGGGAGACAACATCAAGAAAAAAAATGGTCGTGTTGTAGTATATCAAGTTATTGATAGAGAAGGCAAGATAGATCATGCCGCAACATTTGATATAGCAGAGTATTGGAAAGACTATTGTTTCTATGACAAGATAACTCTAGACTATGACATCTATAATCCAGATGGATCGTTAACATCTCAAATCGTAGTAGAAATACCTGATGTCCCAGAATCGTTTGATATAAACTTCAGACTTGATATTGCAACAAACTACAACGGAAAACTTCTTTCGGGTGGCGAATTAGTTGAAGTAAAGTTAGACTAACATGTATAAATAGATACAAGGTTATTTAAGAGACTATTATGGCAACACAAAGAGCATTATCAATAGAAGACAAAGATCTAATAAATCTTTCTACTGTGAAAACAACACAGAACAAAGAATATTCTGATTTAGATATTTCTCTCGCATTAACAAATACTACAAAGGATGTGTTTAAAAAGTTTAATGCTCAGTCAGTTAAGTTTGCTGTAAGGAATCTGCTATTGACTAATAAAGGAGAGAAACCTTTTAATCCTTACTTTGGCGCAAACCTGTATGACTATTTGTTTGAATTAGCAGATCAACATACAGAAAAATCAATGATTCGTGAAATAAGAAATGCTATAGAAGTTTTCGAACCTCGTGTTGATATGAATTCATTAGACGTTTTGGTCAACATGCGACCAGATAACAATTCAGCAGAAATAACAGTTATTTTCAAAATAATAAACACTGGGGAACTAGTGGAATTTACTACCGTATTAAGTAGGTTAAGATAAATGGCGACAACGATTAAATCAACAGCGTTAGACTTTCAGGCAATTAAAAACAACCTGAAAGAATACCTAGAACAAGAAAAAGAATTTAAAGACTTTAACTTTGAGGCGTCAGGTCTTTCAAACATTCTCGATGTGTTGGCATACAATACACACATGAATGCGTTGACTGCCAACTTTGCTTTGAATGAAGCATTTCTAGGAACCGCACAACTTCGTAGTTCTCTAGTATCCCTTTCTGAGGGTATAGGTTATATTCCCGACAGTAAAAATGCATCTACAGGTGAAATCAAGATGTCTTTGAATCTTTCTGGAATTGAAGCTAGTCCCAGAATATCCTTACCAGCTGGATATACGTTCACATCAGCAGTTGACGATGTTGATTACACATTCCAGACTACGGATGCAATTAGTGCATCAAATGATGGTTTTGGATTCTATGAGTTTAGACTGGACAATGGTAGAAACATTATTCCTATAAAGGAAGGTGTCGCAAAGACCAAAACATTTATATCTGGTGATAACACAGAGAACATTACTTATATCATACCAGACCCAAATATGGATCTATCTACTGCGGTAGTTAAAGTTTATCCTAGTACAACCTCAGTAGAATTTGCTGCTTATAATAACATTTTAGACAGTAATGTCTTGAACGAAAACACTACAATTTATATCTTAAAAGAAATGCCGAATGGTTTCTTCGAACTAACATTCGGTAACGGTGCTACGTTAGGTAAGACGCCTCAGCCAGGAAATAAAATTGTCGTTGAGTATTTGTCCGTCTCTGGCGCAGATGCAAATTTCGCTGAAGTATTTGAACCAGTTGCAGCTATTGCGAATGTTGCGCCAGGCATCAATCAAGTTCCTACAGTCACAACCGAAACTAGAAGTTCTGGTGGTGCCGACAAAGAGTCCATAGAATCCATTCGTAAGAACGCACCTTTCCAATATGCGGCGCAGAATCGAATGGTAACACACCCAGATTATTCTTCACTTGTACTACGTAACTTCTCGTCTTTGATTAACGATATTAAATCGTGGGGTGGGGAAGATAATATTATAAAAGAGTACGGTTGTGTTTACATGTCCGTTTTGTTTAATTCAGACATTCCACAGAATACTATTGATAGAACAAAAGAAGCTATCACAGATCTCGCAGAACAGTTATCTATTGCTTCTTTTGATTTGAAGTTTTCTGACCCTGTAACCACATTCGTTGAACTTAATACACGTTTTCAGTTTAACGAAAGGTTGACATCTTTGACTCTGAATACTATTAAGGCTCAGATCGATGATGTCATTAGAAATTACTTTGCCAAAAATACAGGTAAATTTGATTTGGCATTTAGACGTTCGAATCTACTAACATTAATAGATGACGTTTCACCTTCTGTTCTTTCTTCACGTACTGATGTTAAAATGCAACAGAGAATTACGCCCATACTTGGTGGTAAGTACGACTACAAGTTGAAGTTCCCAGTTCAGATTGCTAAACCAGATGACGATACATTTATTATTTCATCAACAACATTTACACTTGATGGTGTTACTTGTCAGATAAAAAACAAACTGAGTAGTAATACTTTGCAAGTTATCAACCTAAACGACAACCGAGTTCAAGTAGATGATGTGGGTTACTACACAGTTGATGGTGATTTACATCTGGTTGGTTTACAAGTTGATAGTATAACTGGTGGTCAATCACAACTTAAAATTTCGACATTCCCAGCGAATCAGTCTCTTCTTGTTCCGACAAGAAACGATGTGTTGGTATATGACGAGGCAGCATCTAAATCGGATGGTGTACTAACAACAGCGACCAACTAATGAATTTAAATATTAACGGACATCAGGACAAAACGTTACACGACTTAGGTCGGAGGGAGTTAAACCTTCGTCACTATAAAGTCGAGGAGGTCTTACCTGATCATATTGTTAATAACTATCCGAAGTTAGTACAGTTATTAGAAGCGTACTTTCATTTTGAAGATCAAAGTGCATCACCGACTGATCTTTTAAATGAATTGTTTACGTTAAGAGATATTACACAGACAGACATAAATCTGTTATCATTCCTAGAAGACGAATTACTGTTAGGTCAGTCTTACTTCGAAGGATTCCAAGATAAGAGAGAGGCAGCAAAGTACTCGAATACATTGTATCGATCAAAGGGTACTAAGTATTCGATACAACAGTTCTTCCGTACATTCTTTGGTATAGATCCAGATGTGGTTTATACGAAGAAACAAATATTTACGTTGAACGATTCTGAGATCGGCCCATCATCACAAAGATTCTTGACTGACGACAAGTTATATCAGACATATGCTATTCAAATTAAAAGTGAATTGTCGATCAATGAATGGAGAGAAATATATAAGTTGTTTGTTCATCCTGCTGGTATGTACTTGGGTTCTCAAGTGCAACTTCAAGGTGTATTTGATATGGACTTTGAAATACAACCACCCCCAGGCTTGTTAGACGTTCCACCACAAGAAGTTGAGAGTATCGCTAATGTACGTCATCCATTAGGTATTGCAGATCATACTGCATTGTTTGATGTGCCGATTATAGAGAAAGGAGGAGAAGCTATGAAATTCAGAGCAGCTATGGGTAGCAGCGGAACATATCCAAATCCTGGCGGTAACGACATTAAAGATGTCGCAGACCTACCTATGAGCGAATTGCATGGTCTACACAGTAATTTGATGGAATATTTAACTCCAGATTCACCAACATTAGATGAACATGATGATGATAGTGGTTCGTCAATGGGTCTATCTGCTCTAGAAACAATGGATCAGGATAGATTCACTTGGGTCAATAAAGAGAGAATAGATGGTGGTAATGCGGTCACTATACCCTATGGCGGAACAGGTGACTCAGACAGTGAAATAACGTTAGAAGAACTCAACAAAGATTAATATAAAACGTATAAATAGAATCATAGAACTTTTAGGTAAATGTAAATGCCAAGACAAAATTTAAATAACGGTACGTTGCCCAATGATGGTACAGGTGATACCCTCCGTGATGCATCGCAGAAAATTAACCAAAACTTCCAAGAACTTTATACGTTCCTTAGTGGTGATCCTGATGCACTTTCTGGTCAGTTAAGTATCGAAAACGATGCTCTTGTTTTTGAAGGCACCTCAACCGATCAACACGAAGTTAGATTGAAGGCTGCGAACGCAACTGCGGATCGTATTCTTACTCTTCCAAATGCGGACGGTGAATTTGTACTTACGGTTGCGACTCAGACATTGACCAATAAGACAATTACTAGTCCTACAATCACTAGTCCTACAATCACTGATCTGACGATCACTGATGGTGGCGCTGATCACGAATATACTCTAGTTCCAGCTGACATCGCTGCGAATAGAAACATAAACTTGCCGACATTATTAGATAGTGATGAGTTTACCTTTAATGATCATACACAGACATTAACTAATAAAACTTTAGTTACGCCCCGTATTAGTGGTAGTGAACTCAAAGACAATTTCGGCCGAACGGTGATCGGTCTCAATAGCGTTGTTAATGCTGACAATTATATTGAAGTTGGTAGTGCGGTAAGTGGTTCACACCCTTCGGTTAAAGCTGTAGGTGCTGATCTGAACATAAATTTAGACTTGTATGGTAAGGGTACTGGTGGCGTTAGGATTCAAGACGGACTTATACTCGCAACACAAAATGCGACTACCAATCCATCTACTATTTCGTTAGAATCACCTGTAACGTTCCTCAACATAGCATCAGGAACACCAACTTGTACATTAGATAATGGTACAGAAGATGGTGAGGTAAAACATATTATCAACAGAAATGGTGCTACTTGGACTTTAAACATCTCTGGTAATGCTACAGGATCAAGTTCAGTTTCATTACCACCACGTGCAAGTATATCTTTAATATATTCAAGTGCTGCGGCAGAGTGGTACATAATTTCAAATGTCGGCGCATCGATCACATAGGAAAAGTAAATGAGTGCTATAGTAACAGACAAAATTAAAAAACAATTTCTTCTTGATCTATTCAATGATTTTGATTCTACTGGTGTGAATTATTACGCTGGTATTGGTAGATCCGAACAATGGAATGCATCCGATGAACAGGTTACTCCACAACCTCGTGTGAGAGATGAACGTGACGCTAGGATGAACATGCAATCGGTTAAGAATATCACCGACAGATCGTTCGTTGTTCCTCGTAGTAACTGGACTTCTGGTGCGGTATATAACCATTATGATGACGACACAATTGGTTATCCACTCAATCAATTCTATGTAATGAACAGTAACCAAGAAATTTACATTTGTGTACAACAAGGTAGAGATGCTACTGGGTCACCAGTAGTTTCTACAGTACAACCAACTGGTAACACAAATGGTCAACCTTTTAACACCGCTGACGGATATCGATGGAAGTTTATTTTTTCTATTGGTGCTTTGCGTGCTTCTAAATTCCTTTCTTCGTCTTATATGCCTGTACAATTTGTTGATTCCGATGAAGCGGCATCTGTTGATGCGACTGCGGAAGTAGTAGAACAACGTGCAGTACAATTAGCGGCAAGGCCTGGAGAAGTAGTGGGAGTTGAAATAATTAATCAAGGTAGTGGTTATACTTCTTCACCTACAGTTGAAGTAATAGGTGATGGTTCGGGATGCATACTGCAACCTGTAGTTTCGGGTGGTGCGTTAGTAGATATTAGAGTTAAAGCGGATTCTGACAGGAATCTAAATGGTACTTTACCTGCAAGTTACGCATCTCTTGATGCGGATAAACGTTCTTTCATGGGACATGGTTACAAACGTGCTGGTGTTGCTGTCACTGGTGGTGGTGGTTCTGGTGCAACCGCTCGTGTTATTCTTGGCCCCGATAAAGGTCTGGGTGCTGATCCAAGAGATGATCTGAAAACAGGTGCGTGTATGTTTAACGCTAAGATTGATGGTACAGAAGATGGAGATTTCTTGATTGGTGACAACACCTTCCGTCAAGTATTACTTCTTCGTAATCCATTGGTTAGAGATTCTGCTGGTAGAGAAGATAATTATTTTTATACAGATGCAACAGGAAGTACATTAGACAGATTAGAATTGACTAGTGTGTCTGGTAGTTTTGAAGAAGATACAGTGGTTACTGCGACAACTGGTGACCTACCTAGAGCATCTGCTTATGTGGATACTGTGGACTCTGTTGATGCTACAAGTAACAATGTTAGACTTTTGGTACACCAAAACGAGACTTATAATTTCAGAGCATTTCAGAATGGGACTAATGTCCAAGACCCTAGTGGTGTCACAGGACAAATATCTAACTTCCTAAGAGGCGAAGTAGATCCTCTTACTGGAGAACTCCTATATATTGATAACAGAGCGGCAGTTGACCGTTCAGCTGAACAAACAGAAGATTTAAAAATCGTCATCCAACTCTAAGGTAATATAGAAGATGCCAACGACTTATACAGAAAATACTTTTGCGACAACTTACAAGGACGACTTTGATGTTACTAAGAACTATCATAAGGTCTTATTTAACAGTGGACGTGCGTTACAAGCAAGAGAGTTAACACAACTACAAAGCGCAATACAGAATCAAATCTCTCAACTCGCTGGGAATTTGTTTACTGAGGGTGCGGGCATATCGCCTGGTACTTTTAAATGCGACAACAAAGTAGAATTTATCAAAATAGGGTCACCTAACTTCCCTAGTGACCCATCTGTATTAGAAGGTTTAAAATTTACTAGTACAAAAAATGGTCGTACTGTATCGTTTACTGTCGTTGATGCGATTGCAGCTGAAGGAAATGATCCTGATACATTTTTTGTTGAGTATACTGGAGACACAGATAACAATACTGTGGGTACTAGAGTCTCAGCCGGTGATACTTTAGTACACACTGGAGGCGTTGGTGGTTCATCATATACCTTTAATGTTCAGACTACCGATACAGCACTAAATCCAGCTGTTGGATTAGGTTCTACTTTAGAAGTTTCTGAAGGTCACTTCTTCATACAAGGTCATGTTGTTTACTGTCCACCACAGAAACTCATATTCAGAAAATATGAAAATTATCAATCGAGTCGTTTCGGTTTCTTGATTACCCAAGATATTGTCAACGTTGACGATGATGCTACCTTGTATGATAACCAAGGGGCAACACCTAACTTAACCTCGCCTGGCGCTGACAGATATCGAATCAGTCTCAAACTTGCTGATGCTAGGGTGGTCACAAACGCACAAAACTTTATTCCGATTATTGAAGTTGTTGGTGGGGATATCGTTAGTCAAGTGACCGCATCTTCTGGTTTCAAATCTATCAGAGAAGAAATGGCGACTCGTACAAGAGAGACTTCGGGCGACTATGTCAAACGTTATTTCCGTGCTTCATTCGAACCTAATGACGCCAATACTTACAAATTGAAAGTAGGGCCTGGTACTGCATATGTTGACGGATACCGCATTAACAAAGATGCTGCCACAACTCTTATTTCCGATAGACCGACACAGACCATTACAAGAAATAATGATGCGATTACTGTTGACTACGGAAACTTTTTACTGTATACTGACGGTAAGGGTGTTATGCCTGACTTTACGTCTTGCGAAGAACTGAACCTTCACGATGCAGTAAATGGCGGCGGTAATATAATCGGTACAACAAATGTCCGTGCATTAAATAAAAATAGTGGTGTTGTTGGAACCAAGAAGATTCATGTTTTCAATACAACTATTACTAATACAAGCAAAAGTATTCGAGATGTTAAGTCTATAGGTAATCAATCAAGTCCTACTTCTAACTATCTTAATGTTTTCCAAGAAAACAATAGAACGGTAATGTATGGTACTGATAAGAACTATGTTCTTTTTGATACACCTTTACCTAGACCAAAGACTTTCTCGGATCACTTATTTACTGTAGCTAAGAAAGCAACACTAAATCCATCTGGCACATCTGATACAATACAGAGAACTGGTAGTAACGCCTTGGCAAATTCTGGTGAATGGATTGTATCTTCAAGTGATTCTGATGAGATGGTTTCGGCAACAATTAATTTTGGGTCGCAGAGTTCGACAATCAGTGGCCTTACTGGCGGACAAACATATTCGTTGTTATACTACGAACAACTATCAAATCCAGTTAGAAAAATTAAAACTTTAACTAACCATACAGGAACCTACACAGTTGATTCAGACGGTCAAGGTTTCAGAAAAATTGATCTTGTTAAAACCGACCTTTATAGAATAAATGCATGTAGAGCTAATGATGCAAACGGAAGAAACCTTTTAGCTTCATTTAAAGTAGATAATGGACAAAGAGATACACATTACGATCTTGCATCGTTAATATATGGTGGTGGTTTGGATTCAGAAGCACAACCAGTTTATGTAGACTTTGATCATTTTACTCATGGAAATGGGGACTTTTTTGATGTTACTTCATACAATGCTGCTGTTGAATATGTGGACATACCAGTTCATAGGACAGCGAATGGTCAAAACGTTAGTCTACGTGATGTAATCGATTTACGACCATCTGTTAATACTAGCGGTGATTTTGCTTCTGGACTTACGTTAGGTTTACCGCAACAGAATACGTTGATCAATGCTGACGGTGAGTACTTCATGCCTCGACTTGATAAACTAGTATTGTCAAAAGGTGGTGAGTTACGTCTACTTCAGGGCGTTCCATCTTTACAACCTAAGTATCCTTCTACTCCTGTAGACTGTATCGATCTTTACAAGATTCAAATGAATGCAAACACATTGCATGTTAAGGATCTTGAGACCACTATTATTCCAAGACGTGGTTACACGATGCAAGACATCAACAAGATTGAAAAGAGATTGGATAAGTTAGAAGAAGCTACAACACTTTCATTATTAGAGTCAAATGCCGCTAACGAAAGAATTTTTGATTCTAATGGTGAAGAACGAATCCACACTGGTTTCTTTGTAGATAACTTTAAGAATCAGAAGTTTATAGATGTTAACAGTCTTGAACACAGAGCATCTGTAGATCATACTAAAGGATTGGTCAGACCAAAATATAAATGTAGATCTTCTTTCTTGAAATATGATAGTGACAATTCTACAGGCACGGTTAAGAAAGGGGATAATATCTATCTCGATCATACTGAGGTTCCTTACCTTGGACAGACCATGGCATCTAAGACTATCAACGTTAACCCATTCCACGTTGAGAAGACTCATGGTGATTTGGTATTATCGCCGTCCAAAGATACTTGGAAGAACTTAGATCACCAAGCACCACTTGTGATTGATGCTGGTACAGAGTTTAGTACAGATGCTGCTATACTTTGGAACGATTGGGAAAACAGTTGGGGTGGTATCAACCCAAATGATCTTCAGATTGGTATGACATCTGATCCTTTGGTAGAACAAACATCTAAGACCACATTGGAAGGTACTAATACAGCGTTTCTTGGTAACAAGGTGACAGTAGAACCAGGCGATTGGGTCAAAACAGGTTCAACATCAAGTACATCATACCTTGCTTCTGGTACACAAGTTCTTGGTCAAGAAACCAACCATGTAGTAGGTGATACGAAGATTGTCACCAAACAAGGCACGGTTAACTATGTTCCTAAAAGGGTTTCTAAACCGTGGTCTATTCATAGTACTGACGCTAAATGGGGTGGAATCAATGTAGGTGATGAGTGGGTATTCACTGTTCCTACTCATTATGGATACACAATTAAAATTTCAACATGTGGTAATAGTTCTCACCACGAACATGCCGATCTTTGGGTTCTTAGAGCAGCTGATGTTGGCTCTCATTCGAATGATGCTGTTATATATAAATCTAACGGTTGGAACCCAGCTACCAATTCTACAAACGGTGTCAACCCTTGGCAGTTTGTAGGGAAACATGCCGTAAGATTGTATGCGGGCGACAAATACATGGTCAGGGGTATGACCAAGGGTAAGTTCCACGTAAATGTGTATAACTACGCAAAAGGAAAAGGTCGAAAGATTAATGTTTATGTTGGTCATGCTCCATCAACATCTACTGCTCGTTCTAAAGATTATTATACTGACATTAGTACACAGGTCACCACATACTCTCGTGACGTAGGTGTTAATGAAACCACAACAAATACGAGTTTAGCTAAAACCGACACAATCACGACCGAGAACAGATACTTAACAACCGAAGAATATAACACTGCAACCGAAACAACAACTTCGGTTAACAGAATTACATCTGAAAGTGTACTTGAAGAAATAGTTGATAATCGAGTATTACAGATTATCCATATCCCTTGGATGCGTTCACGTAAAGTATCGTTTAGAGCAACTGGTCTACGTCCAAACACTAAGTACTTCCCATTCTTCAATGATACTGACGTAAGTCGTTTCTGTAAGACGAAGACTTTCTATAAGTCATCAACATTTGATGACCCAGATTATGATGCTGCGGAAAGTGGCGCTAATATGATGACAGAAGTTGAGTTACCACCATCAACAGAACACTCTGAGGGTAGTACAGCACTTACTTCAAATTCAGTTGGTGTATTAGAGGGTGAGTTCGAGATTCCGAATATAGTAAGTCCACCTATGCGATTCCCGACTGGAACAGCGACATTTGAGTTATATGACGTTAGTGTTCCCGATAAGGAAAGAGCATTATCATATGCTACACAGTTCTATACTGCTAATGGTGTGATTGAAAGTCTATCTGGAGAATACACTATTACGAATACTCGTGTACTGGAAGTTTCGGGCAACGCTACGACTACGATTGATAACAACAGACATACTACTTCGACTGTTAGTACTGATGAGGTTGTTACTTTCACGACAGAAGAAGATTCTAAAACCGAGATTACTCGTACTCCAGTATATGGGCCAAAAGAAACCAACACTATTGTTACTGGTACAACAACTAAACATATTGGAACTAACGTAACTTACGATTATGCTCAGGGTGTTGGTGGTATTTCTGGAACATACTACGATAAAGCGGCTACGTTACTTCCCAAATATGGTACTGGTACTGGTATCGTCACCGTTCAACCAAAAGGTGCGATTTATAAGGACGAAGATCCAACCGCACAATCATTTGAGGTAACTGATCCAAACGGTATTTTCTTGACTCGTGTTCGTTTATTCTTTGCTGATAAACCTGATGTTAGTGATGATCAACATGGTGTAAGTATTGCGATTACGGAAGCTCCTGCTGGTCTACCAGATCGTACTAGAAGAATCCCAGGCTCACTTGTTTATCTAGAACCGAGTCAGGTTAATGTTCTGGCGGAATCTAGTGCCAACATTGGTGACATGCTTGCTACTGGTACTGACTTTGTATTCGATGAACCAATCTTCCTAGAAGGTAACGCTGCAAACTATGCGATTATTGTTCGTTCCAAATCTATGAAGTACAAAATGTACATTTCAGAAGTACAGGACTTCCTATTAGGTTCTACTGATACACGTATCACTAAACAACCGACTCTAGGTTCGTTATTTGTATCTCAGAACACAGATGTTTGGGAACCACGTGGTCAACAAGATCTTGCGTATCAATTCTATCGTGCAGAGTTTGATACCAAAGGTACGGTTTTATTAAATAACAGAAAAGTTAGACCACAGAACCTTGTTGCTAATCCTATAATGACCAATATAGATCCTTTAGGTTTCTCAGACGATGCTTCTAGTGGTTATCGACAATTTGATAGTGACGGAAGCGGAAACTCATTTATTACGATATTCGCTGAAGGTCATGGAATGCGGAAGGGTGATAAAACAAGAGTGTTTGGTCTAGATGCTAATACGTCCTATAACGGTCTTCAGGGTTCAGATATCATGTCATCTAGTACTAGTGATTTGTTAGAAGTTCACTCTGTAGATGCCACAAGTATTAAGGTTAAGGTTATGGGGGCCGTACCCACATCTAACGGAAGAACTGGTGGTGGTCAAGTAAGATTATTGCACCATATTCCTTATGAACTTATTAGACCAGATTTAGATGTTACTCAACCAGCGACCACAAACTATACACTGGGAGTTAAGATGACGAGTAACTCACCGTTGTCACAAGAACCAGAGGAGTTTGGAACGCCAGTATCAGATAGGTTTAACATAGACAATAATTTCACTTTGGTAACAAACAAGACAAATTTAACCTTGGACAAAGAGTGTGCGTTATTTAATTCTTATGAAGAAGATACTGAAAACTCATTTAACAACCCAATTGGTGATGATTTCAAATCGTTCCTTGGTCAAGTTACCTTAACAACGGCAGATACACGTGTTAGTCCAGTGATAGATATGGAATCAACAGATCTAAAACTTACTACAAATATTATCGATAATTCTGATGAACACGTTGAAGAAGCTTATTTGGACACCGCTGATACAGAAATGGTTAGAAGACACCTAGAAATTGATGAGGAAGAGTATGACATCGGTACGGTTGCTTCTAAACATGTATGTATTCCAATCAAACTTTCTGAAACATCTGTAGGTCTCTCTGTTAAAATGGGTGTGAATAGACCGCCTAACACAGGTATTGGTTTGTATTATAGAACTTGTCCGAAAGACAAAAATATTAAAAACCAATCTTGGATTCATGTACCAGCAGATACATCTATGCCCGCTGACACTAACAAAAATATTTTCCGTGAGTATCAGTATACTATAGGTGAAGATCCATCTACTGGACTTGAGTTCGAACCATTTGATCAGTTCCAATTGAAAATCACATTCGGTAGTACAACTTCTGCCAATGTCCCTGTAATTAAAACATTGAGGGCGATTGCACTTGCAGACTAAAAAAATGATACCAGTCGAGGGTCACCCAGATTTAGCACGTGACCCAGAGACTGGCGCTATAATAAATATAAATAGTAAAAAGATAAAAGATGCGGTTGAACAAAAACGTATTAGACGTAAGAAGTTACAAGAACAAAAAGATCTGAAAGCAAAGGTTGAAGGTTTAGAGAGTGATATCTCAGACATGAAAAATATGCTTTCGCAACTTATAGAGAAACTATAATGTCAAGAAAACCAATAGTAAGATTACAAGAGTCATTTAAACTGTTTGTTGACAAGTTCAACATATTAAGTAATAATGTCGGTGATCCATCACAACTGAATACTCATCAAGACAGTGATCTTGTTACGGTATTGAATGAGATTGAAGCTGCATTCGATGCATCTGCTGGTGAGATTATATACCCCAACGGACAAGAGGGGGAGACTTCTACACACTTAAAGATTAGTACTAATCAAAGTGGTGGTGAGGATATTGACATTGATGCTGGTCGAAACTTTCTTGTAAATGCAATAGGAGACATCAATCTTGATGCTGGCGGCGATATCATCCTTGATGCGGATGGTAATGACCTAGTCTTCAGAAATAATGAGGGTGGAGCTGAAGATTCAGCCAGATTTACTTTGGATAATGCTGGAAACTTCGATATATCGACACTAGCAGATTTCACATTAGACGTTGCTGGTGACATTGTCCTTGATGCTGGTGGAGACAATATAACCCTAAAAGATGGTGGTACAACACGTCAAGAATATACTCTAGGTGGAACAACTACAATCGCAACAACTGGTAATCGAACCGAGACTGTTACAGGTAATGTATCGGACAGTGCGGCTGGAACATACCATATCGGTGCGACTGGAAACTTTGACATCGATACACGAGGAACACTCGTAGTAAACACTGGTGGTAACAACGTACAATATACTACTGGACATATTGATCTTAATGCAACTGAGAATATCGTATTAGATGCGGGCGGAGACATTTATCTAGATGCTGGCGATAGTGATATCATCTTCCAGAGAAACAATGATACCTTCGGACAATGGAAGATGGGTATTACTGGTTCACCCAACACATTCGCTCTAGCAACACCAAAAGGTAACTTCCATGTTGATGCAACTGGAGATATTGTTCTAGACGCTGGCGATAGTGATATCATATTTAAACGTAATGGTACTACTTTTGCAACACACCGTTTAGGTGTTAATGGTGATCCGACTCAGACTAGAGTAGAGTATCCACAAGGGCCATTGTTCTTTGATGTTTCGGGTGATATCATCATGGAAGCAGATGGTGGGGATGTATACCTTAAAGACGATGGAGTCGAGTACCTAAGATTCCACCATGCTAATGGCGGTAATGCCCGCATCGACAATAACGGTATCCCTGTAATCACATTTGAAGATTCGGATGCAGTGTTCGAAAACGATGTAAACATTGAGGGTGATCTCGATGTTGATCTAACATTGAATGTAGATGGTAATACCACGTTAAACGCTAACGTTGATCTGGGTAATACGGCTGCAGATGACATTTCTATAAACGGTAAAGTTGATACTAATATTTTACCAAAAACAAATAATGCAAACAATATTGGATCGTCTTCGCTTCAATGGAGACACGCATGGTTTGACGGAACAGTATTCGCAGATAACCTAGATGGTGATAGTGGTACTATCGGAAGTCTAAACATCAATGGATCCACCATATCGAATGCGAGTGGTTCTATTACTCTAGATGCATCTGGTGATATCTTCCTCGATGCTGACGGAACTGATCTCATATTCAAGAACGGTGATGATGGCGATCAAGCATCACACACTCTAAACACTCACAGTAATTACATCTTAACCACTCCTATGCATTATAAGGTTGATGCTGTTGGAGACATCATCCTTGATGCTGACGGTAATCACTTCATCTTCAGAAATGGAGATGGTAATGATTCTGCACAGATAACATTCCTTGACGGTGGCGGATTCACACTTGGTGTTCCAGCATCATTGGATTTCAATGCGGTCAATGATATTACGCTTAATGCAGGCGGTGGTGATGTACTACTTAAAGACGGTGCTACTCAGTTCGGTAGATTCCAGAATACTTCGGGCGACCTAATACTATATTCAGGTACTACCACTGCAATGACATTCAGTGGTGGGGATGTTACAACTGGTGGAACCATTACCCCAGGCACAACACTAAATACAACTGCAACCGAACTTGTCGGTGCGATCAACGAAGTACATGATGATGTGGGAACACTTACGGATTTGTCAGATTCGGATTATTTAAATCACAAACAGAGTATAATTGCTGCTCTAAACCGAGTGGGAGCTAGGGTAATAAACGTCTATGACGCTTCGGGCAACCTACTAAATACATAATATAGAAACCCACAAAAGGTTGTAACTGAATGTCAACAGAACTACTCAAGATAACGGAAGGTAATACACCTATTGGTAAAGGTGATTTACAACAGTTGTCTGCGGCCGAAGAAAAGTATGTCGCTCATCTTGCTGGTGTTGAATATAACCTATACCGTGAATCCCAAGATCTGAAGGGACAAGTAAGAATAGGTTCTGCATCTAACGCTTATGGCATAGGTACTATAAGCGATACCAAATATAATCAACCTGTAGGTACTCATCCAGAAACCAACATAACATCTACCACTACGACAACAGAATTTTTAACCCTAGCTAATGGCGGTTTTGGAGGGGGTTACTCTAAAACTAATATTTATGGAACAATAGCCAACAGACCATTAGTCTATGGTACGGTAGATGACAAGGAAGGTCTTCACGAAGTAAACGATGCCGACTTGGATACCATTGGAAACAGAATAAACGGTATTATTGCATCGGAAGAATACGCTGGTTCCCTTAGATTAGCTGACTCTACGTTTGATCCTACCGAAACCAATTGGGAAAAGGTATTGGTTTCAGAAACAGGTACGACTGCGGAGAGACAAATTGCATTTGAAGATAGTCGAACAGATGGAACCAAGATAACTTATCACATCTGGCGAAAAAAGGGATCTTTTAATAATCTACCGACAGGTGCCACCCAATGTTCTATTGCAAAACTAGATAGGTTAAACAATGTTAGTCAAGCAATTGTTGATACAGAAAACTTATCTATAAAACCTTTGTCCGAGGTCGATTTAGCATATGTTATAGGACAAAGATGTAAACACCTAAGAGGCGAGTCTGGTAATATAGGCACATATTTAATAAAAAGTGGTTCTCAAGGAACACCGACTGAGACAGGAACATGGGTAAGTCGTGGTACTGCCACCGATACACGAAATGAAAAGATAGATCAGAATCATATACATGATAGAGTTAGTAGTTTTGTCTCTGCCAGAATCGAATACTATACTAAAGATTTTACTGGAACCTATACTCGTTATTATGTAGGAAACTACATAGGTGATTTCGTAGACGATTTTGCTGGCAATTTTGTTGCAAATTATGCTGGCGATTATCAAAGTACATATGTTGGTGATTATAATAGAACCAACATATATGTTGATACCACCACATTTACTGGTGATTACATAGCTAATTTCGTAGGCGATTTTACTGCAAATTTTGCTGGTAACTATGTCGGCAATTTTCAACGAAACTACGTTGGTAATTTCCAAAGAGACGTACTGAAAGGTTATGCTGATGAAATTGCAAAGAATTTTGTTGGTAATTACACTGGTCTAAGTTATAACAATCCCTTCACTGGTAATTATACTGGTGACTTTCTTGGTTCTACCAACTCAATTCAGTTTACTGGTAATTATATTGGTGACTACACTAGGTTTTCTACTAGGACTAGTGTTCTTGGTTATAATCAAACCCCCTACACGGGCGAATTTAGTTCTATAACACGGACAAAAAACTCTAATTTTGTCTCGACTAGAACTCGTACCAGAACCAGTAACAGGGTCACAAGTAGTAGACTCAGACCTGTAGAATATACAGGTAATTATGAGAGAATTAGATTAGCAAATTTTACTGGTAATTTTACTAGAGACTTCGCCGGTAACTATCAAGGTGTTTATGTTAATAACTTTTTTGGTAACTACGCTGGTGACTTTGCTGGTAACTACGTAGGTAACTTTACTGGTAACTATGCTGGTGATTATATTCACGTTGATGTGAATTACTACACTGGTGGGTACAATAGTATAAGATACTATGTTGATGAAGATCTTCTCTCTACTAGAGTAAGATCTAGTAATAGAACCATATATAAAGATAACGACAATCTTGAAGTTATAACTGCGAGTACTACCTTCACTAGAGAATCAAATAGCACTAGACTCAGCACAGGCATTGCCTATGGTGGATATGTCAGTGATCCTTTCACAAGAACAAGACACAGATCCACACGGACAGTGTGGCATCCAACCACGATTTATTATGCTCCAGGCACCAGTTCTACTGGTGGTAGTCAGAGGACAGTAGTATGTAGTTACACAGCTAATCTAGGGCCCTTTTTTACTGGGAATTATATCGCTAATTACATACCTACCCTGCCATCTTACGCTGGTGATTATATTGGAAATCAAGAGTATGTAGGTTACCCAGCTTTCAGCAGGACAAATTATTTTACTGGTAATTATGCGATGCCGTCACAATACTACGGCAAGTCGGTTACCACCTCAAAGAGTTTTCTCGGCAATTATACACGTGTATCTACCAGAACTAGTATACTTGCCTATGCTAGTACAGATACCAGAACTAGTAACAGATTAAGCACCAGAGATATATCGGTGTCAATAACTAAGACCAGAACCCGAACCAGAACATCGGTTATGAAGACAATAAATTATACTGGTGACTTTTCACAAATCAACGCCTACGTCAACACGATTGATTACAGCGGTAATTACAGCAGAATCTTTGCTGGTAACTTTGTTGGTGACTACACTTCTACACATGTATTAGAATATAGTAGAAACTTTCATGGTGACTATGTTAGAGTATTTACTGGTAACTATGGCGGTAATTATCAAAATTCTGTAAGGAAAACTTCGGTTAGAGTTAGTACCAGAGAAGGTATTAGACAGGCTACTAGTGTTCGTGTAAGAGTCTCAGCTGGTGATTCGATACACACTTATGTTGGTGATTACACTCGTTATTACGTAGGTAATTTTATAAAGAATAGATTCCGTGATTCTACTAATTTCGTTGAATATACTTCAACACGAACTCGGACACTTAACTATTCAAGCACTGAACTCACCGATATTTTAAAAGATTTTACTGGCGATTTTGCGGGCAATTTCTCACGTACAATGCAGTATAACAGTACTAGTACATCTACCAGAACTAGTACTAGAGATTATATAGATGAAGATTCATCTACAAGAGTCTTTGTTAGAGATGATGAGGAAACAAGATTTGAAGATTATATTGGTGCTTATACTGGTGACTTTGCAAAAGATTATGCGAGTACTAGGTTAGAGTATTATGCTGGCGATTATATCGGATCTACTATTCAATCTGGAACATACGAAAACGTTCAAACTTACACACTTTACGTGAGAACCGCATAAGAACAATATAAATACAGTAAAAGTTTTATCTAATACAACCCTTGTATATACAAGGTAGATAGAACGTAAATAAACTCTATATAGAGATTGAATCAAAAGGGGTACATATGTCATCCACTATTAAAATTAAACGCAGCAATGTGAGCGGCAACGATCCTGCGGTCAGTGATATCGTAGAGGGAGAACTCGCCCTCAATACCGCAGACGGAAAATTATTTTCTCGTGGTGGTAATAATATATTTGAAGTCGGCGGAAATCTAAGCAGATTAGATACAGAAGTCTTAAACGCAGAAAGGGTTCAAGTTAGACTTAGAACGACCAATAGTGACAATAACATATCAACATCTGATATCGAGAATTTTGGTAAATTGATAAAGGTCGCAGATATTAATTTGACTCAACAGGGGGATTACTATAGAACAATATTTGATATGTTCGATACCACAAACCCTGAACTAAAAAACCCTCCTCGTGTTTATTTCTCAGCTTATCAAGACGATGCTTTTGGTAATGACCCCGATTTAAAATTGTGGACTTCTTATGATGATGACGAGCAGGTAGGATTACATCCTGTTCATCATCCTTCGGCTAGAGTGAAGATAGTAACTAATGATAACGCAGGTGGTGGTGCCGGCCCGACTAAAATTGAATTGTGGGTAAAAATCCACAGGCCTGGAGCTGGTGCGGAGATTTGTGTTATTGACGAGGTCGGATCTTCATTTTCGACTGGAAGAGTAGATGTAGATTGGAAAAAGTCGTATCAAGCTTCGGATGTATTACTGAATGTGAGCGGTATTTCATATGGGTCTACCGCATATAACTATAGTACTGAAAGCAAAAATTGGCAGCAGTTGTTCAGTTCCAATGCTGGTTTAATTAAGACTACTGGCGGTGGAAGTAAATCAGATATAACCTCAATCCCTCAAACAGACGGTTACTTAAATTATGACAGTGACGCTGGCACTTTTTCACATGTTGGCCTCGGTAATACGTTAAAAAAACTAACAACAGATCCTGGCGACAATGGTTTGACCCCCTCAACTGATGGTAAACACACTAAGGTTGCTACAATTTCTTTAAATGACTTTGCCAATGCACATTATAAAACAGTTTTTAGATCTAAACCAATTAGATCTGCATACGGTAAAACAGTCGAAACTCATTTTTCAGTTTCTACAGGTACACTAAACACTTCATTTAATTTTTCTCCACCGATCGCATTGCAGAACTATGCAAATGATGGGGTAAATACTCAGCAAACCGATTATTCCACTTGTTTTCTAAGACTTAATAATGATGTGAGTGGCACAGGTGCCGGCCCAATGGTTTATGAATTATGGTTAACTTCATCGTTATCTAATTCAGAAATAGAACTTCATCTTTTAGAAGAGTCGATTAGTGGTGACGTTGACGTTGAGTGGGTGTCTAGTTTTGATTCTTCGGATAATATCGGTACATCTGCATTAGCATCGATTGGTGACGGTAAAACAGTAGTATCTAATGAGACCGTTTTAAATCATAATACATATTCTTCAGCATGGGACACTCTATTCGGCACTGATGCTGGTGTAGTTGTAACCAATGGTGGAGGTGAAAAAACCGATATTACTGTTGCGCCTTTATCAACTGGTTTCTTACATTATGACAGTGACGCTGCAACATATGAACACAGAGATATCAATGTCGATGCAATAATACCCGATAACGACTATACACAGATCTACATTGGCGATTCGGGTCATACTGGCACAATTTTTCTTGGTAGAGGTAGGAGTTCTAACCGAATCCAAATCGGGGGTGAGACATTTATGCTCAACCAACAGAGGATTGACATCGGTGGACTTTCGGGCGCTCAATCTTCTGAACTAATTAATATTGGCGGAAATACTACTGCTCAACAACAAACACTGATAAATATAGGTCAATCGACATACAACACTGCTGCAACCTCCCTGACCCAATTTTATGGAGATACGCAATTTAATGACGGTGTTAATTTCAAAGGTCATGAAACTCTTAGTGGTAATGTGACAGGAGCAAATTTTAAAAAAATGAGTGGTAAGAGAATTATCCACACAGCTTCTGTTGCTTACACTCTAGATGAATTCACACCAGTAGCTGCTGATGTAGGAAAACATTGGATAATCATTAATGCTAGTAATGGTTATGAAGTAAAACTAGATTTCCAGAATCAATATATGAGATTTCTGGAAGGTGGGAGTATAGGAGCAAAAAATTGGATTTGGTCGATTGCGCCTGGAGGTATAGCTGAAGTTGTATGTGTTAATACTGGCACCAGTTCTAGTACGCAACCAAACTTTGTGATTTATGGTTCTGGTGTAGGACAAGACTAACATGAGTGTTATTGCTACATCAGGCAACGGAGGACATTATTTAGGAGTATTACCGTCTGGTAGTACTCTTGGTGACGGCAATCATCTTAAAAATCCAACCTTTGCACAAAATAATTATCCTGTGTGGTCTTCTTTTAATGGGCCATTAGCTTCGACTTCGGCGACTTGGGACGCCACTTATACTGGCCAGCATAATACTCTTAAACGTATGGCGTTTTGGCATCACTATTCCCCATTATACAATATGGGTTGGGCAACATATGTTGGTAACAACTTTAACAAACGTGTTTCTTTTCATCACCAACAACTGCCCGGCGGCGCTACCACTAGGACGCAATCTGAACCAAATGGAGATTTTAAACTTTTAGGTTTTGGAGAAGACCCCAACCAACCCAGAGTCATAAAAATGTACGGTGCGGATAACATGTGGACGTTCAATGACCAACCGACCTACCCATGGCCATATCGCAGTAACTACAATCATGGGCCCAGACGTGGAGACACAACTCAAGGAGAGTATAATCCTAATGTTGGTATAATGCCTAGAATGGTAAGTAACACTACTGTCAGTGGACGAATTCCGCAATTAGGTACTACAACATCTCTAAAACGACAGTCAATGAATAGAACCGATTGTTGGTGTAGACACGAATGGCAACAACATGTCCCAGTGCCTAGTGGTGCAACATATGTTACGTTTGGAGCATATGTTCGAGTCGATCCTGACGACCAAATGAAACCTTTGAATTGGGCGGGTATTTATATTGCTGAGGACGACTATGTCAGCAGCAGCACTATCCGAAGAGTCAATTATTTTGGGATCAAAGACTCATCTAACAATATGTCATTGCCTTCAGGCGGCGGTGCATTGTCAGGTTATAGTGCTGGTAATAACTGGAACGGATTGAGTAGTAAATTTGTATCGGGTCGAACTGTTTACTTCCCATTTAACCCTCACGTAACAGTACCATACGAACATGCAATGTTAGATCAAGATGATTTTTCAGAATTTACGAAAGTGGAATATACGATGTCTCTTTCTACCATACAGGGCGCTCGGACTACTGGTAAAATAACTTTTGGTATGTTTTTTGCGGAAAACTTTTCCTACCTAGTGGCCAGTCAAAGTCAACCGACTGGTTCTGTAAGATTTTTTAATCCTTTTGTGAAGTTTGGTTAATGAGTATAGAATAATGAGTATAGAATTAGTAAAAAAATGGTTAGATGATTCCGCTTCTGTTACATCTAACGAAATAGAAGAGGCTATGCAACAAACAATGTTGTTGCCTCCTACTGACACAAATATATTTTTAATTGCTTCATTGTCTGGTATATTAGAACCTATATTAGATTCTGGAATGGAACCTCCTCCTTCCGAAATGATTAGGTATACTATAGAAGAATATGAAAAGAAAATAACAGAATAAATACAACATACATATAATATCATCATTAAACAATTAGGAGATTGAGATGAGTAGTAGAAAATGGTTAGATAATGCTTTTTGGGAAGCACCAGAGACCAAAGATGACGTGACTTGCATTCTGCAAATCATTGACGACAGTGATAGAAAAATCGATCAGGTGATGCGACTTAAAAAGTTCACCGCAACAGGTAATCCAAACGCAGACTTTGAAGAACTTATTGAAGTTTTGGGTGAAGATCTTATCACAAAAAACACCGAAGAACGCATAGCAAGAAAAAAAGCAGAAAAGGAAGAGAGACGAACACGTGATATTGAACATGAAAAAGCACGTGCGTTAGAAAAACTTTTCGGATATAAAATGGAGGCGTTCGAAGTAGAAGAGATAAAGAAATGCAAAAATCGAAAACTCAAAGCAAAACTTAGACGATCTAAAAGTAAAATTGAAGTTGATTTATATGCAATGATGATTCTTCAAGAACATATTGCTAATGAGGAGGAGAAGGATGCCAAAGGAGAAAAGTAAAGGATTTTTAATTGTCGCTTCTCGCAAAAGAAGTTTTTATGTTTTTGCGAACAATCTTATGGACTCTATCAGAGACTATTATGAAGATGCTAACATAACATTAGTGTGTGAAGAGTGGATGATAGATGACTATGGACGAGAGTTAGCTGACAATGTTATAATTTGTGATGATCATTATCGTGCCAAACTCTGGGGCATGGCTCAATCTCCCTATGATCTCACAATGTATATTGATGCTGATATGGAATGTGAACACGAAGATATCATAAAGGTATTTGATGAGATAAAAGATCATGACGTTGTATTCTCTGCACTCACACCAGAGAGAGATTATATTTACGCTGAATATGAATTTGATACACCCGATGAAGGAAGAACTCATTTTGATCTCTGTGGGGGTGTTTGTCTTTACGATATGACTAAACCCATTGTTCGTGAATTTATGAATGACTGGTGGGAACTTACCAAAAAACAAATGGCTAAAGAATGGTGGCCTACAGGTTATTCCGAAACATTACAAAACTGGGATCAATTTTCTCTTTGGTGGTTAACCAAAAAAGATGAAAAATATAAAGATTTAAAAGTCGGTATATTTGATGACGACATGCGTTGGAACTACTATAATGCTTGGAACTGGGAAAGAACACATCCAGAGGGTGAAGTAGTTTTAAGACATTTCTCATGTGGAGTACATAAAGATTTTCACTTCTTTTCCGATCAGAAAAAGGTGGATAAAAATGGTGACGGATTGGAAAAAAATAAAGAATAAGGCCAAAGAATATTATGGATAAAAACTATGAAAAGATCAGATCTATACCTGTTAGGAACGAAGAACTTATAGAAATTCTTAATGAGACATTAGAGATAAGAAAATCTGATTTCGGAAAATTTGAAAAGTATGTGTATTGTACTGGTGATCCTGATCCCAGTGGTAAGTGGATTGATGATGATTACCTAAAAAACGTTATCGGTATGGGTAGAGAACACTCAGGTTATCCAGAGGAGTTTCATGGGTATGAAATGAGAATGAACTCAAAAGATCATAAGTTTTTTAAAAACGAACCACATGAAGCGGTCACCGATGAACTCGAATTCAGAAAGTCTACACATAAAAAATTAACATCATTTTACGATAAAATAATGAATTGGATGGGTTGTAGAAATAATGCATTACATGCGATATATCCGCCTGGAGGTTATATTTCATGGCATAATAATGCTAATGCAGCTGCTTGGAATCTTATCTTTACTTGGAGTGAAACTGGAGAGGGGTATTTTAAATACTGGGATGTTGAAAAGAAAGAAGTTGTATACATGCAAGATAAACCAGGCTGGCAATGCAAAGCTGGGTACTTCGGTCATTATGGAGAACCCGATAAAGTTTTCTATCATGCAGCTTCGACTAAGTGTTGGAGACATACCGTTTCTTATTGTTTCGATAGATCAGAAACAAGTAGAGAGTTTAGAGAAGATTTATTAAACGAAATTAGTTCAGAATAAAGGTTCTAATTCTTATAAATAAAACAAAGAAAACTACTTTTTTAGAATAGGTTTATGTCAAATTACGAAGACTTTTCAATTGATCAAGGCGCTGATGTTGCAATCGAAATGCATCTAAAGGAAGCTGATGGTTCCGTAAAAAACCTTACTGGTTACACTGTCGCTTCTAAAATGAAGAGAAATTATAACTCAGGTGCAGATGATACTGTAGAATTTACAAGTGTTATTCAAGAACCTAAGAGTGATGGTATAGTCATACTTTCTTTGACCAACATTCAGACTGATGCATTAAATACTTCGGGAAGATATGTGTATGATGTTGAGTTGTCGTTCAATGATGAAAATGGTGTTACAATTATAGAACGTATTCTAGAAGGTAAAATAAAAGTAAACCCATCTGTAACTAGGTAGATAAAGTGGCAATAGATGTAACGACAGGTAGAGGGAATACCGTAACCGAAGTAAAGGTTGGCGGCGGAACCAAAGTATTCTCATTTAAAGTCGGCAGACCTGTAAGTAATATTGAGACTTCTTCGGGAGATATTGATAGTCTATTTGGTGTAGATACTACTGCGAAAGAAGACGGAAGTGTATTGGTTTACAACGCAACTTCAGAACAATTTGAAGCAACGAAAACATTAGAGAAACAGTTCATTAACGGAGGAAACTTTTAGTGTCAACTGAGATTAAAATTAAACGATCGGGAGTTGCGGCATCACCGACCACTCTTCGTTCTGGTGAACTGGCATACACTTGGGAAAACAGTACTGGTGGTAAATTACTCATCGGTTGGGGCCCCGAAGATACCCCTGGCGAAGCCAATAATATAAGTGCAATTGGTGGTAAGTATTACACTGACTTATTGACTTTAACCGCTGGTGAAATTGTCGATTCAAAGGCAGTTATTCTAGACGCCAATTCAAAAGTAAATCAATGGAACGTTGATAACATTACCATTGACGGTAATGTTATTTCTACAACTGATGCGAACGGAAATTTAACTCTTTCACCAGACGGTACAGGAACAGTAAAGGTTCCAACAGGATATAAAGACCGATCTAGTTTTTCTGATAGTTCATTAACCACCAAAGAATATGTTGATACAACTACAAGTGCTGCATCTAAAATCACTCTGGTAGATGATGCAGCTGACTCAGACGAATATATCACTGGTAATAATCTAACCTTTGCTGGTGGTACTGGTTTAACTTCTGCCGTCACTAATGATACAGTAACATTCAATCTAGATAACACTGCTGTTACATCAGGAGATTATGGTTCTGCGACTCAGATTCCAACATTTACCGTAGATGATCAAGGTAGATTAACAGCTGCTGGTAATCAGGCGATTTCTACGACACTTGGTATAGCAACAAAAGATCTTGCGGCTGGTACAGGTGGAGATTCTTCGGGTACTATTGCGTTAGGAGTGGATACCTTAGCATTCCTAGGTGATTCCGCAGAAGGTATTCAAGTTACATTTAACGATGTAAGTAAAACAGTTACAATAAACGCCACATCCGCAACCACAAGTAAAAAAGGTGTTGCTCAGTTTAACTCTGCGAACTTCGATGTCTCTTCTGGTGATGTAACTATCAAAGACGGTGGTGTT
>PDMW01002099.1_pt1 | contig 34401 bp, 28 predicted proteins | sample 1515511 | NCBI WGS metagenome assembly PDMW01 (sample SAMN07343023, study PRJNA328102) | Marine metagenome, whole genome shotgun sequencing project. | biome: marine; feature: bay; material: water; isolation source: viruses from water sample < 0.22 micron filtered, nuclease treated, low... ... | reverse complement strand
AGAATAAAAAATCGTAGCGACTTGCTACAAAAAACTATAATGACATGAAGAAATTAAGCTATGTTTTTTATTTAGTGTTAGTTGCAGTTTTAGTAAGCTGCGGCAACTCACAAAACCCACAATGTAGAAAGTGGCGATTAGGATATAACAATGATAATGGATGGACTGGAGGTCATTTGTACTGTGATAGCTTAACAATGGTTAGTAAAACAGAGGCTATAATTTGGATTGATGGCGCAAAAACCAAAGTAATTGCAGAGGCTTTGTTTCCAACTACAACCAATTGCAACTAACGCTAAGTATAAAAAGCGTTGAGGAACGAAATGAATTTTATATGGTGTTATGCACCGTTAATTAAAATAGATATGACAACAGAAGAATTAAGAAACGAATTAGAAGAAAAGTATGAATGTTACATACTTATAGCACAAGAGGAAGAGTTTGAAGAAACAGACCTATACTTACACGCTTATACTATGGGTATAATGTCGCTTTTAGAAGGTGCTTTTGAAAAATACCCTCCACTAAAAGATATAGTAAAAGGAATGGTTACTGATAATGGTGCATAACGTTTGACGTATGATACGTTGCGTTTAATAATACAAACTTTAATTGACAACAAAAGATTATAAAATGAATATACTTAACAAATTAGCAGAAAGTAAGCGATGGATTATACGTATTGTTATGGTGCGTACTTTCTTGCTTAGTAGCGAAAAAAGGCAAAATTATTTAATTGAAAAGAATGCTTGTATGTTCTTAGGTTTGCAGAATCTTGCAAAGAAATACGACAATGATGGCGATACAAGAACTGCGATGATTATTAGTAGTGATTCTCACGATTACTTAGGAAATTTTGCCTTGTACTGTAACGCTAAAGGGATTGACCAAGTTAAGAGGTTGAAACTATATGCACCATAACAACCGAATAAACACTATAGAGTGTGGAAATTACACTAACTATTAAACCCAAACAAAGATGAGTAGAGAATTTGTACCATACGATATAGCTTTAGCTATTAGTGAACTTGGATTGAGATTAGAGAAAAACCTTGCTTTTTATTGCGAGGGTAGCTTTTACCTTCTATATTCGTATCGCCAAGAACAACAGCCTCAAGATGTTTACATAGAAGTTTTCGCCCCACTATACCAACAAGCATTTAGATGGTTTAGGGAGAAGTATAATCTTTTACATACTGTCAATATAGACTTATCAGATAATCTGAAAGATAAAGTTTATGCCTATACTGTTGAAGACCATTTAGGTAGTATTGTAGGTAGAAGTGAAGAATTTAAAACTTACGAAGAAGCAGAACTAGCTTGCCTTAGAAGATTAATTGAAATTGTAAACCAAAACAAAGATGAAGAAGTTTGATACATACTGGGAGTATCTCATTGGAGAGAAGCACCCTTGGGCTAGACTTACAAATGTTCTAGCTACACCAATTATTTTTATACTAGTTCTAGTGAAAGCTATAACTACAGGACAACCATACTTTTGGATAACCTGTCTCTTTATATGTGTTATGGGCTTTCAACAGCATAGACACTATTGGAATAAGTGGAATGATAAATACCGTTAAAATAAAATAAACTAAACACAAGTAAAAATGAAGAATTTAAATGATGGTTTCGTGTTTGCTAAAAATAGAAAGCCCGAAACAGACCATGATATAGTTGAGATAGTGCGAAAGTAGTATTAAGCCTAACGAGTATGACAGAAAAACAAGCAATCAAACAAATGAATCAGGTTGAGTATCAAACAAGGAAGCTCACCGCTTCATTCATAAAATTAAGAGAAGGGCTCGACCTTAACGCAGGACTACCCTCCGAAGAGTTCAAATCAGCAGGTAAGGCTGTCTGTATGGCTCTAGATAAACTCGAAAACGAACTACTTAGATGACAGAGCAACAGATACAAGCCAAGAGGATAAAACAGTTTGAGGCTGACGGGTACTACGTCATCAAGCTTGTGAAGACCAACAAGAACGGTATCCCAGACCTGCTAGCAATACCTAAAGGGTCGAAGGTTGTGTTCAGCGAGGTTAAGACACCAACTGGTAGACTGTCCAAGCTACAAGAGTTCAGATTGAAAGAATTAAAAGATTATGCAACAACAGAAGTTTACAGAGGATGAAATCAAGTAAAAACGAAATTAAGAGGTTCAGAAAAGAATTTGAGCTTCTTCAGACAATAGTTGAGGACAACTGTGACGGACTAGTTATGGCTAAGTCAAGACAGAGAAAGCATGTAGTTGCTAGAATGGCATTTGCGAATATTCTTCTCAAGAATGGCTACACGTCAACAGATGTTGGAGCGTTTATGGGTAAAGACCACGCTACTGTTCTCCACTACAAAAGAGAGTTTGATGGCTTATGCAGGTCAGACAGACAACTTAAGGTAGCGCATGAAAAATCTCTAGAGATATTTGACTCTTTCCCTAGAAATACCGAATACAAAAAATCACACAAGGAGGAGCTTAGAGAAGTGATAAAAAAGCTTGAGGTATCAGAGGCTGAATTAAAGAGTCAGATAAATATCTTAAATTTAAGGCTTGAATCAGAACAGCACAAGGATGAGCGTCTAAAAAACATCATCGATATCGTCAAGGATAGAACAAGAGAAGGGACTGAGTGGTTAGTTGAAGAGAAAATCAAAAGATTCTACAATGGAGTTTACGATAGATAAGATTGCGGCTATAGCCAACAACAGTAATTTTGATAACCGAAAGAAAATAGATGAGCTTTTGCACATGGATTGCTTAATGTATGCTTATCTTGGCACTGACTCAACTGACGATGAGCGAGAAGCTGTCAAGAATATGTCTCAGGTTATATACCAAGCCATATGCGAGATTGACAACGAAGAGGGGTCTATGTTGATTAATACGGACTAACAAACTGATATCTATGGTTGATTATGTAAATTTGGTTACTAGGAATCTGAATGACTCCGTAGCTGAGATTTATGAATGTTTAATGGATGGTGACGACGAAGGGCTGATTGCGGAGATTGATAGTCAGATGCAGCTGTTAAATGATTTACGAAACTCAGTAGAGAATGGGAACGGATTATAGACCAAGGATAAAAGGTAACAAGAAGAAGGCTTTTGACTTCATAACAGCCGATGAGAGGCGAATACTTATTGTGGGAGACCCTCACGAGCCGTTCTGCCTAGATGGATACATTGAGTTCTGCAAGAGCATGTACGCTAGGCACAACTGCAATCAGGTCATCATCATTGGAGATATCATAGACAATCACTACTCATCGTATCACGAGACAGACCCCGACGGAATGAGCGGAGGGCAAGAGCTTTCGTTTGCGATAGACAAAATAAAGGCATGGAAGAAAGCTTTCCCCGTAGCTGACGTTGTCATAGGAAACCATGACAGGATGATTATGAGGAAGGCTTTCTCTTCAGCCATACCAAAGCAGTGGGTTCGCTCGTACAATGAGGTGCTAGGGACTAACTGGAACTGGGGAGAACGGTTTGAGTACGACGGTGTACAATACGTTCATGGTGAAGGTGGAACAGCTAGAACCAAGGCAAAGAACGACATGATGTCAACCGTTCAAGGTCACATCCACACACAAGCCTACGTCGAGTGGATGGTCGGAAAGAACTTCAAGATATTCGGAATGCAGGTAGGGTGTGGAATTAATGCCGAATCATACGCCGCAGCTTATGCGAGACACTACAAAAAGCCAGCTATTGGATGCGGAGTTGTTCTAGGAGGTCACACCGCAATCAACTGTATGATGGAACTGTGATGAGCTATGTCAAAAGATATTGCCATCAAGACGTTTTGCTCAGAGTTCAATCTATCCTACAAGAAGTTAGGGGATGGTGACGCTGACTTTCTGCTGTTCAACAGTAAGGGGATAACCATCGGGTTCGCAAACGTGGTCGTGTCAGACAGCGATAGTGTCTTCGAAGACACTCCTCTAGAGGCAACACTAACATCAGTATCAAAACTTCAGGACAAAAGATTAAGCCCCATACTGATATGGGGCTTTAATGATGGTATCGTATTCTCAAAGCTTATGAAGCTTGAAGGTTATGTGTACTGCTCAAAGAATCAGTTCGGTTCTGATGAGCTAGTCGTAAGGTACGATAGGCAGGACTCAATGAAGTGTCTTCGAAGACACTAGATGTTATTCTAGTTCTAAGTCATCCATCTCAGTTCCTTTAAGTGCCTCAGAACGGATTTCTCTAATCTCCTCTAAAACTTCATCCGAATCACCATATATTTCTTTGTACAGCTTTGGCATGGCTTTCTTTAGTTCGCTTTTAGTCATTTCTTTAGGTTGTTTAAACGCACCCTTTTCATTCTTTGGTCTGTAGTAAGGAGATATACCCATTATGTCATACAGAGCCTCCTCAGAATCTTTATCTGAATCTGATGAAAACATATTGACTAGCCCTATAAACGGGTCTAATTGAGCACCCATCGTAATCTCTACCAATCCTTGAACAGTCCCTAGCACAGCACCATTCTTGTCTATACTCTTGCCTATCTTAGAGAATACAGATGAAATAGGATTTGTGGCAGAACCACCAAACTTTCTAGCGAATGGTTTCTTATATTTTTTGTTATCAACCTCAGCAATGGCTCTTCCTATAAGGTCAGCCTTGTATAGCTCTTCTCCCATAAATGGTAGCTGATAAAGTAGGTTCATACCAGCCATAGCTTCCGCTATTCTTTTCAAAGCCTCATCTCTATCGTCACTATTCCCTTTTATTAGCATCGCTATATTTGACGCTACAGCGAATAGAACGTTTGCTGCTGCTGCATTTAAGTAGAAGTCCCTCATGTCCTTCTTGCTAGGCATCTTCCCGCTAGTAGTAGCCCTCATTATGTTGGTTGATGAGGACATGACCTTGTTCATTTGTAGGAAGATAACGCTTCCAAACATTGTAAATGCCCTAACCAAAAAATGCCTATTGGATTGGAGTAGGTTCTTCTCAGTGCCTCTCCTTGTCTGCTGTGTTGCGTTGTAGTTATTGAATACCTCAACAGCTTTATCTTTCGGCATGCCATTGCGTATATTTCTGTTGTAGTTTATCATATACCCCATGACACCTAGAACATCACCAATTATTGTTGGTGAAGCTGCAGCCGTTTTAACTGCACTTGACGCACGACCAAGCCTAGTGTGGCTCTTTGTCTTTGGCTTAAACGTTGTAGTACCTGATTCTAGTCCTACCACATCACCACTCATACCTTCTTTCACACGATTTCTAAATGATGCTGACATCTCCATAGCTTGAGATAAAGAACCATTCTTTCCCATCACATCCTTTGCGAAACCAAGTATAACCATAGCTCCATCAAGCATAAACATAGCTGGGTCAATAGCTGACTTCACAACGTTCGGAACTTTTGAGTTCTCAGGGAAGAAACTATACTCCGAATAAGCATTCACAAATGATGTTGACTGCTTGAGTATTTGTATGGCTTTGAACGCTAGAGCAAATCCAGTGAACTTTCTTTGAAGCTTATCAATTACTTTATTCTGCTCAGTACCAGACATTGCAGCGTAAGGATTAACCGAGTTATTTATGAGCTTCTTCATAACACCCTTAATACCTAGCTCTTCTATGAGAGCATCAACGGCAGGTATCTTGAATATGTCATTTATTTCTTTAGTCCCCTCTGCATAAGCCTTATACCTCTCCATGCTATCTACGTGGGAATCAAGGACTGTTGTAAAGTCACCTTGTTTAAGATTTATGTCACTTGACATATCAGTCCTCTCCTTAAGGGCTGGAGATGTTTCAGCATTGAATATCCCGTTGAAGTCACCATCCTCTAATAGTTTGCTATTTACCTTAGCTTGGACTGTCATTGTAGGGAAGTAATTCTCTACATAACCTAAGTTTACTTCGTTAGTCTTCGAGTATATATTGTTAACACCCTCAAAATACTCATTGCTTAAAAAGTTTACCGTCTCATTCGCAAACTTTACCAATCTAGGGTCTAGCAACGCCTCTATATTTGATAGTACTGAATCGTCTATACCCTGCTCCTTGAGTTTATTTCTCTGTTCTTTATTTAGGCTTAGAGCGTATATTCTAAGAAGTTGGTTTGATGAAAATGTATCAAACCTCCATCTACCTGTGTCACTTCTTCTTACTTCTAGTCTGTGAAATCCTGTAGACAACTCACGCAAAACCCCTTTATACCCATTCTTAAAACCAGCAGCCTTAGCTATGTCATCAAGTCTTCTTTCGGTATCAAATTTACCAACAAGATATGACTCGTCCATTCGGTTGAGCCTGTTGTATACCCTCTCAGTAAATAACATCTTCCCCTTACCAACTCTATCAACTAGATTTGTAAGAGTTCCTAGGTGCGTAAATTGGTTTTTAGCCGAGCGGATGGTGTTAGCTACGGTGGTAAATCCAAACTCGCCTAGCCACTTGCTTATAGCTTGTGGGTATCTCATCTGCTTGAATAATAACCTAATCTTATCCCTATTGGAAGCCCTCTCGTTTGCATCAAGAAGATTCCCCTCCTCATCAAATAGAGCTTTGTTTGTCTCTGATATCTGCTCTGTAAAATCGTTTCTTACCGCCTCACGCTTAGCAGCCTCAAAAGCTTTTTTCTCTTTATACTCCTTTAACGACTCAGAGCTTTCGTTTTTTAACTCGCTAAGGATGGCTTGAACCTCCTCTAATGATTTAGACTCAACCCCACCAAGAACCATGTGTGCGTACTGAAGCATCATTAACGCCTCGTCTTTCTTACTCAAAGCTTCATCAGATGGTTGAGACCATAGTTTATCTAAAAGTTCTTCATTAGCCATTAAAACGTCTACAATATGATTCATTGCATCTGGCTCTGATGATAGAGTTGCTTTTAAAACATTCTTCATTGCTGAGAAAAAGACTTGCCCCTTAGCCGTAACTCCACTTGAGCGTCGCCTTCCACTGCTAGTTCTTCTAGTTTTCGCCTTGGCTTTAACTAAGCTTTTGATTTCTTTAATAGCAGCCTTCTTCATTTTTGTTCTCTGCTGCTCGATAACAGACAATACACGCTCGTGCTGAGCCTCTATGTTATCCATGTTCATGTTGGACACAGAGGCTATCAGTCTGTTTATCTGACCTTGACTATAAGTGCTTGAGACAGGTAGATTCTTTCTGATGAAGTTTTTTAGTTCTCTTTGAACCCTTCTTAAGTCATTAACACCTATGCTTCTATCTCTTAGCGATTGTCTTATGCGTGATATTTCAGCCGTGACATTTTTGTTAGCTGTTGTGTTAAGAGTCTTGTCAAAACCACTCAATAGAGCCATTTGAACGCTAGATGTCTGCTCTTGAAATATAGGATGAGCCTTCATTAAGTCCATCGCTTTTTGACGAACCTCAAACATACTAGGCTGTGTCTCATTACCATCAACAGTAGTTGGTCTTGAGAACGCATCTAGTTGAGAACGGACATCATTAAACAGTTTTATAGCGTCATTAACACCGCTCTTTACTTTGCTGAACTCAGTGGGCATTGTGGTGTTTGGGTCTATACGAACCTCTAGTGCTAGGTTTATGTCTCTAGCACCAAATCCTCTCTTCTTCAAAACCTCTCTGATTGATGCATCAGAAAATCCTTCACTTCTTCCTAACGAAACAATATCAGATATGGAAGCATTAGAGGGTGAGGTCATCAACTGAAGACCGCTATTCAAATTGTTCACCTCTGCTCCTTGGAATAAACTCTCCTCAGACATAAGGTCTACTACAACCCCTTGAAGGAACTCGTCTAGGTTTAGGTCTTGAATCTGCTCACTAGACATTTTTGAAGCTCCAGTCAGTTTCTTTATGAAATCAAAAAGATTGTTTAGCCAATTCTTGAAATTCCTTTTTGCTGCTGCAGACACAAAAGAATCTCCTTTATCACCTATTGCGGTAGCCAAGGCTTCTTCTCTCATGTAAGCATCTATCTCCTCTTGTGCAGCACCCTCAGCCTTCATCTGTTTTGCAACCTTCTGATATGCCTTGTCTGCTAAAACAACCTCTAAGTACTCGCTACCCTCTATAAGTTCTAATCCTTTTTGATATAGCTCAGGATTAGCCTCCTTAGCTACATTCATCCATATGTGACCAAACTCGTGGATTGGTGTGTTGTAGTTTTTCAACGCTGGGTTTAGGTATAGCTTACCATCTAACACAGCACCGTATATATTTTGGTCTTTGGTTACTAGCTGACGTGTGTAAGCGTTCTCAAACAAGGCGTCAAATGCGGCTTGGTCTGTCATGACCTCCACACCTGGAAATGCTTTTGATAACCTATTTATAAATTTCTCATATGCTGTCAAGATTGGCTTATCAACTTTCGAGGTGGAAGAAGCACCCATTTGTTTTGCTCTATAAGCGTTACTTTCTGCTTGAGCTGACGAGTATCTACCACCTTCTGATTCAAGCGTTGCAGACTTACCATACATCTTCTTGACAACTGACAGTGTCTTTGTTTTTACGCTTTTAGGTATGGTCTTTGTTTCGGATGGGACTTTGTCTTGTTTTGTGTTAAATAACTCTACAGTCCTAGTCCCATTAGGGTTTTGCTGTACCTTTACAATCTTCTTGTCTCCATTTATAGTTACACTATACGTGTCCTTCAACGGCATCAATCCAGTCAGCTTTATATCAATAAGCTCCCTAGCTCTAGCATCTAAATCCCATACAGGAAGAGTGTCACTTAGCATAGCTACTACCCTTCCACGAACATATACTGGGTAGTTTTCATGAGGTCTCATACCTTCAGCCTCTTGTTGCTCCCTAGTCACTATAGCCTTATCAATATCAGCTTCGCTAGTAATCTTATTACCTTCTTCATCGGTAATCTCTAATACCATAGTCACAGCACCCATAGGCAACTCAGATGCGAACTGTTCAGTAATCTCACTTCTTACGCTTTCTTGTGTTACACCAATGTCAGCTAGTGATTTCTTAATAGGAGATGACGGGGTTACATTTTTGGACGGTAGTATCTTTTTGATTATAGAAGCCCTTGTATCAACACCTGTCTGTTCTTGCATCATATCAGCAAACTCAGTAAGAGATTTAGCTTCTTTTGCAATACTATGTACTAAATCAGTTTTCCCACCCCACTTAACAGTCTGAATATAGTCAACCAACTGACTGAATATAGCCCCGTCTTTATCGTTAGCTTCGACATCTGATATAACTTGATTGAACACAGCTCTATTTGAGTCAACCGCAGTTGTAGCCATATTGAATACAACGCTGTAGTCACCGCCTATAGAGCCACGAACTATGCTCTTAGCTGCGTTCATATCTATTGAAGCCCAAGCGATTCTACCAAACATGTCATCCATCAACGGGAAAAAATGACCGCCCATCAAGTTTTTAGATACCTTTAATTGGTCAGCCATAACGTAGTTTACCATCTTCCCAAATATCTCTGACAGCTTCATCTTAGGAACTTTATTGGCTAACTCAGTGTTCTCCGTTACATTTATAGGTATAGTGTCTTTTGATGTCTCCTCTACTTGTTCTGCGTTTTCTTCAAGTTCTGGCATAATCTCCTCCATCAGCTCAATAGCCTTCTCAACTAACTTTTTCTTCTTAGAATCATTTTTATTTGATGAAGTAAGTTGAAATTGAGGGTCTGAAGATTCGCTAAAAGCTTCCTCTAAAGAATCCTCTAGGTCTTTGGTTTCGAAGTCAAGTGCTTCCTTCTGCTCTTCACTTAAGTCCTTCTCTAGTAATGAGTCTCTGTATGCGTTAGCTTCTTCAGGGTTGTCAAACGTTTTAACCTCAATATCAAGTTCGTTGTTAGGGTCGTAAACCATTGAGACCACATCAGGTCTGCCATTCTTCTCCTCGCTCCATCCCTCAGGAGCATACTCCTCGTTAAAAGGAACTCTAGATGTTACTCTGAATCCGTTTCGCTCGTATATTTTAGTCAGGTATCCATCAAAGTTATCTAACTTGAAACCACCAGCTTCTATAGATTTTTGAATAATCTTATCTGCAACACCTTTGACCTTGCTTCCAATCTTCTTAAAGACACCAATAATGTCGCCATCTTGAGTAACAAGACCTTTTCCTCCATCAACATCTATTACAGTTCCGTTTTGAGCATCCTCTGGAGTTACAGCGGAGACAGACCAGTACGTGTCAGGGTCTGCTTCTTTAGTATCGTTTAATTCGGCTACATAGTTATCAGCGGTCTCTTTTTTATTTTCATTAGTAATATCCTCATTAATAGACATAGACCCTTCGGAGGTTTGCTCTTTAGGTGATATCTCCTTCATCTTCTTCTCTAGGTACTCAGAAATCTTTGGGTCATTTCTAACCTCAGCCTTAACTCTTTCAGCCCTCCTAGGTGTCAACTTGTCTACGTGAGCTACGAATTTAGTCTTGCTTACTTTTTTACCGTTAAGTGTATACTCTTGAACGCCTTCTCTCATATCACCAACTTCTAACAGAAGTTGTACGAGCTGGTTTTGTTCCTCTTTAGGTTTTAGTGTCTTCGAGGACACTAGCTCTGATAACTCTTTATTTATTTCTTTAATGCTTTCAGAGTAGACCTCCTTTCTGTTTCGTGTCGATGAAAGTTCTTCTCTGGCTGCAATTAGCTGCATCATCCTGCTAGCTAACTTTGGTGATTTTGATGTTACGTTATATCCAGCTAATTCATTCACTTCTCTTCTTAACCCCACATTCTCTTGAATCCTTTGATTCTGCTCTGGAGTTATTTTTCCGAGCTTCTCCATGTTGTTTGCCCAAGATATAATACGACTGTCTGACGACGACTCGTTAGCCATCTTATCTATGCTCATCAAGTCGTACGCTATCTTAACATCATTGTTATTCTTAGCATCCATAGCCATATTGATAACACCCATTGCTGTATTATTACCAAACGCACCTAGAGCCTCAGCAAATATCTCTTTTCCGTCTAGCTCTTGACCAGCTGCAATCATAGCAACTGTCTCACCTACCGCCTCCATAGCTGGGTCAAACACAGCTCTCTCTGTAACAAATGTTGCTACCCTTGTTGATTTAGTGGCAACGCTTCCAGTTTTGAATACACGCCCCGCTAATCCTCCCGACAAATAATCTATAGCACCAATTGCGATACCCCTTGTAAGACCTATTTCTCTTCCTTCGTCCCAAACAGATTGGGTACTTAACGCTTTAGCAACAGAGTTAGGGTCTGATATGTCGAATCCTTGATTCTTCATTGCGTCCATGACAGCATTAGAGTACTCCATAGCTAGAGATGTTGCAGCCCAACCTGTTCTAGCTCCATAACCTGCACCTGTGATAGCCCCTGGCACTGCCCCAACTCCTGCACCTGTAACCCCTATAGCAGCACCTGTACCTGCTCCAGCAGCAATAGATGCTGGTATTATCTTGAGACCGTACGGCATCATTTGAGACATCGATTCAGCAGCTAACCCAAGAGCTAACTCAAATGGGTCATTCTTTAACGTCTCCCACACCTCTCTAAACCCTCTGTCTGAGTGAAATCTTTGCTGAACTCTGTTTGTCTCACCTGTATTAGCCTTGTTCATGTAATCAACAAAAGCCGCTGCAACCTCCGCTGTAGACTTTTCATCACCACCATCAAGACCTACAGCCATGCTGAGAAGCTCTTCCATAGCTTGACCTCTATTCCACCCTGACACTAGTGCATTATTGAACGCTGACGCATTATCAACTAGCTTCCCTCTTAGCTCTTTGTCAAATTTAGAGTCAAGGAATGTTTTTGATAGCTCATACCTATTAGCAGCTAGCTGAGATAAATTTACCGCATCCTTGTATTCCGTTATCACTTGGTTCATCTCCCTAAGTTCAGTCTCGTTCTTAGGCTCTAAAGACATTAGCCCCTTAACGCCTACACCAAACTTAGACATTGAGTATTCATCCAATGCTTCAAATGCTGATTTAGCAAAGTAGTTTGCTTCAGCCGCTGACTTCGACTTCTGTTGAAGAATCTTATCGATGTATACACTAAAGTCTTCTGCTACGGTTCTGTAATTGTTATCGTAGACCAAGTCAAACCTCATGTCGTAATCCTCTTGTAGACCCTTTATTTTCTCATCTACCTTACCTTTAAGTATTTCTCCCGACTCATAGTACTCACTGTATTTTTTACGCTCATCTTTATTCAAGGCAGAATAAAAAGATGGTGCTGATTCAAGGAAGTCCATATCCTCTCTAGACTCCTGAAATATATTATGCTGAGCTTTATATGCATAATAGTCCATTCCTCTATCTCTAAAGAAATTTTGTGCCTCAGCATCAACATAACTGATATCCTTCCATGAACCTTCAGCAAACGCATCAGCCTCTTCTTTTGTCTCAAAGGATATAACCTCCCCTCTCTCTAGAGCTTTATCGTATGCGTTAAGACCGCTCAACTCCATCCATGTTGACGGGTTCGAGTTATAGTCTTCTGTTTTTGGAAACAATGTAGGGTAGACTACGTGTCTTCCGTCAACCTCTCCAGATTCTAGTAGAACAGTCGACTCTGTTCCGTCACTATTTATTCTAGATGCACTTCTCATGTTGTATACACGGAGTGCCAAATCAATCTCGTTGTCGTTAATGTCTTTTGATTTCGGTGTTGATAGGTTGTTCTTAATGAACTCCTTTAGCATCTCTGCTTGAGACGAATCCTCACCTTCACCGCTAGGTCTTAGGTCAACCTCATGCTTTTTTCCGTCTGCAGCAGTCACCTCTAACGCATTACCAACACCGATGGTTCTGAAAACAAATTTGTACTTACCGAACCGCTTGTTTAAATCACGAGCCGCTTGTGATTCTGTTTTGTTGATTAAACTGTTATCGATTAGTGATAAATCGCTAATAAAAGAATCGCTTTCCAGAACATTGACTCTCTCTAGCTGTTCCTCGTTTTCTATACGCTCCGATTCTAACCTCTCAAGTTCAGCCTTTGCGTCTGCCTCTGGCTTGTCTCTCTTTATTAACTCCTCAGTGTATTGCCTATCGATATTTCTCTGAGCACCCCTTCTATTCCACGACTCCATATCTTTAGCCTCCATCTCAAGACCGATTGTAGGGTCGTCAAACGGATGGACATAATCCTCTGAACGCATATCCCTAGGTGTCATTTTAGAACCTGATTGAGGCATACTAAGCTCTCCTCTTAGAGATGCTGTATACCTAGCGTCAGCTAAATCTTTTTGTGTCGCTTCTTCAATTTGGCTCTCTGTAGGGTACATACCTAGGTCTTTTGAGAACCTATTTGGCGTATATAACGGGTCGTCTGTGTTTCTGGGTGTGTATGTGTTTATTGGGTATAGCTGAGAGGTTACATCATCCCCTGCTGACAGCGGGTCAATAGACACTGGGGGTATTGTCTCTCTATCAATATCTGACTGCCCCAAACCACCACCTTCCGATAGAGATTCCGTAGTACCTTTTTTTTTTACAACTTCTGCTTGTTCACCACCAAAATTAAACTCTGGGAATTTTGCATTAACAACAGCGTAGTCGTAATTATCAGCCTCAGCCGTAGCCACATAGTCCTTTAGTAATTGAACATCATAAGATGCCAACTCAGGAAACTTAGGCATCACAACGTCCCAATTATAGTTGTCGCTTTGAGCCGTAGCTATTAGGTCTTTTAGAATCTGTTCGTCCATATCTTATCTTGATGTTCCTCCTGATTTATTACTTGTTGGCGTTGTGCCCGAAATAATCTGTCTTTTGTTCTGAGTTTTTATTGCTTTTTGCTCTATAGTTGCGACACCAATAGCTAACTCATAAATAGAATCATAGAAATCTTGTAGTTGTTTAGTTGTTGGTTTATCGTCAAACTGAATTGAAGTAACAACTTTATTATCAGTATCTACAATCTCTATCGCATCCGTACCACCCGCATATGCTTCTCTAGCAAAATAGTTACCTGACATATTCGGTATTGTTGCCATCCATGTTTGAACTTTTGGTACAGAAGCAGATTCGTCATCTACGATAATCATATTTTCTGGTGGCTTAATTTCTCTAACAAGCCTTTCATATGCGGCATCAATTGTTTCCTTAGTATCTGCTGTTGTTCCTGCACTAAATCCTGTTGATGTTTCATTAAACAAAGCACCTGAATTATAACCAGATTTTTTAAGCGTTTCATTTACATCCGTAATTTTATTCTCTGTAGTTAGTACCTTGTTTACATTACCTTTTATAAATGATTCTTGACTTATTAAGTTACCTGTATCATCTGTAAATTTAATTATCTCCTTTGAACCATCTTTAAAAGTCACCTCAACGCTTTCCCCATCTCTGTCAATCGACCTGATATTAGGGTTAACACTTCTTAAATAATTTTCCGCCTCTAAAACTTCTTCATTATTTCCAGACCAAAGCTTGCTAAAATTACTAACTACAGACTCTGCTTCCCTCTGCTCGTCTTTTCTCTTGTATTCGGACTCAGAAGGTCGGTTGTAATCACTCATCCCTTGAGCCTTGACAGTCTTGTTTATCTTGCTTCGGATTGAGGTTTTCATGTAGTCTCTAGCTGCCTCTTTTTGCTCATCTGTAAAAACAGGATTAGGGCGACCTTGGCTATCGTTCTCTAGTAATATTAGGTTGCTGTTCTCTTTAGCTTTCTCAGTGTCGTAGGTGTACGCATACTTAGAGCCATCCTCTGTATACCCTACATAGTCAGTAAGTACAGATGATGTATTGTACCCGTTCGTCATCTGAGCTGTAATCCAACCTTCTTCAGATTCAAAATACAAGCTAGCTGCTTCAGCAACCTTTGGGTCTTCTCCTGCCGCAATAAGCTGCTTAGCAGACATATTTTTTTTCATTGGGTCTGATATGACCCTAAGTAGACCTGACTTCTGCGAATTCCCAAACTCCCTAGTCACCTCCTCCCAAGTTCCCTGAGCCTCGACGAATCCAGTTGCCTCTTTTTCTAGTTGGTATTTATTAAACTTACCTAGTATGTTCCCTTTTAATGAACTAACAGACCTCATGTTGTCTGGGTTCGTGTCTAGCTCCATAACACCAGTCTTCTCGTTCTTCTTCTTGAACGCAGCCATAACCTCCCCGTTTCTAGGGTTAATAACAGCTTCTGAGCGGTTAAAGTCACCGAACCCCTCAACATTCTCCATGAGCCAAACCTCAAGGTACTGAGACGCCATAGCAGGGTCTTCAGCATTCATCCTCTCCATCTTCGCTGCGTACTCATCTTGGTAGTATTGGATTAGGTCAAATGCATTATCAGTTCCGTCTACTAGGTTCTGTCTCATCACCGTGTAATCAGACGGGTTCAGTTGACCAGTCTTTAAAAGCTTCTCTTGCATCAGCATTACCTCCTGTGCAGAAGCCCCGAACTTCAAAGCCCACTGCCTTATTGTTTCAGAGTTTCCGTATGGGTGGTCGTCTAGTTTCTTCTGAAACTCTCTTGTAGACTCATCAATAGCAGCCTTCTTCTTCTCTCTGAACTCAGCTTCCTTATTAAGGGTGTCGCTAAAGTTCTTTCCAACCTCAGCCCAATTTATTTGAGCTTGTTGGTCTCTCTCTTGATATTTATAGTAAGTCTCAGCCATTATTGATTAGCTTGGAATGTTTGCCATGCTGCATATGGGTCTTGGTACGCATCAGTGTAAGCTGGGTTAAAAAACAACTGCATTCTCTGTTCATCACTTAAGTCTCGCTTAAATTTTTTGAACTGCCTATTGTTCATATTACCAATGGCATCAAAGTCTAAGTTTGTAAACCCATCTCCTCTTTCAGCACCTAATATTTTATTCCCCTTCACATTTCCGAAGGCATCAAATTGGTCTTGGTCAAACTGCATTTTAGATACAGCCGCCCTTTGAGCAGCTAAGTTTTTCTGATATAGCGGAACGAACTGTATGGCTTGACCGACCATACTTCCGAGACCTTGAATCCCTTGTTGGGTAGCCATAGCTCTGTTCTCATCAGCTCTAGCTGCAGCAATTTGCGCCCCCTCAACCTCTTGAAGGTCAAGTTGAGCATTTAGGTCTCTTAGTCTTGAGTCCTCCTCAAGTTGTGAAGCCTCAAGGTTGTACATATCTTTCGCCATCTGCGCTCTTGAGACTGCCTGACCTTTTTGATTCGCATCTAGAACCCTACCAGCGACAGCACCTGCGCCTCTTGACTCACCCTCAGCACCAGCCTGAACAGCCTGTGCGCTGGCGTTAAGCATGGCTAATCTCTCTTGCTCGTACGCCTCCATAGGGAGTGACAACGCATCAAGGTAGTTCACGTCTAGTTTCTTACGTGCATCAGCCATTCGCTCCGCAGCTTTTTTTTGAGCGTCTTGCATCGCATTCTTCTGTTTAGAAGCTTGAGCGAACGACATTCCAGTTGTGATGGCTGTCGATGCCAACGCCCCTACTGCTGCTACAGTTGTAAATGCTGCCATACTATAGTCTTTTAATCATTTCTGTGTTATACTTGTCGCCCCTTACGTAGCCAACATCCTCGTACCTTTTTATCAAACCTTCGTGCTTTATTAGAGCATAAACAAACTTATACCCGCTTAACTCGCAAGCGTTTGTCAGTGATAGCAACAAGAGTGTTATAGCTTGCTTTCTACCCTCCTTGTCAGTGTATGACTTGTTTGATATAATCCAATCCACCCAAGCCACCTTGGAGTTCGTTACGTATATGAAACCAGCACACACAGGGACATCTCCATCGTAGACAATAAATCCACCCGTACCGTCATCAGGAAGGAAATCTCTCTCAGGGGCTTCCCAAGACCAATCCTCCCACCACTTTACTAGCGTGTCACTATAATCGTCGAAATTAAGAGACCTGATGTTTAGCTCCATATACCCACAAAGATACTAAAATCAAGGATAAGACTTCATTACATCTGACTGAACAGCAAATAATTCAACCTGCTCTGTTTTTGAATTGGTTATGACAAACCTACCGTAGTGACCTAAGATGCCGTGAGACTCAGCGATTGCGCTCTTTATGTAGAAGAAGTACTCAGTCCCCGATGGAGGCAAGTTACCAGCTGTGGTATCAACAACTAACTGATTCAGCCCGTTCGGAAGATTGATGTTAATGGCTGTCACCTGACCGCAGTATGTCGGGGTAGGGAATCCAAAGTACAGGTTATCACCAACGCTGATTATTCCACCGACCTGAACTGCCGTGCTGAAGTTTATGATTACCGCTGTAGGGTCTGTTGTATCAACGTTGCTACTTGTCGATATGCCATTCACAGACCTTAATACGTACTCATCATCCCCAGCTGGAGTCTCACCGCTGTTCCTCATGAACGCAAACCACACCTGCTCCTTCTTCTCGAACCAAGCCTCTTCAATAGTTCCAGATGTCTGAATATCAGATGTCATCGTAAGCGTCCAAGCGTCAGTCCCTTGTATCGCAATTGTCTTGAATAACTTATTATCGATTGGACTATCGTTGAATACGCTAGTGAGTGAGCTGCCATACTGCACACCATAGAAGTTGTTCCTCAAGTCGTTGACATTATGCCTAAACAAGTCACCTCCCTTGAACGTGTAGAAGTAGTTATTCATGCCAATCATGAAGTCAGGAATGAAGGAATAGAAGCTAGTCCACCCCTTTACCCTTTTGTCTTCGTATGTAAGTGTGTATTCAGCCATGTCTTTGTTTTAGCAACCGCCCTCAGATATAATTACACCGTCCTGTATTTGCGCTACCCTATTGATGCCAAAGTTAATATATCCATCCGAAGCATAACTCGCTCCGTCCTCGTCCGTGAAAATAAAGTCATGAGTTTCAGGAAGCACATCAGTCCCATCAACCTTCACTATGTAGTACGTTTCTGTTTGTGAGTCAGCGCAAGCACCCACAGCCGTTCCGTTTACTGGTGTCCCCGAAAACCCTATTAGCTTTGTTGGGCATCCAGCTACAAAAGAAAAGTTCTGTTTATCTTCATTGCAAGGGATTGCTATCTGAATAGTTAGGTTTGATGGTGATGCAGATGTTTTAGGTATCACAATATGACATATAGACGGGTTATCAGCAGTAGTCTGAACATCAGTTGGGTCTAGTATCACGTTCTCGTTTACGCCTGAGTCAACAAACTCATCACCGCTGAATTGGTACTTATCTAATATATACCCAGTTGGTGCTGCTATATTAGAACATGTTGAGGCTGTTCTCCCCATCACCGTGAAGTTGCCCACTGTTCCGCTCTCAAGAAGACCATACAAAGGGGATGAAAACTTGTTGTAGTATACACCATCATACAAGACTCTCATTCCTTTAGGAATATCCTCAGGGTTTAGCTCTATTGTTATAGCTCCAATTGTAGTGCCAGCGTTAACCTCAACCTCGTAATACCCTTTGTTTTTGTTTGCGAACGAGAATCTAGGAACTGGGCATGAACTGACGCATATTGGACAGTTTGAGGCTGGCAGCAATACACACCCAACCTGCTCACGCACTATTCCGTCAGCAGAATACCAACCATCTGCTGAGCAAATTGTTAAATCTGAATCGTCAAAAACAGCCGTTGACGTAGCTAGTGATGAACCATTTAAAAAGTATGTAGGCATTTATTTTGTTTTAAAAGCATCTGCAACATGCATCATCAGCACTCGTTGCATTATAGCAAAGATTAGTGGTAGTATTCTTTCTTCTGTAGTCGTAGATAATGTAAAGGTGCAGAGCACTCGTCAATGGCATTGAGAAGTCTCCGTAGTTTGCGTTACCGTTATTTACGATAGGTGTTATGTCGGTTGATGCAGCTAACAATGCGCTGATATCTGATTGATTGTTCTCATACAAAACATTCGAGTAGAACCATCTCAGATTGTCAGATGGGTTAAAATTGTAGTTATCGTTTGCTATCTTGTTTGAGAAAACTCTAACCGTAGACCCGTATGGAGGTATAACGCCCTCACCCATAAATCCAGTTGTCACTTGGTACTGAGAAACAATAGGGTTCAATGGCTCGTTATCAAATTGGATTTGATTAGACTGTGTAGGGGAGTTGTATCCACCATCCATAAACATGAACTCGTTATGTATGAGCTTCCCAGCGTCATCTAAGTTTGTTACACACACCTCAATAACACTAATCTGCAAACCTCTAGGGCATCCAACAACAACCTCAATTGTCGTGTCTTCTTGAGCTAATATACTCACCTCAACAGTCGTAGGTCTTGATGAGTCCTTATTGAACGTAAGAGTCCCAGATGTTGTAACCACTCCAGTTTGATACGTGTTACCGTCCCATGCCGCTGTTACGTTCACAGAACCGTCTGGAATAAAGTTGTAATCAATGTCAACATCTCCAATAGCTTCTCCGATATTCACAGTGTAGGTCAATACAGAGCCAGCCTCTATGAAGTAAGTCTGAACAGACCCGCAATTAAGGTTTACCTGATTGACTGGTAGCTCGTTATCGTTTGATGATAAAACGTACTCGTTTGTATACGGGTCGTAACCTCCTAGCTTCTGAGTGTTAAATGAATCTATAGCTAGGTCTCTAAACCATGTCTTCATCCCTGTGTCCGATACCAACTCCAATGATTGACCTTGGCCGTTACCAGTGAGCTTGATTACCGCCCCCCTCTTCATGTCCGTGAAGAAAAATGACTCTCCCCACTTAACAAAGCTTTCAGGGTTTTCTGAAATTCCGTACTCCTCATCTCTTGCAATCTGCTGACCAAGAACCTCAGGCACTGACGTAAGAGTACCTCCACCAGAAGAATCTGATAATAGGTTCTTCCCAGCTAGCACGTACGATATCTTATCCTCCTGAATAACAAGTATGTCGGTTTTCCTACCCTCAAGAACCTGAATAGCACCAAACGATTGCTCAAGTGGTTTAAAGTTAAGGAGACCTAGGTTGAACTCGTTCAACTTGTTCACGTTTGACTCTTGGTTATAGACACCGCTATACGTAATATCTGCGAACCTGTGAACCTCCCTGTAGTCCTTAACTGCTGTTTGTGTTGCTCTATTACCTAGGTTAAATACCTTTCCAGCAACAGAGTCACGCACCCTGTAACTTTCAACCCCGTTCCCAAAAGCAAAACAGTTAAAGAAACTAGTGTCGATTATCGCTGGTTGTCCAATTCCAATGTTCTGGTCTTGAACATTACCCATGTGCTGACCGTTAGAATCGATATCAAAGCACTCATCTGATTCGTAAAATAAATCAGGGATTGAATCCTCTGGCTCTGTTTCGAAAACAACAGTGCTATCATATCTATTTACGGTGAACTTGCACGATATATAGGATTGATTATCTGAACCAAAGCCCTCAACCCCCCTTATCAGTAAGTATAATTTACCATCACCAGCACCGATTCTAGCAAACTGCATCCATATAGTGTTTGACTGAGCGTTTATTATTGGTGCGTTGGTGAAAAGGGTAGTGGATATAGTTGGGTCAAAAACAATTATAGGTGAGGGTGCTGAGTCAGTTAAGTTTACACCCTGCTGCATTTGGATTTCTATGTTATCACCGATAAACCAATCATACATATTGTCATAATCGGAGGTTGACGTGAGAATCTTTTTTATCAAATAGTCAACATTCCAAGTTGAATCGTCAGGATATCCACCTCTATTGAATGATATTTCAAAATCTATTTTTGCACCTGTTGGCACTGTGAAATCAGTCCCAAAACCAGCAGTGTAATTCATCGGTTGATTAGCTTGGGGGAAGTTAGGCGTTGGATTGTCTGGACTACTAACCTTATTTATTAATGTGTAGTCAACTACCCCTTGCTCAAACTCAATTAAGCTTAACGAGTCTGTCTTGACCTTCATGTAAACACCCTGAGGCACTTCACTAGATAAAAACCCAGCCGCCTTTGCTTCCTTCTCTAGCACCGTAACCGTTTTGCAAGAGCCAACTCTTCCATCGCTGTCCTTCTTCACTATAAGCCTGTCTCCAACATTAACCTTGGCTGCATTCTCTCCCTGAAGAAGAAAATATACATCATTACCGTCGTCGCTTTTAACGAACGTGTTTGACATTACCGTCTGATACCCATCCCTATCTGGTTTTATTCCAAATTTATATGTCTTAGCCCAAGAAGGGGCTATCTGTGTGGTTGGTATCGTTATCCTAGCTTGATTTTTTAAGTCACTATTCTCGCATGGAATGTATATTGTGTTCAAAGGACTCACCAAATCAGTGGTAGCTCTTTTGAACTCGTCCATGTATACTATACTCACCTCGTACCCTCTGTTACTATGAAGGCTTCGTACCGATGATGGAGTTGTAAAGATACAGTTTGCCTCAGTTACCGACATATACGAGTAGACATTAAACGCAGGTAGCGCAACATCATCAACCCATCTCATTGCTGGGAACTGAAAACTAATCTCTGTGTCCCCAATATTTGACACTATCTCTATAGGTTCTTGACCTGAATCTATACCCGACTCGTACTTTGTATAAGCACCTAAAGTCTCTTGAAACGCACAATTGAAAAGGTCTGTAAATGTATTACCATTGCAAGACGTAGGGTTTATAGCGTCGTAAACTGGAAGTATGTTTAAACTTGTCCCTACCGCGTCTAAAAACTGTTGGCTTGTGGCTAAATCATAGACAGAACTGTAGTCCTGAGGTAGAGTGAAAACAAACGTTCTAGCAAAACCACTGATTACCGCTGGTGCTGGAGTAGGCGTGAGAGGCGGGTCTAACGTAAAGGCAGTTGTGTTTGCGAACGTGAACTCAAAAGAAATTATACTACCCTCCTTTAGGTCAGCCCCATCCAAATCAAATGTGGTCACCGAATTAAAAACAGACACAGCCCCTCCAAAGGTATAATCGCCAGTGGATGTTGAGCTTGGGATTTGTAGTGCTTGAACTTCAGATGACACCAAGCTAGCAATATATGCTATACGTGTCTCATTACCACCTGCATCTATCAAGTCGTGCCCTTCTACATAATTGCTGTAATGTATTCTGTTCCCCATTAACGTCTGAGCAACTGCTGTTCTTGGCACGTTATCATAGAGCCTTAGTATCTCAGAGTCTGGTAGGATTGTAGCTATCTTACTATTGGTGAATGAGAAGGTATAGTCTGAGTTGTCTGGAATACCTAAAATATCCTTGTCTAATCTCTCAATGACCCTAATCACAGAGTTGTCAGCCTCTTTAAACAGGAGGTCTATACCAACGACTAAGCTGCTGCCAGTCTTTACGGTCACCTCAGCCATGTTGAATAGATTAACCATCCCTTCGTTTAAGAAGTTTTCATTGCTGAAATCAAACACTGTCGGGGTGAATGCAGGTGCTGAGAATTGAGACGTGGCTGAATACTCATTGTTTGCGTACTTCCACCTGTACCCAAAACAAATAAATCTTTCGGATAGAAAATCTTGGTCTTGGTCTGTCTGAGACAATTCAACAGAAGGTGACGTATTTGGTGGCTTCCTAATTACTAAAATCTCCTCTGCTGTGAACCCATCAACTGAAGCTACTGGTGCTCCATACGTATGCTCTATATCAATTCTTCTAGGTTGATTAAATGCATCAGTAAAGAACAGTAAGTTCTCAACCATGTTGATACCGTTGACTAAATACTGTGGATTGAAGTTTAACGTGGTGTCAACCCCACCACCATCATCAATGCTTATTATGTGGTAAATTATTGTTGAGCTAACCGTATTGTACGACACAATAAGGTCTAGCTTTCCTGTTGGAGATGATGCGAATGACGGGTCATGAATCATCCAATACAACGTCTCTCTAGCACCATCCTCAAATGCACCTATACATGAGGCGTCATCACTAAGTTGGTTTCCATCGTACTGAATGGCTGTAAGTTGAACGTTTCCTTTAGCGTTCTCGACTACACCAGCCTCATCATTCTCCGTAGAACCCATTCGGATGTTCAGAGCGTCGATGTACTCACCGTTAGGCACAATTCGCTCATCAAGCTCCTTGTTCATCCTGCCCTTTACGAAATTACGTGTAATCTTTGCCATATTACTTAATCCACTTATCTTGTCCACGCATGTTCATAAGCAGTCTGCCAGCGTGGATGTTTGAAATTCTTATCTTGGCATTCATTAATAAAGCTCTGCGCTTCTTCTGAGCACGTCTAACAACATACTCTTGAACGCCAGCCATTCTATCTAAAATCTCGTACTCAATGCTTGCGTATACGTAGTCCTCGAACATCTTGTTCACGGCTACCTTTGAGTCGTTACCGTTCTCCATGCCATCAGATACGTACTCAACTACCATAGAGCTTCCGCTTTTAGCTGAGCTAAAGTTGATGACGCCTGACTTCTTGTCTATCGTGAATGTAGGATTAGCGTTTGCCGTCTCCGTGTTTAGACCAAACGGTGTATCGAAGTACCATGTCTCATCAATGAGATACCCATACATCCCATCAAACTGATGCCCTTCATTGAGATATAGACTTCTTGCACTTCCGTTTATCCTGTCTAGGTCTACGTTTGAAAACTCTGGACTAAGTGCCTCACCATTCTCATCAAATAGTATCCTAGCATTGTTGTCTTGAAGATAAGCCTTCGCATAGTTTGTTTGGATATTCTCAGACAACGGATACAGAAGACCGTTCTTATACTCAGAGATTCTAATCCAGTTCACATAGTCAGACGGAAGAACAAACCTGATGGTGTCATCTAGCGTAAGCTGAAGAACCTTCGTCTCCTTGAAGGCATCGTAGTTCAGTTCTTGGATTGCTCTTTTTGCATGAAATCTAACTCGATATCTATTCTCATTATTGATGAGGCTGTTGTTGCCCATATTCATCAACATGAAGTTGTTTACAATATCATCCAACGGGACGTACTGATAAGAACCCCAATTCTCACTTTCAGGATTCTGACCGTTATTTTCGTAGTAGTTATACTGAGTTAAGTACGCCATTATGATGTCTGTTGATTATCCTTGTTCTCTTCCGTGTTCGCAAACTGATAAACATCAGCCTCACGTATCATTACTCCAGCGTACCCACAAATCTTAATGATTAGGTTCACCTCCTCGTCAAGCGGTATCTCAAAGTCTTGGTAGTCAGGCTGTGACTGGTCAAACACTGGCTCTCCGTTTGTCAACGAAACAAATGTCCACTTAGGGTCTTTCGGGTATCTGTAGTACTGAGCTAAAACCCTTCCAACGCTATTAATCTCTGATGGGTATGCAGTAAGCAGTAGCTCCTCCTCTGTGTAGGCGGGGTACGAGATAACTGGTGCTGTGAGATTAGAGTTCACTAGCATTGTTATCTTTCCGTTAGAAACTCTCTCAGCCTCCTTTAGAGACTCTGTATTGAATATTGAGTAGGATAACCCCGCAGCATCAAAGAAAGTCCCTGTAACCGTTATCTGAGTCGCTGAGTCTACCGATACCACCTCGACATATTGCACTCCTCCGTTCTCGACGGCAACTATGTCACCCGCAGAGACTCCACTAGTAAAGAAATCTTGAGTGGCGTCTATGATTAGGTTAAGACCAGCGTCAAAAGCGGTTGTATCCCCATCGAGCAGTAGGTCTTGGTAAATTAAAACTTTGTTGATTAAGTAATAGTCACTACCAGTAGTTGTTGGTGACGGTAAGAAGTACTTGTTTCTAAGACTGTTGTTCAGCCCCTTCGTAACGGAGAAGAAGTCAACAGCCTCCTCGATGCTCTTCAGTATGTCAGCAATACCAGAACCAGCCCCTCTATTTGGTTGTAGAAGCCTAGAGTTCTGTTTGTTTACCTGATTGTTGTACTCATAAAAATAACTATCAAAAATCTCCATCTGAGCTTGCTTCGCAAAAAGATTGAAGTCCGATGGAGAAAGATATCCGTAGTTATTCTTATTCAGCACAGATAGAACCGTATTCCTTACTGTGTTAATCATCGAGATATTTTAAACAAAGATAAGCAAAAAAAAGAGGGACTATCGCCCCTCTCCTTCGTATAAGTCGTATTGATGTTATTTCTCTTCCAAAAGACCTTCAAGCATTTTCAGCTCATCGATTCCCTCGTCGCTTTTCAGGTACTTCGCAACCTCAACATTTGGGTCTGCATTGTACGCCAATGTCATCATTCTCTTTTTATTGGTTGGAGTGTAGAACCAAATCTCAGTGTTGTTCTTTCTGAACGATAAAAATCCTTCGTCAAAAAACTGCTGAATTTTGGAGTTGTACGCCAACTCTGGGTCTTCCAATGACTCTAAGAGTGCTTGCGGATTCTTTTTAGCAAAGATGATTACATCTCGTCTAAGCTCCTTGCTGCTAAGCCCCTTCATATTCTTACCGAACAGTACACGACCAACTCTCTCTAGCTGTGTCACGTCAAGACCTCTTGCCTTGCTAGTAGCTTCGATTTCCAAGTCTAGAGCCTCTAGCTCCTCAGATGCATCCTTCTGCTTGTCAACCTCAACGAACTTAGTGCCGTTAAACGGGTGATAATGAAGAAACTCTTGAAGCACTTGATTCTCTTTCGGAACTCGGAGAAACCCATCAATAAAGATGACTGGTTCAAGAATGACATTTCCGTCCTGCTCATCTTCAAATGGAGACTTCTGATTTCGAGCGTAACGAAGAACTCTGTTCTCCCCTTTCTCTGCATCCCAATGCATGAGTGGATGATTCGGCTTGTTCCTAGTTGGTAGGTTGTATGATAGAGGTGAAATACCTCTCTTTAGCTTGTAGGACTTATCTACAAAAATCTTATTCTCTTTCATTCTGTTTGATTTTATTGTGATTTAAAAGAAGGGAGTGTCCTCGAAGACACTCCCCTTTTTATTGTTACATCTATCTTACGCTTCGAAGATGAAGAAGTTGTTCGCTCCAAGCGTACACACAGCTCTCTCAGAAAGGAAGTTAACTTCCATTGCATCAAGGTCACTGTTTGTAGCTCCTCCAGCTGAACCAGTAATCCACGTCTTGTAACGACGGTTCTCAGTCTGCGACGCTCGGTAGCGGACGTGTAGGAATGGACGCTTAGCGTTCTTTCCAAGAACTTGGTCATATACAGTTGTAGAACCTGCTGGCACTAACAATCCGTCAATCTTACCAGACCCTGCGGTTGTGTCCATGTCTCCACGCATAGTCGGGTCGTTCAAGTACTTCCAATCAGTCTTGTAGAAGTCATACCCTCTTCGGAATCCTGAGAAACCTAGTGTGAGTGCCATCTCTACGTCGTTGTCAAACAGTCCGAATGACGCTGAGTTAGATGAACCACCTGAAACATAACCGTTAAGAGTAGCCAACATGTTGTCTACATCAAAGCTAAACGCTCGGTCAAGGAAGATTGCGTTCTCCTCGATAGCTCCTTGCTTATCAAGTCGAGATACAATTGTGTCCCACTCTGTAAGCGTGTCAGGGTGACCACCACCCCAAACGTTACCTCGGTTTCCTACAACGTAGAATACACCTTCAGAACCCTTGTCTCCAACTTGGTCGTTGGTAGCTTGTGTCGCCACACCAGAGGCTGCCTCTGCTGGAACTGCTTCCGTCATTGATGTCTCTAGGTAGTCATCGAATCGAAGACGAGTCTCTGATTCAGACTTCAAGTACCATAGGTATCCTGACGCTCCGTTTTCGGTTGTTACTTCAACCCATCCCATCTGAGCCATGTCTGAGCCATTGACTGAGTACTTGTCCTTAAGGATGATTGGAGAGTTCTCGAAAATCAAGTCGTCCGCTTCAAGCGACCCCTGCATTCCGTTAGTACCCTTCTTGAATTCAGAACCGTAAATGAATACGCTTACGTCAGCGTTACCGACACCTGTTCCTGCTGTTGCTAGACCACCTGCCTCGTAGAAAGCTACGGTGAACTGGTCGTTCGCTACATCAACTGCGGTGACAATGGCTTTATTAGAGCCAGAGCCATCATTCTGAGTAATCATGACCGTTTGACCTGCACGAACGGCAATACCGTTGCTTGCTGTAAACGCTGGGTTACCAGTGTCGTTGACTTGGAATACAGCGGTATTGGCAGCGGCTGCTGCTGCTGTACCTACGCTAATATACTTTGTGTGGAGTCGACCTTGCTCAGCCCATTTGATAAGGTCTGAGGTTGATGGTAACTCCGCTCCCACCATTCGGAGGAAGGATGATACGCTACGATTCCCATATCGCTCAAACTCCTTCTCGTAAGTATCTGGAAGATACTGATTCAAGAAGTCGAAATTGGTGATATAGTTAGTAGCCGTTGGTACTTGTTGAGCACTTGGCTGCAAGTCGTACGTTGGTGAGGCTTCTACTGCCATTTTTCTATCTTTTTATGTTCGTTATTTCTTCTTTCGGCTCTTAATCACAAGTCCTCGGCTAGAGCCATCGCTTACGGACTTGATTGTTTGTCCTCCAACCTTTCGTACCTCAGGTGCTCTGTGCTCAGACATATCAACATTCTTGAGCTTTCGCATTGAGTTATCGGCTTGAGCTGACTGCCCTTGTTCATAAAAGAACTGAGCAAACCTCTCTGGATTCATAGCTACAGATAGTGCTTTATGGTATCCCTCAGCGTCCTTCATTAAACCATTCTCATCAAGGAACTTCCCTAGGAAATTCTGTGCGTCTGATTGGTTCTTCTTCAGTTCTGCTGCGTCTCCAGCTGAGAACGTAACCGTCTTGTTGTCGTCAACTTTGAATTCAAAACCTTTGAACTCTTTCCCGAAAACCTTGTCGGTCTGCTCTAAGAAAACTTCTTTTCTTCGCTTTGCTTTCTCCTCAAAGGATTTAGCACCATCTATATACTCATCGTAGGCTTTAAGTTTTTGAGAAACCTCTTCAGAAACACCAGTACCACTTGACTCAAGTGGGGCTTTGTACTTCTCCTTCTGCTCCTCGAAATGCTTTCGAGCCTTCGAAACAATTTTCTTTTTCTTAATCTTAATTTTCTTGATGTCGCTTTCTTCATCAATGTCTTCGTCGTAGTCGTAGTCACTCATTAAGGTGTCTACGTCCTCGTCGTCAAGCCCCTCTTCCGTCTCTAACAAATACTCTCTAAGTATCGAGTCGTCATCAAGCCCTTCAATATCTCTGTTCAACTTAGTGAAGTCGTTCCATCCTCGTCCCGTCTCCTTCTTGAACTTCATGTAAGCCGCCACATCTTCTGGCAACTCGTCTTTTTCTTCTAGCTCTGGGAATAGACTATCAATAGAGTCCACCTCCTTGCCGTATTTTGTTTTTAGGTATGATAAAACTTGGTCATCACCTAACTCATCAACATCCTCATCCCCTGCGTCTCCATCTCCGTCTCCGTCTCCAACTTCATCACTAGCCTCTCTTGCCAACTTTTCAGCCTCCTGCTTTGCTAAGAGACTCTCTTCTACCTCTTGAGCTGATTTTTCATCAACACTAGAGACCTCTTTTACCTTCATTTCCATCGATTGTATTTTTTTACAAATTTAGAACTATTTTTTTTTATACTTACCGAGGGTCGAACTCAGCTAGGTCAAAACCATCCAAGCTGTCCTCGTTAGACTCAAAGTTTATTGGAGGAAGGTTGTTCTTCCTTTGGTTAATAAGCTTGCTCTGCTCTGTGCTCTGTTGGCTAATTCTCTTATCCTTTGCTTCCTCTTTTTGTTTGTCACGCTTTGAAATCATTTCCGTTTCCATGCCTCTCAACTGCATGTTCATTTGGAACTCTTCTTGCATTAACTTAGACTTGAGTGCAGCTTCGTTGTTCATTTTCTCAATATCGAAAGCTACCTCAGCTTGTTTAATCTGCATCTTACTCTGAGCCTCCATCTGAATCTTCTGCATTGCAATCTTAGCTGCCGCCTGTTGAGACTGCATATTGAGTTGAGCTTGCATTGCTTGCTGTTGAGCAGCCATCTTAGCCTGTCTATCTTGCTTAGCTTTCCTTTTCAGCTTGAGGAGCTGGTTAGCTAGCTTGATATTCTTTATCTCTCGGATATCAATAGCATCCTCAATGTCAATGTTCTCCTTCGATAAGGCAACTTGAATGTTCTGCTCAAGAAGAGCCTTCTGCTCCTCGTCTGGTGATATCTCAACAAAGATTCCAAAGTCGTATATGTATAAGTCCTTAATCTCGTTTAGGATGCTTACGTTGTACTTCCCAATCTTATTGATGAAGTCGTCCTTGAAATCAGCATACTCAAGTATGTCTGATATTCTGTATGACACAGCCTCAGCTATGGACTTGTATACGTGCAGACCTGCATCTAGGATGTGTCTTGTTGCTGTGTTCGAGTTAAGGGCAGCCAACTTCTGAAGACCAACTAATGAATTAGAGTCAGGTGTGCTAGCATCGCTTGCCTCATTAAGACCAATTACAGACCTCATTTGGTCTAAGTAATGGTTGAACGCACCTATAAGCATTGCCATCTTGGATGAGCCTGAGTTTGATGTAAGTTGCTGAATAGGAACTCGCCCGTTGTTGAATTCGCCATCCTGCGTGTAGCTACGACCAATAACAGAACCTGTTTGGAAGTATAGACGTAATGCGTCTTCTGGGTTGTATGCAGCACCCTGACCTAGGTCAATCTCATTTAATCCGTCAGCATCTATGAACACACCGTCTGGAACGGTCTTAATCATCACCTGCTGAATCTTTAGGTGAGTCATCATGATAAGGTCTGCAAACGACACCATTCTTCTAACCGTAGACTCAATTACACCCTTGTACATTCTAGGTGCTGCTGCAAAATAATTAGGTATTGCATGCTGTGAGGCTGACTTAGGTCGACACATATTCTTAGCCATCTCCCACTTGATGATGTAGTTAGTTCCCATAACCATGACACCATCGTACCACACGTCAATTGTTTTCGAAACCTTCTCGAAGTTACCTTCATCCATCATTTCTTGAGGAGGGTCGAACGTGTCGTCCTTCTCAATCATCTTTATATTACCGTTCTCAGATACCTTCTTCTTGTAGGTAAAAGTGTTGGTTGTCTTGTAGTTAAAGTACAGGAGCGTAACCGTGTCGTTGCTGAAGATGTCGTCGTCATAGAACTGGGACACGTTATACTCATCAGTCCAATTACTTCCGCCCTTTGAAATCTCTTTTAAATCTTCATTATCGAGGCTAGGATTTATCTTCCTCACCTCATTAATGTTCACCGTCTTAACCTCGCCCCAATAGAAGCAGTCCTTGAAGTGAGGGTCTTCAGTGTAGCTGTAAATTACGTTGGCTGGGTCTACATATCGTATCTTTACCCCCTCACCTAAGTTGAATTCGTGCTTAGCTACAGAAATACCAATCACTGTTTGGTCATAGTCAAGCCTCTGTCTTAGACCATTGAAGTCATTCTCATCTAGAACAGTCCCGATGGCTGTCTCCTCTGCAATCTCAATAGCTGGTTTGTACTTAAGTTGCATGTACAAAGAGAGCTCCTCATCATTGTTAGGAAGTTCGTCTGGTTTCATTATAAACGGGTCAGCTCCCGTTTTCTCCTGTATCTTCGAAAGGATTGGCTTTGCGACCATCTGACCCTCAACGAGGTCTTGATACCTGCTTCTCTTAGACTGAGACAAAGCATCTTGAGCGTACGCCTTTGGTTTGAATAACCTGTCAGACATACCGTTAACAATGATGTCAACAAACTTAGGGATAATAGGAATTGGAGTCCAATCTAGGTTGAGGTATGACAAGTCTCCATCAACAGCCATCTCGCTCTTGTACTTCTGATTCGACTGCTCTCCTCTTGCGTATAATCTTAGATTGTGGAAATTTCTTACTTGGTCATAAAATCTACATCTACCGCCCTCTCTTTTGAACCACTCGTACTGAATAGCCTGACCAATCCTCAAACCGAATGCGTCAGTTTTCTTCTCAGAATCAGACACAAACTGATTCGGGAAGCTTACTTGTGAAACATTAACTGTAGTCTCCTTCATCGAATAATCTCGCTTGTTGCCCCTTTGTTATTATACCTAGCAAAGTTAACGTTTATTTTATTAGTCTTTGTGATTGGTTTATAGATATACTTCTGACAAGCCATTATAGCCAATCCTGAACTAATTGATGCATCATGCTTCGTTCTGTTTGATATGTCAAACCTCGCCCAATCCTGAAGAGTCTTATTGAAAACCATGCTGCCTATCTCGTCTGGGTTTCTATACGTCCCTGTATTGTCGAACCCGACGTACTTCTCGACATAAGATTCGATTGCAGAGGCGTGAGCCTGTTTAATATCCTCAGAGGTGTTAGGTATTCCACCTATCTCAATTTCGGTTTTGGATAGCTTATTGAACGACTTGTCTGGTCGGTTCATTGAGTACCCTCTATACCCTCTATTCTTGAAGTGATAAAGAAGCCTTGGTTTGTTGTTCTCTGCTAGTATTGGCATACCGTAAAAAACGCATGCCATAAGAACATCCTCGTAGAATATCTCTGCCGTCTGAGGTCTAGCTATGTACTCCAAGAAAAACTCGTTGCTTGGGGCGTCGTCCATGTTGTACATTGTCAGCCCATGAAGAGAACCATTAGACCCTCCTCCTCCAACGACTCCTGAAATATCATAAGAGTCGCACCCAAAAGCACCAAGGTGGTCATTCGCTGGCATCTTCCTTCCGCTTCTATTTACTTGACGGTTCTGTAGGTTTGCATTAGGAATCCAACCAACAAGAAATCTACCTCTATCGTCTGGGCTAAACACAACTGTTGAGTCTGGTATCCCGTTCTTCCAATGGAATCCACCTCTAGTGATATGGCGTTCAATGATGAGAGAGTCATTGTGGTCTATCTGTTGATAGATTTTAGTTAGATTGAATAACGACTGATTACTCTCGTCTCTAAAAGCATGCGACTCAGTCCTTGGGAACTGTCTGTAATGTTCGTTTAACGCATCAGGGTCGCTCTTCTTTGAATCAACCTCTGCCTCCCAATAGTCAATAGCCCCTTCATGTATAAGCTCCCCATCGATACCGAGTATTGGAGACTCTGGAGTTCTAAATACAGGCATACCATATCTGTCAATGAACCCCTCCATGTTCCATTCCATCGGGATGAATATAGCATACAGACCACTTTTTGTTTGACCGTTCTTGTTCCTAGTATCAATCTTTGAATCATAGTAAAGCTTTTTGAAGTTGTCACCCCCTTTGCTAAGAGCATTTGATGTGCTACCCATCATGCACTTACCAACAATCTTCTTACCAAGACGAAGACATGTTTTCGTAACGCGCCAGTTATTGATGATGTTATTTGGTTTTAACCACTTCCCGCTCTCATCGTGAGCTAGCAAAACCAACTTCTCACTATCGTATGAGTTGTCGTCGGTGTTCTTCCAATCGATTGTGGTGTCTAAACCATCGAACTCCTCAGCCTCTGATAGAGACATGTTTCTTCTCGTGATTTTAGAAGCTGGAACTCGATATGCAAGCTCTGTCTTTGGCTTGTCCATACCGTCCATTATCGGCTTGAAGAAGAACGGTAGCTTACTGTTGATTGGTACTACCTTATCGGTAAACATTTTCTTGGCGTCAGCACCAGTCTTTGACAGGATTCCGACCCTAGCATTTCTAGCCAACGTACCTACGTTAACAACCTCGGATGAGGACATGAACGAGAATCCAGAACGACGAATCTTTAGGTAGCAATCTCCGTAACATCTATCGTCAGCCTTGCATCCCTCCCAGTGAAGAAGCAAGATTCTATTAGCCTCACGGAAGTCGGGATACCCAATGTCAATTGAAGACCACTGAAGGTACATGTAGTGCGACCCAGTAATGTACGTGTTGACACCGTTATTCTTGAACCACACGCCGTTCTCTCTTCGGTCAAACTCACCTTCTATGTAATCGACATACTTAGCCTTAAACTCATCACTCTTGTCGTTCCATTGGAATATTGAATGAATTCTACCAAGTTCTTTTGGAAGCTCGTGCCTCTCCCAATACTGTTCCTCTTTTTTTGAGTGTCTCCGAAGACACTCTTTGCTATAGCTTGGAAGGGCTACAATGAGACCTTGAATATCATAGACCTCACCGACAGTCCCGTCCTTTGATATTACTACAACATCGTATTTTTTGTCATAACCATACTCCCAAGTTCTTGCTTTGTTTTTAGACGTCAAGACACTCTTAGGAATATAATCCTCAAGAACTTTATAAAGCTCAGTGCTATTCTGCTCTTCTTTCCGCAAACCCCTGTCTTAGTTTCACCTTCTCTTCTCCTTCACTCTGTTTTTCTATCTGACTTTCCTTCGAATCTTCATCCAATGCCTTCTGCTCAGACTCTATTCTGCTTAGTATCTCAAAAGCGTCAAAAACAGCTAGCTTCTTTGTTGCTGCTGCATTCTTAAGCCTATCAGCCGATAAGTCTTTCTCGTCACCCTCCTCCTTCTTTCCAACCTTGATAATCTTCTCTTTAGCAACCTTGATTAACTCATCAACTGCGGTCTTCCCAGCTTCTATTATTCTGATTCTTGTCTCTCTTGTGCTCATTCTTGATTCTTTTAGACTTTCTTGGGGTTACCCCTATTTCATTCCAACTATCCTCCCAATAGGTGTGGGTCTTATTTTTCATGCGTCATCGTTATTTGATGGTCGTGTATTCGGTACATCTTTACGCCATCCACATCAAACTCGTACTCAGAGTCTGGGGTGAACGACACAAGTGCGCCCTTTTGGATTCCTAACATTTCTAGTGCTCTAGATGGATACCTCATGATTCCAACTAGGGGTTCTTTTAGGAATGGCTTGTATAGGTATGACTCAGTCTTATCTATAGACTCTACAAAGCAATGCCTATCATAAGCATTCCATTTGTCTCCGTCGTGCCACATGAAGAACTGCTCCGTATCAACAAAGAATAAGTCATCCTTAAAGAAGCTTTTACCGCTCCTCCTCTGACCCTTCATATCGTTGTAGAACTTGAATACGTTGTGATGAACGAGCAGGGTGTCGCCAACCTTTATATTCCCGTTATGGTCTAATGGCAGTGAAACCACCTCCGCAAGTCTGTTTGACGCAGTGTGGTCTTCTTCAGATGTACTTGTCACAAAATCCTTACCTCCTATCTCTGTTGAGGACTTGTACCTCTCTCCATTAATAGGTCGAACAATAAATTGGTTTGGTGAGCGCATGTTTCGTTTTTACGAGCCACAGCCAATACAGTCGATGTGTGTGTCCATTGGCTTAACTCCGTTTAATTTCATTTTTATGTTGTGGATGTCATCAAGAACCGCTAACTTATCCATGAAGCTATAAGTCTCGTCATCCCTCATTAATTCATACTTATCCGATAGAGACTTTATCTCTAGCTTAAGCTCTTCCATCCTAGAAGTTTATGTTGTACTCGATTGAAACTGGCATGTTTGCGTTGAATGTCTTCCACATAACAACCTCGTCATCCTTCTCAATCCAAACATCAATATCGTTATCCTCTTGGATACTAATCAAGTGAATCTCATACTCACCACCTAGGACTTTCTGTCCTTTAATGTAATGCATGGCTGATTTATAATCAGCACCTATTGAAATCTTTCTTATTTCCATTACGCCTTCCAAATTTGAATAAA
>PDMW01014823.1_pt1 | contig 34741 bp, 53 predicted proteins | sample 1515511 | NCBI WGS metagenome assembly PDMW01 (sample SAMN07343023, study PRJNA328102) | Marine metagenome, whole genome shotgun sequencing project. | biome: marine; feature: bay; material: water; isolation source: viruses from water sample < 0.22 micron filtered, nuclease treated, low... ... | reverse complement strand
AGAAACTGGTGACTATGTTTTTAAATTTAAAACAAAAAACAAACCAGCTTTATTCGACGGCGCAGGTAAACCTATACAAAATGTAAATGTATTTGGTGGATCAAAAATTATTGTGTCAGCAACAGCTGCACCGTATAGCACTGGTGGAAATACAGGCGTTACACTTTATTTAAATGCAGTACAAGTTGTTGAGCTTGTTTCAGGTGATGCAAATGGCGGACAACAAAGCTTTGGTTTTGTAGCACAAGAAAATGCTTATCAGCATACAGAAGAAATGGAAGAAGCTTTTAATACAGAAGAAACAACTCCAGCTGCAGAAACTGATGACGACGACTTTTAATAGACCAGCAACAGTAAGAGCTCGAAAGCTTGGCTTTAGGTCAGGCTTCGAAGTTAAAATTGCAAAGCAGCTTGATGCTGCAAAAATCGAATATGAGTACGAAACAGTATTGTTGCCATATTTAGTACCAGAAAAAGCAGCAACATACAAACCAGATTTTATTTTGTCTAATGGAATTTTTATTGAAGCAAAAGGTTTATTTCAAACTAAAGACAGACAAAAACATTTGCTTATTAAAAAGCAACACCCAGACAAGGACATACGATTTGTTTTTAGTAATAGCAAAATGAAAATATCAAAAAAATCAAAAACAACTTATGGCATGTGGTGTGAGCACAACGACATTTTATATGCTGATGAAAAAATACCAAAGGAATGGCTAACAAATGCTGAAAAAAAGCGGAAGAAAAAGTAGAGATACAACAGACACACTTGTTGTGTACAGAACTAATACAGACGAAAAAACTAATTTGACAAAACACGATTTAAATAAAAAACAACTTGATCTTGGTATGCTTGGTTTAAGTTACCATTACATTGTCGATTTAACAGGCAAAATTGAAAAAGGCATAGACATTGAGTCAGTTGGTATTGGCACAGACACAGCTATAAGCATTTGTGTTGTTGGAGGCAAACAAAACAAAAAATATTTAAATGCTGAACAACAAGCATCATTAGATTTAATTAAACAATTTGTTTATCAAAAATACGATTTTAATTCACCAGAGGAGTATCTATGAGAATTATACTTGAAGGACCAGACTGTTCAGGAAAAAGTACGTTAGCACATAAGTTAATCGAAAAATTTCCAGATCATGTGTATGTACACAATAGCCTTAAAGACAACAAGCATGTTATGCGTGATGCTAAAGGTGACATCATTATGGAAGTTGGCGACTTGTTTGCTGCTCACGTAACACTTGTAAGATCTAATCCAAAAGTAATTATTGATCGTTTATGGCCTTCAGAAATTGTGTATGGGCATATTTTTAGAGACGGCAACGTTACATACACTGCAAAAGAAATGAGACACATTATAGAGCTGTATGAGCCAATTTGTGTAGGTTGTTTGCCACCAAAAGAAACTGTTCAAGAAAAATTTAATGAAAGAAAAGAAACAGAAGACTTTAAAACTGTTGACCGTGTGTACGACATGTACAGCAAATTGTTTACTGAATGTAAAGAATTTAAAATGTTTGATTACACAAAAGATAAAACTGAAGATTTTATAGGAAAAAACTTTTATGAATAATCCGTTACCTTACAGACCAGAAGGTAATCGGGTTCCAAGTAGAAATGTTTTAATATTATTTAATAATCAAAAGTATCACGTCATTGTTGGTTACAGAGAAGAAGAAACTACTTATGCGCCACGTGTAGTAAGAATATTTCCTTCATTTAAAATTGGTACAGACATGGAAAAAGTTTGTCAAATATTTTCAAATTACATAACACTTAAGTTGCAAGTGTACAAAGACTTTACCGAAGCTTTACACAGACTTGTAAATGAAGAGCCAAAAACTTCTGACGGAACTCCATGCACAATTGTAGGCGTTATTGCTACAAAATTATTAGAGGAGCCTACGTTATGAATACTAATGTTGTTTGGCTAAAGTTAATTAAAGACTTACTAGAAACAAAAGGTTTTAAATCGCCACGCGGTATGAAAACAAAAGAAATTGTAGGTTATCAAACTGTAATACCAATGGCCGCTCCTTACGTAACCGTAGCCAACCGAAAAATTGGTGAAAAATTTAGAGCAGCAGAAGCAGCTTGGATTTTGTCTGGAGACAACCGTGTAGCTACAATTTCTCCGTATTCAAAAATTATTCATACTTTTAGTGACGACGGTGTACGATTTTTTGGGTCGTATGGACCAAAAGTTGTTGACCAACTATCATATATAATTGACACACTTAAATATGATCCTGAATCTCGTCAAGCTGTAATAAATATTTGGCGAGAAAAACCACCTAAATCTAAAGATGTTCCTTGCACTTGTTCGTTACAATTTATAATACGCGATAGCAAATTGCATTGTATTGCTACAATGAGATCAAGTGACGCTTGGCTTGGCTGGGTTTACGATGTATTTAATTTTTCATGCATTGCTAATTACATTTTGTTGCAATTAAAATCTCAACATCAAAAAGGTTATAGCTTAGGTAATTTAATTTTAAATGCTGGATCGCAGCACTTGTACGAACAACATTGGGAAAAAGCTCAAGTATGTTTAAGTACTAAATCAAACACAGTGTCATTTTTAAAAACAACTTTTCCAAATGGCAACGAGTTTATAACAGAACTATGGAAAGAGGCTAATGGCTAATTTTGTTCAGCACGAAGCTTGTCCAAATTGTAACTCAAAAGACAACTTGGCAAGGTACGACGACGAATCAGCTTTTTGCTTTGGCTGCTCTTATTATGAAAACAAACAAGGAGATGTTATGCAACAACCAATCGGGGAATACAAACCATTAAAAAAAAGAAAAATTACTTTAGATACTTGCAGAAAATACAATTACAAACTTGGTGAGCTTAACAACAAAGCTGTACACGTTATGGATTATGGTACTGCTACAAAATTTAGATTTAAAGATAAAACTTTTAGCTGGACTGGTGACGCAAAAAAATCAACTTTGTTTGGAGAAAAGTTATTTAGAAATGGTGGCAAAAGAATAATTATAACCGAAGGTGAAATTGATTGTTTAACTGTAAGTCAAGTCTTTGGTAACAAATGGCCGGTTGTATCAATTAAAAATGGAGCACAATCAGCTGTAAAAGATTTACAAAATAGTTTGCATTTTGTTTCAGGTTACGAGGATATTGTTATTTGTTTTGACCAAGATAAACCCGGTATTGAAGCAGCTAATAATGTTGCAGACTTATTTGCACCCGGACAAGCACGCATAGTTACATTGCCACTTAAAGATGCAAATGAAATGCTTGTTGCAAATAAAGTACAGCAACTTATTGACGCAATTTACGACGCAAAAACTTATAGACCTGACGGCATAGTAGAAGGTAGCTCGTTACTTGAAAATTTACTTGAAGTAAATACAAGTGAATCTGTTCCATACCATTTTAAAGAATTAAATGAAAAGACACACGGATTAAGGCAAGGCGAACTTGTTACAATTACGGCAGGCACAGGCATTGGTAAATCTTTAATGTGTAGAGAAATTGCTTATGACTTAGTAATTAATCAAAATAAAAAAATTGGTTACATTGCACTTGAAGAGTCAGTAAAAAAAACCGCATTAGGTTTATTGTCTATTGATTTAAACAGACCATTACATATAACAAATGACTTTGTTGAAGATGAAATTACTAAAAGCTTTGACAAGGTTTTAAAATCAGGAAACATTTTGTTTTATGACCACTTTGGCTCGTTGGATTCTACAAATCTTATTAGTCGCATCCGGTACTTAGCAAAAGGTTGCAACTGCGAATACATTATTCTAGATCATATTAGTATCGTAGTTTCTGGTTTAGAGGGCGGTGACGAGCGTAGAGCTATTGATAATGCAATGACAAGCTTGCGCTCGTTAGTAGAAGAAACAGGTATTGGATTAATACTTGTGTCACATTTAAAAAGACCTGCAGAAAAAGGACACGAAGAAGGAGCACAAACTTCACTATCACAATTGCGTGGATCAGCGGGCATTGGTCAACTAAGTGACATTGTTATTGGTTTAGAAAGAAATCAACAAAGCACAAAAAATGCACACGTTACTACAATACGTATTTTAAAAAATAGGTTTAGTGGAGAGACAGGTATTGCAGGCCAACTACTTTACAACTCTGTAACAGGAAGATTAGTTGAGCATGAAGAAACTTACGACGAAGACATATAGTACTTATTTAAGTGAACTTGTTTTGACTGCTGTTTTAAAAGCAGAGCATGAACGAAAAACTTCAACTATTTATGTGCATACTGTTGACGATTTAGTCTCAGTAACAGGAGCATTAAATGAATTACGTTATGACTTTCCAGATTCAGACATTGTTGCAGTTGAACTACTCAGCATACATTAAGGAGAAAAATGAAATATTGTATAGATATAGAAACGAACGGACTACTTGATACTTTAGATACAGTACATTGTATTGTACTTAAAGATATAGACAGCGGTAAAATTACAAGTTGTTTTGGCAACGACTACAAAGAACTAATTGCTGTAATAGAAAAAGCAGAGTTATTAATTGGTCACAATATTATGGCTTTTGATATTCCTGCTTTAGAAAAAGTTTTAAAAGTAAATTATAAAGGTAAAGTGTTTGATACACTTGTTGCTACACGTTTAATATGGGCTGATATTAAAGAACGAGATTTTGCTAGAACTAAAAAAGGTTTTCCAACTACAATGATTGGTAGACATAGTTTAAAAGCTTGGGGTTTTAGATTAGGCATATTAAAAGATGAAATAGAAACTGATTGGCAAGAGTTTACAATTGAAATGTTAGAATATTGTAAACAAGATGTACAAGTTACTCATTCGTTGTACAAAAAAATTATAGAACAAAACTACTCGCAACAATCATTAAAGCTTGAACACGACATACAACGCGCTTGTATCAAAATGATGAATAATGGTATTGGCTTTGATGTAAAAGCTGCACAAGATTTAAATAGTAATTTAAAACAAATTAGTAACGACTTGTTAATTGATTTACAAAAAACATTTCCGCCTTGGAAAGTTGAAACTCCTTTTACACCTAAAGTTAATAACAAAGCTCGTGGTTATGTTAAAGGTGTTCCAACAGTTAAAGTAAAAGAAATAGAATTTAATCCCGGTAGTCGCGATCACATTTGTAATAGATTAAAAGCAACTCACAATTGGAAACCAAAAGCATTTACAGCAGACGGCAAAGCTAAAATGGACGAAGAAATTTTAAGTAGTCTTAAATATCCTGAAGCTAAATTACTTTCAAAATATTTTTTAGTAGATAAAAGATTAGGCATGTTAGCAGAAGGCAAACAAGCTTGGTTAAAACACGAAACTAAAAATAGAATACACGGCAGCATCAATGCTAATGGCGCTGTTACCGGTCGAGCGACACACTCTAATCCAAATATTGCGCAAGTGCCAGCACCTTACGCACCTTATGGACCAGAGTGTCGAGCGCTATTTGTTGCACCTAAAGATAAAGTACTTGTTGGTTGCGATGCAGCTTCATTAGAATTGCGTATGCTTGCACACTACATGTCAAAATATGACAACGGTAAGTACGCCGATATTGTAGTTAATGGAGACATACATACACACAATCAAGAAATGACTGGTATTGAAACTCGTACACTTACAAAAACTTGGACTTACACATACTTGTATGGTGGAGGTAATGCAAAGCTTGGTCAGTTATTAGGCAAGTCTGCTGCTGAAGGTAAAAAAATAAGAGAAAAATTTTTAGCAAACGTTCCTGCAATGGCTAACTTACAAGAAGATGTACAAAGTAGAGCTGAACGAGGTTATTTGTTTGGCTTAGACAAACGCAAAGTACCAGTACGCTCAACGTTTAGTGCATTAAATGCTTTGCTACAAAGTGCAGGATCTATTTTATGTAAGCAATGGATTATAGAATTAGAAGATATGTTTGATTCAGAAACAAAACTTGTTGGCTGGATTCACGACGAAATTATTATTGAAACAACGCAACAAAAAGTAGATGACGTCTCTAAAAGAGCAGTTGAGTCTATTCGAACAGCTGGAAAAAAGCTGCAACTCAGAGTTGAAACCTCAGGTGACGCAAGAGTTGGATCGAATTGGGCAGAAATTCATTGACCGCAAAATAGCAGTGCGCGTTGTACAACTCAGATACAGAGCTAAAAAATTAAATCTTTCTTTTAACTTAACGGCTAAGTATCTAATTAAAATATTCCCAACTAATTGTAAGTGTCCTGCACTTGGCACTGATTTTAATTGGTTTGGTGAATACAACCTTGTCCCGACTGTAGACCGTATAATCCCCGAGCGAGGCTACACGAAGGGCAATGTTGTTTGGGTTAGTCAATTGGCTAACTTAATAATGAGCAGCGCCCACCCGAGTCAAGTTATTCAGGTGGGCAAGTTTGCAGAGAAAATATTTAAAAAAGCTTATCCAGAGATGAGCGAGGATTAAAACTTTTAGTACTTGCCATACCATAGCACCTACACAAATGACTTAAAAAGGAGACTTAATGACTACACTATTAATTGACGGAGATATAACGTTATACCAAGTTGCTTCAAAATGTGAAGTAACTACAGAGTGGGACGAAAACTTATTTACACTTCATTCAGATTTAAATGAAGGTGTTAAAGTTTTTAATGACGAAATAGATAAAATGTGTGATGCACTAGGAACTAATGATTATATTATTTGTTTAACTGGAACTAAAAATTATAGAAAAAATATTTTTCCAGATTACAAAGCTAATCGTAAGTCTAAACGCAAGCCTTTAATTTTACACCCACTAAGAGAATACGTTGAAGATCATCACAGAACACATTGCGAAGACAATTTAGAAGCCGATGATTTACTTGGTTTGTTTAGTCAAACAAATAAAGATTCAATTGTTGTGTCCCTTGATAAAGATTTAAAAACCGTACCGTGCCGACTATCAACAGACGGCGAAGAAGTAGTTACAATAAGTAAAGACGAAGCACGCATGCATTTTTATACTCAATGTTTAACAGGAGATTCTACTGATAATTATAGTGGTTGCCCCGGTATTGGCCCTGCTAAAGCAGCTAAATTGTTAGAAGACACTGATAATTATTGGGCAACAATTGTTGAAGCGTACACAAAAGCTGGCTTAACTGAAGCTGACGCATTAGTACAAGCCCAACTTGCATACATATTAAGAAGACGCAAAGACTATAATTTTAAAACGCATAAGGTAAACCCATGGCAACCAAAAAAAGTAGCATAGATCCAGAGCATTATAATCGTCACGCAATACAACCAATTGAATTTATCATGAAAAATAAATTATCGTATTGTGTTGGCAATATTATTAAGTACGTTGTGCGCCACCAGTACAAAAATGGTGTCGAAGACTTATTAAAAGCAAGACAATACATAGATTTTTTAATTAAAGAGTGGGAGAACAATGAAAAACAAAAATAACAGGCACCTCTATAGGAATAATCAACAAACCGAAGTTGAAGAAATTGTGATGCCAGATACAATCAATGATCTTATTACAATACTCGACGAAACATTTCCTTCTTTTAATCCGTCATTAGACATGAAGTCCGATGAGATTCGATTTAAAGCCGGACAAAGAAGTGTAGTGGAATGGTTACTTAGACTTAAAAAGGAACAAGATAATAATGTGTTTAGGCGGTAGACAAGCAGCTGCACCTGTAAAACGGGTCGGCGGTTACGACAAAGATCACTACAACGGCAACATATTTGATCCAAAGCCTGCAAGTGAAATAGCTAAAGATATCACTATTAAGAAAAAAGAAGTTAAGAAAAAAGAAACAGATAATACAAGCGCTAAATTAAATTCTGGTTTAGCAAAAAACAATTACGCAAGTAGTATGAATCAATCAGGATTAACAATAACTTAAGGAACATTATGTGTAAAAAATCAAGACCTGCTCCACCACCGCCACCAATTGAAAAAATTGATCCGGTAGTAAACAGAGCAAGATCAATGGAAGATCAATCGCCTGAAATCGAAATACAAGGTGATGATGAGCTTTCCGATAAAGCTTCTAAAGCCAAAAAGAATAAACGAGGAACTAAAAAACTCAATACTTCTTTAGGTACCGGCAGTATGACCAACAGTGGTCTTTCAATCCCCAACTAAAATAAAAATTTATGTATTTAGATAAGACGGCAAAAGAGCGCTACGAAGCTATGCGTGAGTATCGCGAAAACTTTTTAAATAGAGCTCGTGAATGTTCAGAGCTTACTTTACCGGCAGTATTGCCTGATGACTCAATGACTCACTCAAGCGAGTTGTATACGCCTTATCAATCAGTTGGCGCCAGAGGCGTAAATAACTTAGCATCAAAATTATTGTTGCTTTTATTACCACCTAATCAACCCTTTTTTAGACTAGTTACTAAAGGTGAAACTAAAGAGCAAATTGAACAAACACCTGAAATGAAAACTGAGATTGAGCGTGGACTTGCAAAAATTGAACGAGAAGTAATGTCAGAAATAGAACAGCTTGCAATACGTGTTCCTGTATTTGAAGCTTTAAAACACTTAATTATTGCTGGCAATGTACTAGTACACATGCCTAAAAAAGGACCAATGCGTGTATTTCCGTTAAGTCAATATGTTGTGCGTCGTGATCCTGAAGGCTCAATATTGGAATTAGTTGTAAAAGAGTCTGTTTCGCCATTGGCATTTGAAGAAGAAACAAGAAATTTAATAATGCAAAATGAGCAAGATATTGTTTCAACAAAAGCAGTTGATGTTTACACAAAAGTTTGTTTAATAGATAAAGATAAATATTACGTTTGCCAAGAAGCCAACAATATTAAAATACCAAAATCAGAAGGTTATTACAAAAAAGACGATGTTCCGTGGAATGTTTTGCGCATGGTTCGTATGGACAACGAAGACTATGGAAGATCTTACGTTGAAGAGTATCTTGGAGATTTAAAATCTTTAGAAGGTTTATCTCAATCACTTATTGAGTCAGCAGCAGCATCATCAAAAGTTGTATTTATGGTTCGGCCAAACTCTACTACTAAAAAAAGAGATTTAGCTGAAGCACAAAATGGTGACATTATTACAGGTGCACAAGACGATGTTACAACATTACAAACGGATAAACAGTACGATTTAAGAGTAGTTGCAGATGCTATTTCAAGATTTGAAGAGCGCATGGCTTACGCATTTTTATTAAATACTGCAGTGCAAAGAGAAGCTGAAAGAGTTACTGCTCAAGAAATAAGATATATGGCAAATGAATTAGAAACTGCTTTAGGCGGTGTTTACTCATTGTTGTCTCAAGAATTTCAATTGCCACTTGTGCGTTTGTTAATGAAACGCATGAGCTCAAAAGGTCAAATACCAAAACTGCCTTCAGGTGTAATTAGACCAACAATTATTACAGGTGTTGAAGCACTTGGTCGTGGAAACGACTTACAAAAATTAAGAGAATTTACAATGGAAATACAACAAATTGCTCAAGTAAATCCAGAAATTGTACAGATGCTTAATATGACTGATTTAATTCAGCGTATTGCAACTGGTCACGGTATTGATACTGAAGGCTTAATTAAGTCTCAAGATCAATTGGCTCAAGAAGCCCAAGCAGCTGAAGAAGCTGAAACCAATAATCAACTTGTTGATACAATGTCAGCAGCAGCTCCCGGAGTTGCATCGCAAGCAGCAAAAACAACAGGTGATATAATTAAAGAAGAAGGAGTAGACATTGGTTGAACAAGTAGAAATAAAAACAGAAGAAGCTACAGCAGAAAAACCTGAAGTAGTTGAAACACCAACAACCGAAGCAAGACCTGAGTGGTTACCTGAAAAATTTGGTAGCGCAGAAGACTTAGCAAAAGCTTATAGTGAGTTGGAAACAAAACAAAGTCAAAAAACAGAAGCAACACCAGAAGCAACTACTGAGTCAAACGATTTAGAAATAGATCAAGCTGCTGATAATGCTGTACAAGCTGCTGGATTAAACATGGCAGATTTGCAAAGTGAGTATGACACTAATGGTACGCTAAACGAAGAGTCGTTTGCTGCATTAGAAAAAGCCGGCATTAGCAAAGATTATGTTGATGCATTTATTGCTGGTCAAGAAGCAATTGCAAACAACATTGGAAACGAAGTACGTGCCGGTGTTGGTGGTAATGAAAGTTACAACGAACTTATGTCATGGGCAAAAGACTCGTTGCAACCAAACGAAATAGCTGCTTACAACGACGCAGTTAATTCAGGAAACTTAGACACTATTAAACTAGCTGTTGGTGGACTGAAAGCAAGGTACGATTCAGCTAATGGAACAGAGCCACAATTAGTGTCAGGTAAAAATGCGCCCGATGCTGCAAATGGTTTTGAATCATGGGCTCAATTAACCGAAGCAATGAAAGATGCACGTTACGCAAAAGATCCTGCATACCGCGCTGAAATACAAAAAAAGCTATCTACTAGCAATTTATAGAAAGAAAACGTTATGGCAAAAAAAGGATTATATGCAAACATGAATGCTCGCAAAAAAGCTGGCACTTCAAGATCTAAGTCGAAAAGTACAGTAAGCAAAAAAGCTTACTCAAACATGAAAAAAGGTTTTCCTAAAAAATCTTAGTTGTGCAACCTTATTAGGTGGCAACCGCGGAAACATTAATTGAGTGTAATACACTTGACCCTCTACGGAGGATAATCTTGAATAAAAACTGAAATAAATGTGGAAGCTTTTTTAAAACAAAACCAAAAGAAAAGGAAATACGATTATGGCAAACGCTAGCCCCGTAAGTGTGGGTAGAGTCAATGCATCCGGATCTGAAGACGCTTTGTTTCTGAAAGTTTTCTCTGGTGAAGTACTTACTTCATTCGAACAAGCTTCAGTTACAGCTGGTGCTGAAATGGTTAGATCTATATCTAACGGTAAGTCAGCGACATTCCCTGTTATGGGAAGAGTCGGTGCGGCATATCACACAGCTGGTGCGGAAATCACTGGATCAGACGTAAACCACAACGAAAAAGTCATTACTATAAATGACTTACTACTTAGCTCTGTGTTCTTATCGAACATTGAAGAAGCTAAAAACCATTGGGACGTAAGAAGTGCGTACTCTACTGAAATTGGTAGAGCACTAGCTTTTCAAAAAGACAAACACGTTCTACAAACAATTGGACAAGCTGCGCAAGGCTCAGCAAACGTATCAGGCGGAGACGCTGGTACTGTATTAACTAATACAGGTATCGCTTCTGCTACTGCTGCTACTGCTGCTAACGCAATGATTGACTCATTGTTTGATGCTGCTTCAAATCTTGATTCACACTACGTACCAAAAGAAGGACGTAAGTGCTTTATCAGATTAGAAGAGTACTACAAACTAGCTAACGCTACAAACGCTGTAAACATTGATTTCAGCGGTGGCGCTAATGGTGGTGTTGCAGAAGGTAAAGTAATGAAAGTTGCTGGAATTGAATTAATTCCAACACCTCACTTTATATCTGCTAACATAACTACTGGACAACCTGATGCAGGTACTTCAGCTTCTGTGTCAAATCCACAAGCTGTAAACCTTAGCAACTACGTTGCACTAGTATGTCACCCTTCGGCTGCTGGAACTGTTAAATTAATGGATCTAGCTGTTGAAAGCGAATATGATATTCGTAGACAAGGAACGCTAATGGTTGCAAAATATGCTATGGGACATGGTGTATTAAGACCGGAAGCGGCAATCGGAATTAAAGAAGCGTAAGCTTTATTATTACGATTATACAAAGGGAGCAGTCGAAAGGCTGCTTCCTTTTTTTTATTAAGGATTTTTATGACATTTAGAATTACTGCAACAACAGAATTACAAGCCGTTAACACACTGCTTAGTATTATTGGTGAAGCTCCAATTAATACTATTACAAACCAAACAGGTGTTGACGTAGCACAGGCGATACAAATTTTAGATGAAACTAATGTTGAAGTGCAATCAAGAGGCTGGCACTTTAATACTGATACAAACAAAAAAACTACAATTGATGACACTGGTAAAATTCCAGTGGCAAGTAACGTTGTTCAGCTTGATGCTGCTAAAGGTTACACATCACAATACAATATTGTTTTAAGAGACGGCTTTATTTACGATTTAGAAAACCATACAGACCAATTTACTTCTGCTCCAACAATTGACCAAATTACAATACAAAAGTTTGAAGCAATTCCAGAAGTATTTAGAAAATTAATTGTTACACGTGCTGGTAGAAAATTTCAAGCGCGAGTAGTTGGCTCAACAGAACTACAAGCTTTTACAGAGTTTGACGAGCAACAAGCTTTAATTGATGCAGAACGAATTGATGCAGCAACAGCCGATTACAACATTCTAAGAGACACTAGCCAAGTTTTTAATATTATTAATAGAACAGGACGCAGAACTTATTAATGGCTTTAATTTCACAAAGTATTCCAAATTTAATTAATGGAATAAGTCAACAAACGGCAACACAGAGAAACATTACTCAATCTGAACTGCAAGAAAACGCTCAGTCAAGATTAGTTGAAGGACTTACAAAACGCCCACCTTTAGAGTACAGTGCAACCCTTGCAACTAGTGCTACTTCCATATCAAATTTATTAGTTGGCATACAACGTGATGCTGACACGGCATTTACTGCATTGTTTCAAAACGGCGATGTAGATGTGCATAATTTAAGTGGCGTTGAAAAAACAGTTAATTTTCCAAATGGCAAAACTTATTTAAATGCTTCTAATCCAGAAGACATGTTTAAACACGTTACTGTGGCTGATTATACGTTTGTTGTAAACACTTCAATAAAACCGCAAATGTTAACTACTGTGTCAGCTGCAAAAATTGAGCGTGCAATGGTATACGCAAAGCTTTCAAACTACGGCGCAATGTACGAAGTTAGAGTTAAACACCCAAGTATGAGTTACGAAATTGGTGTTCAATTTCAAATGCCTACTGGAAATGCTTATGACACTGATGCTAAATTTAGAGACACTTCAAAAATTGTAGACATACTTTGTTTTGGAACTGGATCAACGCACTGGTCGGCTACTGCAGACGGTATTGGTTTTAAAACTGTGCGAACAGATACTGGTGCAACATTAAGTACAACACAAGGTCTTAAAAATTATTCAGGAATTACAAGTTACTTTACAACAGTAATTTACACATCAGTTTTAGATATTAAGCCAACAGACGGAAATGCAAATTATACAGTTAAAACTGCTGACGGTTACGGTGGTAAAGCAATGTATGCTGTAAGAGACGAAGTACAAGATTTTATTGATTTACCATTTTATGCAGCAGATGACACTATTATTAAAATTACTGGAGATCAAGGCGACAATTTATCAGATTACTACGTTGATTTTAAACAAGAAGGAATATGGGAAGAGTGTGTTGGTCCGGGAGTTAAAACAAGTATAGATCCGGCAACAATGCCTCATGCTCTTATTAACAACAACAACGGAACATTTACGTTTGAGCAACTTACATGGGGTCAACGATTATCAGGCGATGAATATACAAATGCGGATCCAAGTTTTATTAATGTTCAAATTAACAATATTGTATTTTATAAAAACCGATTAGGCTTTTTAAATGGAGAAAATATTACACTAAGTGAAAACGGCGAATACTATAATTTCTTTAGAACTACTGGCACTGATACACTTGATACAGATCCAGTTGACATTGCTGCGTCGTCAATGCAAGTGTCAACCTTAAAACATGCAGTAGAGTACAATGAGCAGCTTTTACTATTTTCTGATACTACACAATTTATTTTAAAATCTAGCGACGGAACACTTACGCCGTCTTCAGTTTCAATTGACGCAACAACAACGTTTGAGCATGATGCAGCTAACGAGCCAATACCTGTAGGAAACTATATTTATTTTGTACAAAAGCGCGGCGAGTTTTCTGCAATACGAGAGTACTACGCTGATAACGACACTTTAACAAATGACTCAGTTGATATTACAGCTGGTGTTAGTACATATTTACCAAGTCAAATAAAAACGTTTGCTAGTGCTCCAATGGAAGACACAATGCTATTTGCAAAAGACCAAGAAATTTATGTTTACAAATATTTTTGGGATTCAAATGAAAAAATTCAAGCGTCATGGTCTACATGGAAATTTGATGTAACAATTGTCGGAATGTTTGTTGTTGAAAGTACTATTTATTTGTATGCCAATGACGGAAGCAAATTTAAATTATTTACAATTGATTTACAAAATTTAAAAGATGACTTATTAACATTTAAAGTTGCTTTAGATCATCGAGTAAAAATTACTGGTGGATCTTATAATAGTACTACCAACAAAACACAATTTACAATGCCATACGGCGAAAAAACAAGTTTAGTGGCTGTTGATGCTACAAATGGTGCTGACTTAGTAATTTCAAATTCTGGTGCCACTTACTACGTTGAAGGCAACCATGCATCAGTTTATTTTGGTACACAATTTCTAACTAAATATAAATTTTCAACTTTTTATTTAAGAGAAGAAACAGCAAGAGGAAGTATTGCGGTTACATCAGGCAGACTACAAGTACGCAATATGAAACTTGATTACCAAAACTCAGGTTTTTTTACAATTGAAGTAGATCCAGCAAATGGTGATACAAGAACGTACACTTTTAATGGGCGAATAATTACTAATCCTTCATTTTTACTTGGCACACCAACAATTTTATCAGGTACATTTAATATTCCAATTTTAGCAAAAAATGATGCACATGACGTTACAATTAAATCAACAAGTCATTTACCATTTCATTTAGTTGCAGCTGAATACGAAGCTTTTTATAATAGAAGGTCACAACGAACATAATGGTTGCGTGGGTTAGAGATTCCAAATTAGCTGATGCGTACGAGCTAAGCCATAATTTAAGAGAAATTGATATAGAAGAATTAAATGCTGGAAGTGACACAAGTCCAATTGATGCTTTGCTTGGAGGCTTTGGAGGCAAAGGCACAAAGACAAAAACAATTATAAATGAAGATAAAGTTATTGGAATGTTTGGTGTTGGAGATTGTCCGCATTATGAAGAGTACGGCGTAATATGGTTGTTAGGAAGTGACGGCATTGACAAAATTAATAAACAATTTTTAAAAGAGTCTCGTAGATACGTTAACGATTTACAAGAGCCGTATGAAGTTGTTTACAATTGGGTACACCCAGCAAATTGGAAAAGTTTAAAGTGGCTACAATTTTGTGGCTTTGAAGTAAGAGAAAAAAGAAAAATAGGAATTAAAAATCAGGAGTTTTATTTAATGATAAGGGAAAAATTAAATGTGTGATCCAGTTACACTCGCAGCAGCAACGTTTGCAGTAAATGCAGGCTCGGCGGCAATGGAGTATCAAGGACAAAAAGATCAAGCTAAAGCTCAGGAAGCAGCAAACGCAAATGCTCGAATAAGTGCTCAAGAAGCTCATACAGAAGACGTAACAAGAATTGAAGCAGAACGCATTAGAAACAATGAAGAAGCTGCAAGAGAATCTTTTAAAGTACAAAGAGAAAAACGCGCAGAACTTGCAGCAGCTAGAAATACTGCTGGTGAAGGTACTGGTATGATGTACGCGATGCTTAGGGATATAGGTTTTGAGTACGATATGGATCAGAACTTGCTTGATTCTGGCTTAAGTGATGCAAACATTGGCTATATGAATGCACGAAAAGATGCTTATGCAGCATTTAGTCGTAACTACAATAATCAGCCTGCAGTAAATAAACCAAGTGCCGCGGCGTTTGGCCTTAAAATTGCTGGCGCTGGTTTAAGCACAACTGCAACTTATAAATCTGGAGGCTATGGAAAAGTATAATGGGTTATCAATCAACATTTAAAGGCCGAACTAGTGTTAGTCAAACTAACGAGTTGATGCAAATTGCAGACGCACTAAGAACATCAATTACACCGGCACTAAATAAATATGCAGATTATAAAGGCAAAGAGATTACAAAAAAGACAACAGATGAAGCTGAAATAGCAGCAAGAGAAACTGATGCAAAATCTTATGCAGAAGCAGTTAAAAATAAAAAACTTGACGGCACACAATCACCATATTGGCAATCAGTATTTGATAATCAAAAAGGTAAAGCTTACGGAATACAATATGGTATTCAAAAACAAAATTCTTTAAATGAGTGGCTTATGAGTAACAAAGCCGACGATGAAAATTGGATAGATAAAGACGGAAGTCAATATATGGCATGGAGTCAAGATTACGATATTGAATATTTTCAAGGTAACTTAGCTGAAGAAAGCGTTTTCTTTAAAAAAGGTTTAGATGCTTACGTTACCCAAACAAATATGAATTTAGGAAGCTCATATTCATCAAAAATGCAAACAGAGCAAAAAACTATTATGGCAAAAAACCTAGATGTTATTTTAACTGAATCTTTTTATCAGCTTGCTGAAACTGGAAGCGTAGAAGAACTATACGAAGCAATGAATTCTGAAGGCGCAAATTCAACAGTTATTGCTGGTATGTCCGGCAGCGAGTTTAATGCTATTGCACTATCATCAGCACAAGCTGCAATTGAAAGTCTTACAATAAAAGGTGATGTAAATGCAGATTACGATAAAGCATTTGAAATAATTGAAGCAGTACAAAGTTACAAAAGAGATAACGGGTCAACTTTATTTAATTCTGAAACAATACAAAAGTGGTCTAGCATAGAACAAACTTTGTATGCAGAGCAAGAGCAACACGAACAATTTTTAGATAATACACGTAAAGAGCTTTTGCAAGAAGAGTTTATTAAAGATCAACAAACAATACTTGGCAACGCTTTTACTGGTGGAGCTACGGCAGAGTATAAAGAAGAAAATGCTCAAAAAGCAGCAATAGCACAAAGTGCATTTGCATCAATTATGGCCGACAAATTTTTTAATGATCCAATGTACCAAGGCGCTGACTATGACACTGAAGAAGGAAAGTTATTATTAGATCAACTAGCAATGGACGTAAACAAACAACTTAAAGAGTATTATCAAAGTATAGATATTTCTCAAGTAGAGCCATTTAGTATTACAAAATTTAAAAATGGAAATATGGTAAAAGGTATATACAACTTGCCACTTGAATTTACAGACAAAGCAGAGCTAGAAGTAGCACTTGACGGTTGGCAACGATATGGCAACGGCCGGTTTAAAGAGCTACAAGAGCAATACGATTTATCAGACGACGTTATGATGATGTACTTAACAAACCAAGTAGCGTTATTTGACAAAATTCAGGAAGCTAACAGCAATGAATGACGAAATTTTAAGTTATGACGATTTAATCAAACAAACAAAAAAAGAAGAAAAACCAATTTTTAAGTATGAAGATCTTGTTAGTGGCGCATCAAAAGAAAATGAAGTTACAAACGAAATTGAAGAAGAACAAAAAACATTTGGCTATAATTTTGTTGATGGCACTAAAGGTGTTGCATCTGCGCCATTTCAAGCATTAGGCGGCACTGCTGAATTTACAAACTGGGTAATAAATCCTTGGATTGGTTTAGGCGACGCAACATTAAAATGGGTTACAGGTAATGGTTGGCAGCCTGAATTAATTGACAAAGAATATTTTGCAGAAGACGGCATACAAGAAACTATAACTCCTGATGCCATAATGCCTGAGACTATGGGAGGCAATTTTAATAAAAATGTTTTAGCTTTCTTTTTAAATTATGGCGCTGCTAAAAAAGGCTTTAAAGAAATTACCATGGCACTTGTTGATCCAAAACAAGCGCTACAAAGAGCTCAAGCACTTGGCTCATCAGTTAATAAATCACTTGTTGAAGGCTTAGGTTTAGAAGTTGCTTCTGGCGCTTTTGCCGATGTTACTGCCTTTAATCCTGAAGACGGAACAGCTGTTGATGCATTAGTTGCTCATTTTCCAAGTTTAGAAGATTCTGTAATTGGCTATTTAGCAACTGACGAAGATGACTCTGTTGCACAAATTAAATTAAAACAAGCATTAGAAGGTGCTGGAATTACCGTAGGTGTATCGTTTTTACTAAAAGGTTTATCAGCTTTTAAAGCTAATCACATTGATCCAAAAGTAAATACCTTTAAACTTAAAGAAGCTCAAAGAAAAGCTATTGCAAAAAAAGCAGAAGAACTAGGTATAATAGCTGACGATATTGTTGAAGCACGAAGAATTATGGACGATCCAGAATTTGTTGGACCTAAACCAAAACAAGAACCTACTGATGTAATTATTGACGAAGATGTGCTTGCACAACTTGTAAAAAAAGCTGATGACTTTGACAACATTGATTTGCCAATTAATCACAAAAACTTTACAAGCTCAAAAGAAGTACAAGTAGTAATTGATAAAGTAATAAAATCAGTAAAAGACAACGGTTATAATGCAAAATGGACTAGTGAATTAAGTAACGAGCAAACATTAAAACTTGCAAATATGCTTGATTTAGAAGGCGATGTTGTAGCTAAAGGCTTATCTTCAATTGATGATATAGCCGAACTACCCATACGCGTTGTAGCTACAAAAAAAGTTTTACAAGGTCTTGGTAAAGAAGCAGTGCGTTTATCAAAACTTTTATATAAAAATGAAGATGCAGTAGCTACAGCAGAGTTTGCTAAAGTACTTGCTCTTATTGTTAAAACAACTGACGAATTAAAAACAGCAATTAAATCAGCAGCAAGAACTACACAAGCTGGCAGAATTAAAACTGGTGCAGCTGTTATTGATGTAGACGCTATTGCTAATGCTGCACGTGTATTTGAAGGTGACATAAAATTATTTGCTCAAAAAATTGCATTAATGGACGATTTTGGAGAAATAGTTAAAGCAGCACAGCGAACTAACAAACAAAAAGCGTGGGACATAACAACAGAAATTTATATTAATGGATTATTATCTGGGCCATTTACTCAAGTTATTAATACTGGATCAACTTTTTTAGAAACAATTGTAAGACCGGCTGAATTAATTGTTGGCGGTGCAGCAACACTTAATAAAGAAGCTATACGCCAAGGTTTTTCTAGATACAGAGGCATGATAAAAGGTATTGACGACACAATTAGATCGGTAGCTAAAGCGTTTAAAAATGAAGATCTTGTTGGTGACAAAATGGGAAGAATTATTGAAAACAAAGCGCCTAGAGCACTTTCGTCAAAAAACTTAGGACTTGAAGGCAACGCTGGCGGCTGGATTGTAGATTTTATTGGTGGAGCTTTTAGACTGCCGTCAAGACTATTAATTACTTCAGATGAGCTTTTTAAACAAATTAATTATAGAGCTAAATTGCACGAATTAGCGGTAAGCAAAGGTTTAAAAAAAGGTTTAGAAGGCAAACAACTTGATAACTTTATTATACAATTTGAAAAAAAAGGTTTTGACAACAACGGAAAATTTATAAACAAAGAAGCAAAAGTGTACTCACGAGAAAATACTTTTACTGCCAATTTATCTGAAGATGATGCGTGGGTTGACTTAGGCTCAGGCATACAAGCTTGGGCAGCTAAAGACTTTAATCCTTTTAAAGCTGTAATTCCATTTATTCGTACACCAGTAAACTTGTGGCGCCACACAGTAAGGCGTATGCCTGTTGTTGGTGCACTTCAAAAACAAAACTTTAAAATGTTTCAAGCTGGTGGCGTTCAAAGAAGTGAAATGATTGGTCGCCAAATATTTGGTGGCTTACTAACAATGAAAATGATTGACTTGTGTGCAAATGATCGAGTAACAGGAAGAGGGCCAAAACAACCACAACTACGCGAAGCTTGGTTACTAACACATGCGCCGTACTCGTTTAAAGTAGATCTTGATAATGGTGACACTAAATGGGTAAGTTACCAACGTATGGATCCAAGGTTTTCAATGCTTGGTATTATTGCTGACTTATTTTATTTTCAAAGTGCAGTTAACGTAGAGCGCGACCGAAATATTATGGCTGGAGCAGTTGCGTCATTTGCTCAAAATTTAACATCAAAATCTTATTTAACTGGCATTACAGATTTAGTTGGGGCTATTGATTCTGCAAGTCCAACTAAAGCAGCAGACTTTGGAAGAAATTTTGCTTTAAGTTTTATGCCATATTCAAGTTTTATGCGCCAAACAAACAACGATGAAGCAATGCGCGAAGTGCGCACTTTAACAGATTCGGTAAACAACATTGTTTGGGGCGACGACGAAAAACTACAGCCACGCACAAATATGTTTGGTGAAACTCAATATAAACAAACTGGTTATATAGGTTTTCCAGAACAATGGTGGGCGCCATTAATTATTGGTAAAACTACAACAAGAGAAAATTCACCTATTTATAAAGAACTAGCAAAATTGGCTGTAACAACCGCTTACGACAAAGGTGAAGGAGTTACAAAACAACCAAGAAATATTTATGGTACACAAATTGATTTGTTAAACAAAAAATATGTTTTAGACGGCAGAACTGCTTTAGACACAATGCACAACTTATTAAAAACTCACAAATTAAATATTGGTGGCGCTTATTCAGAATTTAATGGAATGACTGTTAAAGAAGCATTATCGCGTGTAATTGAATCTACGGCTTACAATAAAGAAACACTAGATGAAGGTACAGGCCGTTTAAATGCTGCACAAGCGCGTATGATTAAGGGTGTATATAATGCTTACAAAAAACAAATACGCGAATTTGTAATAAATAACAATCCAGTTTTACGTAAAGATTTTATTGAGCAAAAAGGCAATTTTCGTAATTCTTTAACTACTAAGCCTGAAAATGTAGATCAGGCAGCTGACAACCTTCAAAAACTACTAACTTATTAACAACTAATCAACAATCGGTATTTTAACAGATACCTCTATAGGAATAATATATATATGGCTAACTCATTTGTAAGATACACAGGAAACGGAAGTACTACTGCTTATGCAATTCCGTTTACTTACATAGACTCTGCTCACCTTGCGTGCACAGTCAACGGCGCATCAGCGTCTTTTACGCTTAACTCTGCTGGAACTCAAGCAACAATATCATCAGTACCAGCAAACGGCTCAGCAATCGAGTTTCGCCGAACATCAAGTCAAACAACAAGACTAACAGACTATGTATCTGGTGCCGTTCTAACTGAATCAGCATTAGACACAGACTCTACTCAAGGTTTCTTTATGTCACAAGAAGCTGTTGATGACGCAAACGATAAAATTAGTTTAGATAATGCCGACTTTCAATGGAGTGCTGGCTCAAAAAGAATTAAAAACATTACAGATCCAACAAGCAACCAAGATGCAGCTACAAAAGGCTATTTAGAAAATACTTGGTTAACTACAGCTAACAAAACAGCACTAACTACAGTTAATGCAAACATTGCTAATATTAATGCTGTAAACTCTAATGCCAGTAACGTAAATACTGTATCTGCAAACAACGCTAATGTAACAACTGTAGCTACTAATATTGGCTCAGTTAATACTGTTGCTGCCGACATTACAAAAGTTATTGCTGTAGCTAATGATTTAGCTGAAGCTGTATCAGAAATTGAAACAGTTGCAGATGACTTAAACGAAACAACTTCTGAAATAGATACAGTTTCTAATAACATAGCTAATGTTAATACTGTTGGTGGAATATCTAGTGATGTTACAACTGTTGCTGGGATAAGTGCTAATGTTACTACTGTAGCTGGCAACAATTCAAATGTATCTACAGTCGCTGGAATTGACTCAGATGTAACTGGTGTTGCTACTATAGCGTCTGCGGTAACAGCAGTAAATTCAAACTCTTCAAATATAAATACCGTTTCAGGTAACAACTCCAATGTATCAACTGTCGCTGGCATATCAGGCAACGTCACTACTGTAGCTGGAATAGCTTCAGACGTTACTGCTGTAGCTGGTGATGCTACTGATATTGGTACTGTAGCTGCTAAAGCAACTGAAATAGGATTACTTGGAACTACAGATGCTGTAGCTGACATGAATACTCTTGGGACTGCTGATGTTGTTAATGACATGAACGTACTTGGTACTTCAACTAACGTTACTAACATGGACACAGTTGCTGGAATATCAGGCAATGTGACAACTGCTGCTGGTATTTCAGGAAATATTACAACTGTTGCTGGTATATCTTCTGATGTGACTGGTGTTGCTGGTATTGCAAGTGCAGTTAGTGCTGTAAACTCAAACAGCTCAAACATAAATGCAGTAAATTCTAACAGCTCTAACATAAATACTGTTGCTGCAAATGATTCTAATATTACAACTGTAGCTAATGCAAACTCAAATATAACTGCCGTAGCTGGCAATGCTTCTAATATAAATACTGTAGGAGCAGCAATAGCTAACGTAAACAATGTTGGTGGTAGCATTGCTAACGTAAATACTGTAGCTGGAAATCTGACTTCAGTTAATGCGTTTGGTGAAACATATCGTATTGGTACTTCAGACCCTACAACTTCTTTAAATGAAGGAGATTTATTTTATAATTCAACAAACAATACCTTAAAAGTTTATGACGGCACTGGGTGGACTGCTGGTGTAACTGCTGGCTCAGGTTTCTTACCACTAACAGGTGGTGGATTGTCAGGAGCATTAACAACAAACTCAACTATAGACGGAAGAGATGTTGCAACTGACGGAACAAAACTTGACGGTATCGAAGCTAGTGCAACTGCTGACCAAACAGGAGCAGAAATTAAATCTGCTTATGAAGGGGAAAGTAACACCAATGCTTTTACTGATGCTTTACAAACTAAATTAAATGGCATTGAAACTTCAGCTACAGCCGACCAAACTAAATCCGATATTGATGCGTTAAATATTGATGCTGATACTTTAGACGGACAACATGGCTCATATTACACAGGCTACACTGACACTGCGGTAAGTAACTTAGTAGACTCTTCACCAGCAGCTCTTAATACTTTAAATGAATTAGCTTCGGCTCTTGGAGATGATGCAAACTTCTCAACTACTGTAAATAATAATATTGCAACTAAGCTAGCTACAGCTGGTGGCACTATGACTGGCGATTTAAAACTTAATGACAATGTTAAAGCTAAGTTTGGTACAGGTAATGATTTACAAATTTACCACAATGGTAGTGATAGTTATATAGATGACAATGGCACAGGTGATTTCGGAATTAGGTCTAATGGTACTAAAATTACATTAAACAGAATATCTGACGGACACGAAGGACTTAAGTATACATTAGGTGGTTCTGTACTATTAAAATATGACAATAATAATCGTTTAGAAACTTCTAATGCTGGAGTAGATGTAACAGGTGGAATTACAGTTACAGGAACAGTAGACGGAGTTGATATTGCAGCAAGAGACGCTGTCTTAACTTCTACCACGACTACTGCTGGAGCTGCCTTGCCTAAAACTGGTGGCACGATGACTGGCACTTTAAAAATTAACGACAACGTAGCTTTTTATGCAGGAACAGGTGATGATTTTCAAATTAAACACGATGGTTCTAATTCACTTATTCGTGATGTAGGTGTAGGTAATTTAATTATAGAAGGTGATAACCAAATTCTTTTACGTAGTTTAACTGGTGCGGAAAGTTATGCTGATTTTAATTTAGATGGAGCCGTTAATTTATACCATGATGGATCAAAAAAATTCGAAACAACTTCAAGTGGTGTAAGTGTAACAGGTACAACTACATCTTCAGGTAATGTCGTTGGTGATGGAATTGTTCATAAAGTTGGTGGTACTGAAATAGGCAGATTCACTTCTAGTGGAAATAATTTTTATATTCAATCCGCAGTATCAGACGGTAATATAATAATTAGAGGTAATGACGGTGGTACTACAAAAACTTTTCTTACTTTTCATTCGGCTGATAATGGTAATGCAACTTTTGCTGCTGATGCTACTGTTTCAGGAAGTTTACAAGTTAATAATAGCATTGTATCTTTGGGCAACGTCACAGCGTACTCAGATGAAAGATTAAAAGATAACATTAAAACAATCGACAATGCGTTAGACAAAGTATCACAAATGCGAGGTGTTACATTTACTAAAGACGGTGTAGCTAATAGTGGTGTAATCGCACAAGAAATGGAACAAGTAGCTCCTGAGTTAGTACAAGACGGAGAATACAAGTCAGTTGCTTATGGTAATACTGTTGGTTATCTCATTGAAGCAATCAAAGAATTAAAAGCTGAAGTTGCAGACTTAAAATGCAAAAAAGAATGTGAGTGTAAATAATGGCTCTACCTAGTAGCGGAGCTATTTCACTAAACCAAATGCATGTTGAAGTAGGTGGAAGTAGTGGCTCAACAGTATCTTTAAATGATTCAGATATTAGAGGACTTATTAGTAAAAGTAGTGGTGCTACTATGGCATTTAATGAATGGTATGGTGCTAGTTCTCAAACTGATACTTTTGATATTAATGCATCTTCTTTTACACCGTCAGGTGCAAAGAATAATCCGACACATCAAGGGGCTGGTTTTGCTAATGATGCAAGTGGTAATTTACAGTCTTTTGGTAGCATTGCATCAGATAATAATTTTCCTATAGCTAGTGGGAACGGAACTAGATTTACTGTGTATCAATGTCAAACTACACAAGATAGTATACTTTCTGGTCTTGGTAAATTTGGATTAATTGGTAATCATGCAAGTAGCGATTTACCAAATTTAACTGGTTACAACACAATAAGAAGCTCTAACGGAAACACCACTTATATAACTTTTAATTCAGGACAAACTGGTACTTACGATAGTGGTAATAATAAAACAGAATGGCAAGTATCAGGTACTAATAATTTACCTACTAGCGGAACTGTTACTTTAAAATTATATACATAAGGAAACCAACATGACTGATACAAATACTGATAACCCTTTATTACCTTATTCACATTTACCCCCAACAGCAACGGAAGAAATATAAATGAAATTTACAATGAAAGGTTTTAAATACCTTAATGTTGATGACAATTTTCAATTATCTTTTTTAAAAGGAAATGTTGGTGATTTAGTAATGCGTCATAAATTAGATGAGCAACCACATTTTAATAAACTTACTTATTTAGATAATTACAAAATACAAAAAAATTTAAACAATTATATTTTACTTAATGGCAAAATTAAAGTTTCTTATGAGTGGCAAAATGATGAAAATATTAGCCAACAAGATGTAGATAAGATTTTAGAAATTAATAAACTATACTCAGAAGAAAATAGTGTAGTACATACAGTTGCAGACAACAGTTATAGCTATGTCGGAGTTTATAATGGTGATGTTGCTGAATGGTCAAATAGAAGTTTTGAATATGAACTTGCTTCAAGTGTTGCTAAAATAGAAAGCATAGAAGCAGATACAGTTGTTTTATGCACTATTACAAAAGAATATGGGTGGAAAATAAAAAACATAGATATACCACCTAATGAAACGGTAACTTATACCAAAGAAGATGCTATAACATATCTATTAACTTGCGATACTTGTGAAGTTACAATTGAAGATAATACACATACATTTAATCAATATGATATTAAAAAATTAACTAAGGACAATGAGTATAGCATAAAAAACATTAGTGATAAAATTTGTAAAGCTATTGTTATATGTCGTTAATAAAATTTTTAAAATTAACTTACAAATATTACAAAGGCTCTAACGACACTAACCCTGATTTAAAAGAAGTTTTTGGGTTTATCCATGAGTTAGATAAAACAAAAAGTAAAAAAATACAAATGAACTGGCAACAATACCCAGTTGCGTACAAAGTTTATACAGGAAAATCATACTTAGAAAATCTTAAAGCAAATACTTTTCAAGAAAATACTTTTGGTTATGATTTACAAAAATGGTTTGAAGAAGATAACTTAGATTTATTTAAAGTTAGCTTAGAAACTATGATTCCAAAAAATAAATTGGATGCTAAGTTTTTTGAACACACAACATTTCAACATGATGTTACTCATTTTTTAAATGATTATGATACCTCTCCTGTTGGTGAAGTTATGGTGTTATCTTTTAATTTAGCTAAAGAGTGGCGTTGGTCATACTTTGCTATTTTGTTTTCATCTTTGTTTATGGCATTAAGAAATACTTTTGGAAAAAAGAAAATGCCACAAAATACTATTTGGAAAAAAATAAAGTATTCACCAATACTAGTTTATATTCGGCTAGTTAAAGAAGGCTACAAAAAAGGTAAAAAGGCTAAATGGTTAATGGCGGTAGACTTTGAAGAACTTTATGATTTACCAACAACAAATGTAAAAAAATTATTAAATGTGACACCTTCAGTCTACTGGATAAGTGTACAACCCTTTTGGACTAAATTACATACACATTACAAACAACTTAAAAAGGAAAAATAAAATGGATATGAAAATATTAAAAAAGATTTACGACATTGCGATGATTAACATACCACTATATTGGGCGGCAATAGCACTAGTTGCTTTTGTAATCATTTTCTAATGAAAGACGTAAACGAATTAAATGTTGAAATAGAAAAAATAAATGGAAATATTAAACTTATTGAAAATTCTATTCGTACTATAGAAACTAATCATTTAGCACACATTCAAAAATCAATTGAAACCATTAATCGCGTATTATGGTCTGTGGGCTTTATGCTATTTGCACAATTAGTAATAGCAGTAAAAAGTTTTATGGTCGGCTAAATGAAACTATCTGAAGACACTAGTGTTTCAATGCCAATTAAAAATATGCTGGGAATTATTTCAGTATGCGTTGTTGGATCATGGTTTGGTTTTGGAGTTATTGAAAGACTAAATAAAATTGAAACAGAATTACAACTTATTACAAAAGATTTAGAAGCTGCTAATGAATTTATAGAAGGCGTGCCAAAAGGCGATATGGTAAGCCCACAAATTCAAGAATTGTTTATGTTAGTCGAATTTATTTCAAAAAATCAAGATAAATTAAAAGAACAAATGGAAGAAGAAATTCCTATGATTCAAAAAAACGATATGACTATTCAGTTTCACGAAGAGCGCTTAATTAGTTTAGAGGACAAACAAAATGGGAGTAATTGAAACCGTTATTATACTTAGTTTGTATGTTTTTGACGGAGGCAACAAAAATATAGAAGGTTGGTACCACCAAGACAATTTAAGTACATGTTTGGCAGCTAAAAGAACAGCTGAAAGAAACTCAGGAAACCAAGTGCAGTATACTTGCAGTTTAGAAAAGTGCAAAATGACTGTAGATCAAACAGGGGTAAAACACTGCGACAAAATTATAAAGGAATAACATGCTTGGATTATTAAAACCATTTTTAGGATTAGCAACAGATATTGTTGGCGGCATAGTTGAAACTAAAAAAGCAAAAGCAAAACAAAAATTGGTTAAAATTGAAGCCGAGACACAAGTAATACAACAACAAATTAAAGGAGAAATTGACTGGGATGTGGAAGCTATTAAAGGAAGCAAAGAAAGTTGGAAAGACGAATATCTTACTATTCTGTTTAGCATTCCTCTACTCTTGTGCTTTCTTCCTTTTACTGTGGAATACGTTGAACGCGGGTTTGCAGCTCTTGCTATGACACCTGACTGGTACAAATACACATTAGGCGTAATTGTTAGTGCGTCGTTTGGAATTAAAGGTGCATCAAAATTTATAGGAAAAAAATAATGGATCATCAATATTTAGTAGTGCACTGTGCAGCAACAAGACCTTCACAAGACATTAGTGCTGAAGATATAGATCGTTGGCACAAAGAAAAAGGCTTTGATAAAATTGGTTACCATTATTTTATTAAAAGAAATGGTAACATTGAAAACGGCCGTTTAGAATCTGAAACTGGTGCACATGCTTACGGTTACAACAGTAAGTCATTAGGTATTTGTTTAGCTGGTGGAGTAACTGAAGACGACATTACAGTTTCAGAAAACAATTTTACTAAAGAACAATTTGAAAGTTTAGATCGTTTAGTAGAACAAATTGAAAACACATATTTAGGAATTAAAGTTATAGGACATAACGAAATTTCTACAAAAGATTGTCCGGGGTTTAATGTACAGGAGTGGCTTAATGGTCGAAGTTAAACAAAAAGCAAATCAAATTACAACATTACTAATTGAGCAAGCACACGCAAAGCTTACTAGTGGCGCTGAGTTAACTGCAACAGAATTAAAAGTTTGTTTAGATATAGCAAAACAATACGGAATTGAAACACAAGAAGCTCCTAAAAATATTATTGAAGAATTACCGTTTGATGAAGTAGGTACAAAAAATGGCTAGAGATTACAAAGCAGAATATAGAAAGTTTCACGCAAGTACTGCAGCCAAAAAAGATAGAGCAAGTAGAAACAAAGTAAGAAGGCAGCTTACAAGATCAGGTAAAGTACGCAAAGGCGACGGTAAAGATATAGATCACAAAGACGGTAACCCAAGAAACAATAACAAAAAGAATTTAAAAGTTGTAAGCCGCAGCTCTAACCGCGCAAAACATTAATGGATCCTAGACTTAAAGATTTTAAAAATTTTTTATTTTTATGTTGGAAACACTTAAATTTACCAGATCCAACTGAAATACAATATGACATTGCAAACTTCTTACAAGACGGACCAAAGCGTCTAGTTATTGAAGCTTTTCGAGGCGTAGGAAAATCATGGATTACTTCGGCTTTTGTTTGCCACCAATTATTATTAGATCCACAAAAAAATATACTTGTGGTCTCTGCATCTAAAAGTAGATCAGATGACTTTAGTACATTTACGCAAAGACTTATTGGCGAAATGGAAATATTAGAACACCTACAACCCGGTCCAAATCAAAGATCGTCTAAAATTTCGTTTGATGTTGGTCCTGCATTAGCATCACATGCGCCTTCAGTTAAATCATTAGGTGTTACATCACAGCTTACAGGATCACGTGCTGATCTTATTGTTGCTGATGACGTTGAGTCTGCTAATAACTCACAGACACAATTAATGCGCGATCGTCTTAGTGAAACAATTAAAGAGTTTGATGCGATTATTAAACCAGAAGTTGGACGCATTGTATTCTTAGGAACACCACAAACAGAATTTAGTTTATATAATAGTTTAGAAGAACGTGGCTTTAAAACACGCATCTGGCCTGCTCGTCACCCAAACGAAAAACAACGAGTAAACTATGGTCACAAGTTATCACCACTTATTGCAAAATCAAACAAAGTTAAAGAGCCTACAGATCCAAATCGTTTTGATGAAGTAGACTTACTAGAACGAGAAGCTTCTTATGGCCGATCAGGTTTTGCTTTACAGTTTATGCTTGATACAACGCTAGCTGATATGGATCGTTATCCATTAAAGCTTAACGATCTTATAGTATTATCAGGTTGCAAATCATGGTCTGAAGGACCAGTAAAAGTATTATGGGCATCAGGTGCAGATCAAATTAAAGCACTTGACCCAGAGATTCCAAACGTTGGACTAAAAGGCGATTACTACACCTCACCACTTCATGTAGCTACAGACTTTAAAGAGTGGGAAGGAAGCGTAATGTCTATTGACCCGTCTGGACGAGGCGCCGACAAGACTGCATATTGCATCGTAAAGATGTTGCACGGTTTACTGTACTTAACGGAATTCGGCGCACTCGACGGAGGTTACTCTGAAGATACACTAAAAGACATTTGCTTTGCTGCTAAACGACAAAAGGTTAATAAGATTGTTGTTGAGAGTAACTTTGGTGACGGAATGTTCTTACAAATCTTGCAACCAATACTACACGATATTCACCCGTGCTCAATTGAAGAAGTACGACACAATACGCAGAAAGAAAAACGTATTGTAGATACGCTTGAGCCAGTAATGAATCAGCATCGCCTCGTAGTAGATGATGCGTTAATACGCGAAGATTACAATAAGCATGACCAAGATCACCGTTTGTTTTTTCAAATGAGCAGATTGACTCGAGATAAAGGCTCATTGCGACACGACGACTTACTCGACTGTTTAGCAATGGCTGTAAACTATTGGACGTCAGTTATGGACGTTGATCTTAATAGAGCTAACAAAGAACACAAAGAATCCATGTTGCAGCAAGAATTAGATAGATTTATGGAAACTGCTATAGGAAGACCAACTAGGCAACGAAACTGGATTAATTGATGCACAGAGATGCACGAGGATTGACACTTTAAGTGTTAGCCATAGGTTAACATGGCCTAAAAATAGGTACACGTATTGGTGTCCCGGATTTAAACATAGATATTCATAAGGTCCACTAGTCCTCCTCTAGTGGACACTTAACACAAAGGAACTCATGAAACTAAAGAAACTTAAGATTGGCTACGAGTCGTATGATATTGACTGGTGGACTGCTACTAATGCTACATCAAATGAAGCCAGCGGTGAATTCTTTGCTAAAGACAAAAAGATCGGCATAGATGCGCGTGAGTCTGGAGCACAACTAGTAAACACACTACTCCACGAAGCACTACATGGCGTTGTGTACCATCAGGGACTTAAGTTAAACGATGAGCAGGAGGAGCTTATAGTAAACTCAATGGCTAATGGTTTGACTAGTATTCTCGTTGACAATCCATTGTTTATTACGTGGATCAAAGAGCAGCTATGAGTGACTTTGTATTGACTATATTTACTACTGTTGGCAACCTTAAGTTTAACATTGACGGTAGCAAAATGAATTGTGATAAGCTTATTGCACACTTTCAAGACATAGGTGACATAACGTACGAGCTTCCGTTCACGTACTTCAAAGGTGTACAGATGATTGGCTATGCGTGCGAAGTACTTATTGTTTCCTAGCAGTTTTTGATAAAAAAATCTAAGAGGCTTATCAATGTAGTACCAACGCAAAACACCCCATACAAAATTTTAAGGCCACGTGGTCACCACTATCACCAATATTTACAAGAAATTTTAAGCATATAAACAAATTGCATGAGATATCACATCTCATAACACAAAGCTTTACACCACGATCAAATGTTTTTTCGTTTATGTGTGTGTGCATGCATTATTTTTTTTGAAATCAAATTGTATATAGATATATAAAGAGTTTTAAATTTGTGTGACATAAACAACACACGTTTTAAAAATAATACACTAGTGCATAAAATACTTGTTTGCTTTTAATAATTAATTTGAGATAAAAATCATACGAAACAAACATAAATTTTTGAAAGGGTTTATTATGAAAATCGAAGTACTAAAAACAAATATTGCAAATGCAATTGTTTGTGACGAAGATATCAAAAGCTTTGTAGATTTTTTGTTTAATCAAAATATTGCATTTCATTTTGACGATGATTTTAATGACTATGGTGGTTTAAGTGTAAGAGAAGCAAAGCTTTTAAATCTTAAAATGCAACAATGTCGCAAATTTAATAATGAGTATTTAGAGTCTTATTCTTTAGAGCAATATAAAAAGTTTATTAGCTAAGAATTACAATTGATATTATGCATTAGTGTATCAATTACTATCATAAAATCTAATGCACCAACGCAATAATAATGGAGGTTATTATGCCAAAATATGAAAAAATAAATGCCAATCGATCTGATCTTTGGGTCACTGGTTCTGTTAATAAAGACGATAAAAGATTGCGCGAATACTATAGCGCCAACGCACAAATATTCGTTGATGCGTATGATGCAACTTATAAGTTGTTAAAGCTTAAAACTAAACAAAAGCTTTTTATTCGCAATATCAGATCTTATGCCGGAGTGTATTGGAATCATCGTAAAGAAGTTGCAATTGATATTCGATCTCGCAATATCCAGAGTATTGTTTCAACTATCATTCACGAGTGCCAACACGCATTACAATACGAAAAAGGTGATTTAAAGCTTTCACCCAAGGCAAATCACAAGTCTTGGAAAGGCAAGTGCATCAAAGACTCAAGTGCTTTAAAGCAATACAAAAAGTACTTAGCTTTGCCTTGGGAAGTTGAAGCTCGCAATGCTGAATACAAGCACATCAAAACAATCATGAAAACAATTGGCCAAGAGTTTTGTCAAAAGACTCTTGATAATAACAAAAAACGTGAATCAAAAATGGAGGTGAAATCATGAGCACAGGATATATCTTAACAAAAGCTTTAAACATTAATCAATTTGTGAAGCCTAACGAAATAAACTTTGAGCAAAAGTATCTGAGGCTCGCCATAACTGAATCTGACGATCTTGGTGATCCAATTAGTTATCAAATCAGATGCCATTGTTGTAATGAGTATGCATCAATTGATAACGAAAATAACTATTATTTCGATCACATAACGCGTTACGGAATTGGCAATAGTATTGAGTGCATTCGCGAACAACTATCATCAAAATATAACGCTGATACAATCGACGAGCACAACGAAGCTTATCAGCAAATGTGTGGAACTACTGAGGAGGATATGTCATGAGCACATGTTATAGAATAAAATTTGGTAATACGTGGAATAGAAGTATGATTTCAATTACACAATTACTTTCAGAATGCAAAGGCTTAATCGAAGTTGATACAACTTACGCTGACAACAAATCAATGTTTGTTTCGACGAATGACATTGAAGGTGGTTGCTGGTTTTACTTCAGAGAAAATGGCTTCATAACCGGCTTTACGCGTTATGGTGGCAACTATGATTCAGCTGATGCCATTATCAATGAAATTGACAAGCTTGGTGATGTTCGAGTTATATCTGAACACGAGCCTGATTATCATGATTATGAGTTTGTTGAATCACTTTATGACCCAATTGTTAATATAACAAGTCCAATTGTAGATCCGGAGGACTTAAAATGAAAAAATTTAACACCCCAAAATATTTAATTAATAATCAAAATCAAATTAAATTCACTTTCTATAGTGATGTTTACGATCAATTAATTAAACAAGGTTTTTTTAAATTAAAACAAAATTCACAAGAATTTAAAACCTACAAAAAAAACCTCAGAACAAAACGCCAAAACTTTATAAAAAAAATTGGAGATTTTGGACTACCAAGAAACACCCTCAAGAAAAATAATTTATGGACGCACGAGCGAGTAGTGGATGAAAGCTACTCAAAATATGCACATAGAGACTTAAACAAAACGAAAGGAAAAAAATGAAAACAACCACAGAAACAATAAGCCAAGTTTTGCTTTGGCTTCTTTGCATTCTCTTAATGTCTCAAGGCTTTTTTATATCGTCTTTAGTACTCTTTTTTATTTCAGCGTCAAGAATTGCTTTTGTATTTATGGAGGATTTTTAAAAATGAAAAACATAATTATATCTATTGCTGATTGTTTTTTTGCTTTTATCGATTTATTCGATCAGCCAAAGTATTTTGTGATGCTACTAACACTGGCTTTGTCAATGTACTTTTTAAAACCTTATCTAATATCAGGAGGCATAATATGAAAATGAGTCTAAACAGTTGGGTTGAGTATGTGAGCATAATATTTTTAGTATTCTTTGCTCACGTATTTACTATCATTGGTTATTCAAGCTGGTACACAGGCTTGAGTTTACTATTTGGAATTACAACAGTTCACTATTTTTTAAATGAGGAGGAAGACAAATGACTATGAGTAAAAAACATTTCGACGAGCTTGCAGAAGTTATTGTTGAAATTAAACAAACAAGTGAAGACTTTGTTACAAGACAACAGTTGATAGAAAGCTTAGAAAAGCAAATTAAAGGCTTTTGTAAGCGCCAGAATAGATCTTTTTGTCCTGTAAAGTGGGATAATAAAGTAAATAAACTGTTAACAAAACCTATACATTAGTGTATACTTAATTAATTAATCAATCGTAATGGAGGTTACATATGAATAACGAACAATATCAACAAGAAGTAATTAAAGAAGCTAAACTAATCATTCAACGAAAAGTAATGTCAACACTAGTTGATGTTTGTACTGATGAGCTAGACTCTTTAATTGAAACGCAAATGCAAAAACTTCACAATAAATCTGAAGCAATGCAAGCTTTGCCAACTATCATCAAAAACAAAATTGTTAAAGATGTTAAATCAACTTTAATAAATTTAAACCACTAAAAGCCTTATGCTAACTCGTGATTGTCAAACTTGTAACAAAACTTTTGCAATCACGAAGTGGCAAAAGACTAAGAAATATTGCAGTTTTGTTTGTAGTAAAGCTGCAACTTACGTACCAACGGGTAATAAACCCGGACGACCTAAAAATAAAATTTAATGGAGAATATATGAAACGATTTGCAAAGAAAACAGGTAGATATTTTAGCGATATGAGCATTGGCTTATTCGTTACAATGCTCGGCGTTGTTATGGCCGTGTGGTGTTTTTTTCTGGACTTTTACTGGTTCGTTTAATGCACTAATGTATTAATAGGTACACCTTATTGATACCATAACATTTTAACGCGCTGGTTACGAAAAGTCTTGAGGTCTTAAAATCCTTTCTGTTACCTCCAGACTTCAAGATTTTAAATCGCGTAACCAGTGCGACCAACATGCTTAATCAAGGAGGATTTATGAGCATAATAATCGAAACGTCTTTAAATAAAGACATTGTGGCCAGCTGCGAAGACAATGCATCAAACTACAAATTAATAAAAGTTGTTGTTGATATATTACAAAGTTTAGATAATCGAAACACAACGTTTACTATCATACGCAATATCAAGGAGGAAACATCATGAGATTAAATTTCAACACGGTACAGTATGACACTGAACAGACAATTACAGAAAAAAATCAACAGCTGCAAAACGAAATAAATAAGCTTATCGACGAAGTAATAGATTTAAAAGATAAAAACTGTGAGCTTCAATCTGAATTAAATGTGTGGATAAATCATGGTTGATCTTGTTAAAGATATAGACAAATT
>PDMW01008034.1_pt1 | contig 35080 bp, 67 predicted proteins | sample 1515511 | NCBI WGS metagenome assembly PDMW01 (sample SAMN07343023, study PRJNA328102) | Marine metagenome, whole genome shotgun sequencing project. | biome: marine; feature: bay; material: water; isolation source: viruses from water sample < 0.22 micron filtered, nuclease treated, low... ... | reverse complement strand
GACGCAAATCTATCCGCTTTTTTTATATAGAAGAGGGGGCTGTATATTAGGTATTTAATATAATCAGTTATCTCTATTTAGTTTTACTGACGCAAATCTATCCGCTTTTTGTTCCTTTATTTAATAGACACTGACGCAAATCTATCCGCTTTTTACTTCACTATTTAATAGACTCTGACGCAAATCTATCCGCTTTTTGTTCCTTTATTTAATAGACACTGACGCAAATCTATCCGCTTTTTGAGTATTTGGGCCTTTTGACCCTCATAATTACTTATCCATAGAGATTCTTGAGGAAAAATCCTTAATCTTTTTATTTCCGGATTTCGGGGAAATTGGGGTGTGTGAGTAATCACCTAAACCTTGATATAGTTTGCCGTATAATGTCTTGATATGGATAGTATAATTGATATTGTGGAGAAGGCACTTCCTACAATAACAGTTACTCCCGGTTTAATTGATGTATATGCTAAAATGTATGCTGATGAAACTACATTTAGTAAAGAGGAATTATGTGTTGCTATGCGAGAGGCACTTGCTATGGAATCGAAGGATTTGAGCATATTGAAACAACCTCTTGTTAGGGTTGATTTGTCCAATAACCTAAATAAAATAGATGGTTCAAAATGGGGGTTGTCGAGGAAAGACCATAGCGTAAAAATGACATTAGTTACTAAAATGCGTTCAATAGTAGTGAGTGCAGATATTAAAGGTATATCTAAGACAAAAATATTTAAGTTGGTAAGGAAAGATAATACTTATTGGAGAGGCCGATTGTCTGAATGGTTAGATGAATTAGTTAGTAATGGATTAATTAAGTATTCAGAAAAAAGATATTATAGTAATAATCTAAGGGTGGAAACGAGAGAACAAATGATTCATAGACTTGTGTTTGAATCCCTTGAAGGGTGTTCTCTTTCCATGACAGGTATTTCTAAGCGTCTTGGTTATGATGGTGGTGACGCAAGAGCCTATATTAAAAATGCTTTAGGTGAATTATCTTCTAAAGGATATATTATTAAAGACGGAATCCGTTGGAGGTGGGCAAGATGAAAGTAGGTATTATTAGTTTATATTGGCCCCCTCATTTTGGAGGTTCAGAAAGATATGTTAATAGGTTGGCTAATGCGTTAAATGGCAGAGGTATTGAAACATGGGGAATTACAGCGACACCTGCAATAGATGGGATGGATAATGGTATTGATAATGTTCATCGGATTTTAGTTGGTGAGGATAGAATTGGACAAAGCAATCAATTGGCTTGTGAAGCATGGTTCAAACTTGTTTTGGTTCATGTAAGGGAAAATAATTATACGCATATTTTAGTTAATTCTCCCTTAACACTTGTTACTCATCCTTTCACTACTAAATTATTTGATGGTTTATATAATATCCCTAATTTGAAATATGGTATCATTCATCACGACATTGGTTTGCGACTTAGGGGGGCATTAGAAGAAAATTATAAACGATGCGGTGATTGGGAAACTTCTGCACAAATAATTGAAAAGGAACAACGGGAATATTTCAATAATGATTCATCATTATTTAATGAGCAAGATGCTTATTGGGCATTTGATTCTCCCTTATTCTTCGCTCCCCATTTTGTTATTGGTAATGCTCATTGGTCTAATCGTTTCATCGACCCACTAAATACTACGCCTAAATATGTCTTGCATCCTTTGTTGGAAAAGGACATTACACCATATAATAAAACTGAATTAGATGAAGTTGATGTAATGATGGTTAATCCGATTTATCATAAAGGGCGTTCATATATGGCAGATGTAATTAACACATATAGTCATACTTGGTCTTATCGTGTTTTGATGGGTGCTTATGGGAGTGGTAAAGAGGAATTTTTATCCATGATAGAAAACTCTTGGGCAAAGCGTGATGGAAGAATAGATATAGTTAAATATGTTGAGGATATAAGACAAGCGTATAATGCTACAAAGATATTTATGTGTCCGAGTAGGTATGAGGGTTATGGGATGGTTGCTGTTGAACCAATGTTACAATCAAAACCTGTTATTGTTCATAACTACCCTGCAATAATTGAAGCAGTAGGGGATGCCGCATATATATTGGATTGGGGTTGTGATTCAAGAGATTGGGAAGATGCCATTGAAGAAATTTTGTTAGATGATGAAGGATGGATGAATAAATCTAAATTACGGGGAGAATATTTATTAGAGCGTCAAGAAAAGGAAATTGATGAATTGATTAAGTTTTTGGAGTGTGTATAAATGAAAGCAATAACAATGGTGGCATGGAGAAGGCCGGATTATTTTAATGAAGTAATTGAATCATTAAAAGAATGTATAGGTATAGAAAACTATATTATATACCTTTCTATTGATGGGGGTTATCCGGATAAACAGGTTCAAATGGTTGATATTATAAAACAAAGTGGACTTAATCATAAAGTGCATTTATGCGAGGAAAATGTTGGATGTGCAGGTAATACTAAAATTGCATTATCAATGGGCTTTAATGAACAAGATAGAGTTATTCATGTAGAAGATGATACAGTTTTACACCCTCAAGCCCTATTATGGTTTGAACATAACCTTGATTATTATAAGGATAATAAGCATATATTTTCAATAAGTGGATATACAAATGGTAAAATGAATAATCAATGTCTTGATGGTGATTGGACAGAATCTCATGTTGTTGGGATTCGTTCATGGTTTTCTTGTTGGGGTTGGGCTACATGGAAACGAGTTTGGGATGAAGTAAAAGATGATTGGTTTGGAATCCGTTGGAATGAAGGAATTGGACAATTACATGAAGGAAGGCAATCAAGGGGAGATGCTTTTTTAACATATATTACTCATGATGATAAAGGTTCATGGGGTGTTCCAATGAATCATTATTGGCGAGGTAAGCGTTTTGAAATCGCCCCACATACCTCACTTATACAAAATATAGGTTTTGAGGATAGCACTTGGGCAACAAATGAAGTCCACAAATATAAGCAATTTACAGATTGGTTTAAGCCCGATATAACTATAAATGGTGAGTGGGAACATTTTTTTACAGATGATTATTTGGAGGATTTAGTATGAATTTTATGCCTTGGATGAATAATGCGGCTGTGAATAAATATAGTAGTTTATTGAATGAAACTGTAAAAGTGCTTGAATTGGGTTCGGGATATTCAACAATATGGTTAGCCGAAAAAGGCGCATTTGTTGAATCTTACGAACATAAGGAAGTTTGGTATAATAATATTAAATCTTTATTGAGGTCGGATAAAGTTAATTTATATTTACAAGAGTCCTATGTGGAGAGCATATATGATTATCCATTAAATCATTTTGATATTGTTATTATAGATGGTATTGACCGCTATGAATGTATGGAAGCAATTTCTAAACATAATGTTGTTAAAAAAGGCGGTTATTTATTGTTTGATGATGCAGAAAGACGATTATGGAATGAAGAATATTTGAATGCTTGTGAATTATTTGTTCATTGGGATTGTGAATATGTGGCTGATTATCCCGCATTAACTATGGAGGAATTTGAAAGTTATGAAGGGATAGCACCACAACAAAAAAGAAAACAGACATTGTTTGCACGAAATAATGAGGCATAATTATGTTAAAGATATTACACATTACTTCTTCATATATGCCTAAAAAAATAGCGGGTGATTTGAATTACTCAAAAACTACGAATGATAATGAAGGGGAATATAGTGGTGCGAGAGTAGGGGGATTATCAAGTAGTATTGAAAGTTTTTGTGAAAACTTACCTATGTTTGAACATCATATTTTATTATCACAAGGACAAAGATTTCAATATGGCGAATGGTGTGGAAGAATAAATGTGGAAGAAAGGAATGGATTATCTATTCATTATTTTCCTAATTCCGGAGATATAACAAATTGTAAAGATGTTCACTATACATTTCAAGGATTACTTGAAAAAGAATATGATGATTTTAATTTTGATGTGATTATTACTCATGTGGTTCAACCTAATATGGATTTATCTAATATCAATAAAAAGTGTAAATGGATTAATTTTACACATGGCTCACCTACAAATAATGATTTATCCGATGAATATATGGATTTAATTGATACTAATTTATTATATACAGAATGGCAGAAAACAAGATTGAAAGACAATAGTAAATCAGTTGTTATCCCATTCCCTGTTGATACAAATATATTTTATCCCCGAAACAATGCGCCTTCAAATGATTTTGTATGGCATGGGCGTATTTCTCCCGAAAAGCGCATTATTGATTTTGCAGTTAAGTTTGAAGATGAAATAGATTCGGAATTGAATATTATTGGTGGGCCGGATAGTAGGGCTTGGATGGATGATATTGTTCATTCGGATTTAGATAAAGTGAAATTCTTAGGGCGACAATTTGATGAAACTCTTGCAGAAATATTATCTTCGCATAATTTTTATGTCCTTATGTCCGAATATGAAACTTATTGTATTGCCTTAGTGGAAGCGTTGGCATCGGGTTGTTCTGTATATGCGATTTATCATCCTTCTTTAGAGTGGGCTAAAGATGTTGTTAATTTTGTGGAAACAATGGATGATTTAGTTGAGGCAATAAAATCTCCTGTTGTTTCTAATTCTGTTTCATGGGTGGAAAAGAATTATTCTTGGAATAAATTAGGGCAAGCATATTATGAATTATTGAATATGACTAAACCTTAATATACTTGTTGAATATAATAGAGGATTGAGTGAGTAAGATGAGCAGACTAACAATAGGGATTGAAAGAGGGCCGGAAAACATAGTATCGGAGGAACATATATTATCGTTTTTCCATGAAAGGGGACTTAATCATGATGATGATTATATATCATTAGGTGAGGCTCGTTTTGAATATTTCATCGTTGAAAAGGCTAATTATATTACATTCAAGGAAACTAATAGTGTGGGATTATTCACTGATGCAGTTATTGAGTTTGTAAGGACTTTGGGCGATAGCGACCAAGTTGTTGTTAAAGAACAAATTGAAGGTTCTTCAATCAATAGTGATGGTGATATTATTTATACAGGAGATGCAGATTCTTTTATTGGTTTTTGGGACACAATGGGTGATGAATGATGAAATTATTATTTAGGATTGAAACTAATGAATGTGTATTTGAACAATGGGGAGAATATGTTGAAGGTCTTGGTGAGAAAGATGAAGAATGAATGGAATTGGATGATTGAAGAAAAGTTGGTGAAATCTATTGGTAAATCATTCCCCCCTCAAGAAGTAATATCACACTTGAAATTAAAAGGAGAGGAAGAATAATGAAAATGCCAAACGATATATATCAAACAATGCTTGAAGAAACTGCGGAAATTAGAGATGGGAAGGTGTGGTATTCCTTAAAATCGGCTAATCTTGCTTATGCAACAATGTTGCCGGAAGAACCATTTGTAATGGTGCGTCGAAAGAGCGAAACTACTACTTGTGGATTTACATTTGTAATTATGCCGGTTGTTCATATGGATTCTTATTTTACAGAAAGGCCTACTCGCATGGAAAACATTGATGAAATTACCTTTGACTCACTTGTTAATCTTAAAGCATTACATCATAAAACTATTGGGGTGAATAAGTGAGTAAAATTTGGACTTGTCCTCAATGTGCTGAGACTACGAGGTTCAGAGGACTTTGCAGAAGTTGTAGTGAATATGATGCTGATGGTAATTTGGTAACGGCGGTGCGTAGGGAAAAGGAAGGTCATGTTTGTTCAACAGGCTGTCATCATTCTGCACCTATTACTATGCCTACTAAAGAGAGTTTTGTTTCTGCAAGGATGAAGAAACCGACAAAAAAGCAAATTAAAAATTATGTTGAAGTGATGGAAGCGGCGGCACTTGCTCCTACTATTGAAGGTGATAGTGATTTCGTTGAAATCGGGGATGAAGAAGAGTAATCTTTATGTAGGTTATTGGAGAATGATTTTTTATGACTGAAATAAAGAGTTTAGAATTAGGAAAATGGATTGATGAATGGTCGGAAAAATTAGATTCTGTTGAATCAGTAGATAAAGAGGAATTCAGTTTTGAATTATTTGAGAAATTCACAGGCTTTATTCTCAAAGTTTGTAGTTTTCCTCAAAAGCATTTTTTTATTGACGACTACCTACCCAAATTTGAAGAGGAATAATAATGAAATGTGTTAAACCGATGAAACATAGGCCCGAATTTGAAGGCAAAAATCATTGTAATCAATGTGAATTAGACGCACAAAATTTGGATGAAAAATATTGTGAATGTGATGAATCTGTAATTCGTCAGGCAGGGGTTCATCCACAAACCTGTGTAAAGTGTGACGGTGTAATTGAATGAATTCAATACATCGGGAAATGCGACCTTGGCGACAACATTTGAAAGACAATCGCTTACACAAATGTTCATCATGTGATGGAACGGGTTATTGTATTGATATGCCTTGTCCACCTTGTAAGGGAACGGGTAAATGTGAATTGAATTAATTAAAGGTGATAGTCTTGAATGAAGAAAACTCAAAATCATTATGGCGAGCGATTCAACAAGCCGGTGATAAATTAGTTTCTAAATTACCCGATTCTTCAAGGCATCCGGCAGGGCGAAATCCTTATGCTCATGTAGCCAAGTGTATTAAGTCAAAGTATGGAATTACTTACAAAGAAATCCCTAATGAACAATTTGGTGAAGTTTTAGATTATTTAGTTTATCTTGTTGAGAATCCTTTTTGATAAGCCAACACTTATATACCCCTTCGGACAATAAATAATACATGACGAATACCGCAGATTTGAAAGATAAAACTACACCCGAATTAGAAACCCTTTTGGAAATTATTGAAGGGCTACTTGATGGTAGGAATGACCACAGCGATAGTTTAGCCATTGGCGATACTGTTGAGTTTGATATTCGTAAAGATTGTGTTATTACAGGAACAATTAGTGCTAAGACAGCGAAGCGAGTCAAAGTGGCTTGTGAAAAGATTTCCGGAATATACCAAGTTGCTTCTAAAAAAGTGCGACCACAAACTAAATCGGTGGCACAAACGGACACCCCCTCATTAGTTGATTTGGACGCTTGAAGGTGTGAATAATGAATTATATAGATTTCCTTCGTGAATACCGGAAATTTAGAGCAATAGTTAGAGAGGAATTAGGAAATATAGAGGAATCAGATATAGTGGAATTATTTAATCTATATATGAGTAAGTTTGGAGAATACAAATTACCGGAAGTTAATAATTTTTATGCTTTCGACCCTTTTGACAGCGATTATCAAGAAAAGGAGTCATAAATATGAAGAATGATTTGTTTTGGAAAGTAAAGATGAGTGAATATACGAAATCCTATGGATTCTTCCGGAAAAACTTTATTGCAGAAACCGGCATTGAAGATGAAGATATTATTGAGCGTCAGTGGATTATCTTTATAGATTATGTTTGTGATTGCGAAGGTTGTCGTGAAGATGAAGGTTCATGTGTTATTCAAGTTTCATTTCCAATTGATGAAGATGATGAAGATGAGTTTAGTTAAGTGGTCTATATGATTTTGAATGAGAATAGTGATGAAAAATATATTGTCCTTGATATAGAAACGGCTAATCTTTCAATGGAAGATGAGGGATTACAATTTGATAATCCGAAGGATTGGAAAACGGCGTGTGTTTGTATTTATGATTCTCATAAACACCAAGATTGGTATTTTGTGAATTATACGGATTTAGATGTAGTGAGGCGGTCTATATCTTTAGACATTGAGGTTCACCCATTCATTGTTTTAGAAAACAAATTAAATGAATGGTTTAATGAAGGATATTTATTGGTTACTCATAATGGATATGGATTTGATAATCCGATTTTATCTAAACCTATTGTTGATGGTGGCGCAGATTGCGCATCTATATTAAATAATTTTGATGATTCACGACAGATTGATATGTCTTTAACATTAAAACAGATTACAGGTGAAAGATATAGATTACAACATTTGGTTCATGGATTATTGGGAAATGATACTTCTAAATTAATGGATGCGGCATTTGCACCCGTTGAGTGGGCTAATGGTAATTATGACAAAGTTTTGAAGTATTGTATTTCGGATTGTCATTTAACATTAAAGACTTATCTAACCGCCAAAAAGATAGGTCATTTCCATGCCGAATCATCATATAAAAATTATCCAATTGTCAAGTTTGAGGCATTTGAAAGGAAACGCTTACTTAATGAAACAAGTATTGATTGATATTAAATAGCAGTAGTGTTAATTATAAAGTGTGTCGCCAAAGCGTGATTTTATCAAAGAAATGAAAGGTGTCCTATTTGAATCTTACAGTGAGCGTGAGGATGGAATGGTGGAAGCAGTAGTGTCCAAAGTAGTCTATAATATGATTATAAGTAAAGTCCCTCAAAATAAAGCATTATCTTCTATTGATTTTCAATCTGTATTACTTGATGTTTGTGAAGAGGTTGTGAAATTTATGCAATCCAAAATAGAGGATTTGTCCGACTCCATAGCAACCCCTTTTGCATTTGATTTTGTTAGTCAATTACTTATGTCAGCATCCACTATCATTCCGGACAAAGGGGATGAGTATGACCCCATGTTTGGTTGAGTTTATATAGATGTTCAATTAATATAGTTTTATGGATTGTCCGACTTGTGGATGGGGCGTTATTCTTATTAAAGAATTTGAAGAGGGAGATTTAGTAGTCGGCCATTATAAATGTAGGGATTGTCCTATACATATTGAGATTAAATCTCCGACCAAATGGATGATTGAAACAGGGCGTTGGGAATAACCTATAAATACTTGTTATAATAATGGTGAGATGATGTCTAAGAAATCGCAATCATGGAAAAATGATATATTGCGCCCGATATTCGGAACGCTATTATTACAACCCTTAATGTTGTGTTGGGCATTATGGACTGATGTAAACTACATAACTAATTTAGGGCCATTGACGATTATTACTACAATTTATCTTATACCTGTTTATAGATGGTATGAAACCATTTGCGAAAATCGTAAAATAAAGGAACCAAAATGGATTTGATTATTATGGATGATAATGAATTCAAAACATATGTTGCACGAACAATAAATGTATTGATTGAAGCCATTGAGCGATTATCCAAACAAGTTAGTGAATTAGAAGTTGATGTTTTGAGTCTATCAAAAGATTCAAATAGTGATGGCGATAAAAACTAATTATATGCAAAGAATGGAAGTGCGTTGTATGTGTGGCTTATGGGGCAGACTTGTTGGAACAAAAGAATATAAAAATAAAAAACAAGTATGTAATTTTTTATGTCATTGTGATAATCCACAAGTTGATTTTGATGAGCCATTTAGAGATAGTGAGTAATATGGGTTGGAAAGAAAAGCCGCATAGAGATGTGCAAAAAGCCATTAAAAAAGATAAGGATAATGAGGGCGATATTAATTATTTGCAAGAAGAGATATTAAAAATGCAAGGGTTAAAAACTTGTGAATCTTGTTTTGAAATATACAGGCTGTATGATGCCCGTTGCACTCATTGTGATGCACCCAATACAGCCTTTTATTCAGCAAAAATTTAGGTGAAAAAATGAAGTGTGATTGTGAAGCGAGGACTTATATATTAAATGCTACAAGTTATGTATTGTGTATTGAATGTGGATGTCAATATCCAATGAAAGGTGATTAAAGATGAATTGTGAAAAATGTAATAATAAAATGATGCAAGTAGGTTCATTTGTATATAGATGTGTGACTTGTAATGATGATGATGATAATGGTGGAGGTGTTTGTCTTGTTCAATAAATTTAGGGAATATGGGTTAAGGGTAACTCAATTTGTTCTTGGGATGGATGGTATATTACATCTTGCGGAAGTGGCTTCGGCAGTTTATGAAGAGGCATGGGCAACTGCTACCTTAACGGGCATTCATGCTTTATTCTTCTTTATTGGTGTTTATCTTATAGGACACGACCATTCCCATCATCAAGACGAGGCGCACTCATGATGGATTTTTGTTTACTTACGGTTTTTATCTTCTTCTTTGGGATAGCCATCGGTGAGTGAAAATATGCTACCGTTTATATACTTGTTAAGTTTATTAAGGATTATTAGTGATTACTATGAATGATATGAAAATTGTAAATATGGTTAGCACCACACGATTAGGTGAGTTTTTTGATTTAATTGATGTAGCAGATATATTAGGTATTGATTACCACCCCGAACAATTTCCGGGTATGGCTTATCGTATAGAAAATCCAAAGGTTTGTGTATTATTGTTCCGTTCCGGAAGGGCTGTTGCGACAGGGGCTAAATCAATAGAAGATGCAGAAAGGGCATTTGAGATTGTGCATAAACAATTAAAAGATAATGATTTTGAGCCTTGGAAGGACTACGAAATCCTTCTTTCTAATGTAGTAGTTACTCACGATGTTGGGCGGCCCTTGAATCTCGCTCATTTAACTCTCGCATTACCTATGGTAAGAACCGAATGGGAACCGGAACAATTTCCCGGATTAATTTTTAGACTTAAAGAACCACAGGCCGTTTGTTTGATTTTCTCATCCGGTAAATGTGTTATTACAGGTAATACTTCATTGGAAGATGCGGAAAATGCGGTCAAGGCATTAGAAGCAGAATTGAAGGATTTGTGAAGGTGCATAATATGAAAATAGGTATTATTGGAAACGGTCATGTAGGTTCAGCCGTTGCCCATGCTTTTAGACCTCATTACCCGTTATTTATTTACGATACTAATCCCGACCTCACTGAACACACTTTAGAAGAAGTGGTCGAGAATTGCAATTATATTTTTATGTGCTTACCCACACCAATGAATGCTTTGGATGGTTCATGTGATGCTTCCTATGTTGAACGGTCATTACAAGAGATTTCTTCAATAGCCAATACATCCAAGCCCACGATTTTGCTAAAATCCACTGTTGCACCTTCAATAAGTGCGGTTTTAGCCGAGATGACCGGATTGGGATTGTGTTTTCACCCCGAATTTTTGACCGAGAAAAACGCAACAGAAGATTATTTGAATCAAGAGCGAGCCATTTTTGGTCACACCTCATTTGATTCCAAGACAATTCTCGACATTGATGAGATATTCGCAAAGGTATTGCCTGATGCCGTCACATTTCATACAGATTCCACTACGGCAGAAATGGTAAAATACATGACAAATGCTTTCCTTGCGACTAAAGTAGCATTCGCTAATGAAATGGCATTATTGTGTGAGGCATTAAGTATTTCCTATCCTGATGTTAAAGAATTGTTTGTATTAGATTCAAGAATTGGAGACACACATTTAGAAGTCCCCGGACATGATGGGTTGTTTGGATTCGGTGGTTCTTGTTTGCCGAAGGATTTGAACGGTCTTTTGCACCTTTTAGAGATTAATGGTTTGCCTGATAGTGTCGTGAAGGGTGCATGGCTCACAAACCAAAAGGTGCGAGATGATGTATGATGAAAACAGGCTTTACTTGTGGAACCTTTGATTTACTTCATGCCGGACATATCCTTATGTTCCAAGATGCGGCCAACCAATGCGACAGATTGGTGGTCGGATTACAAACAGACCCTTCTATTGACCGTCCTAAGAAGAATAAACCCATTCAGTCTGTTGAAGAACGGAAAATTCAATTAGAAGCGTTGAGATATGTTGATGAAATCATTATTTATGAAACAGAAAATGACCTTTATGCTATTCTTGAGAGTCTAACTCCTGACATTCGTATTGTTGGCTCGGATTGGTGGGGGAAAAATTACACAGGTTGTAAATTAGATATTCCTGTATATTATCACCATAGAGAGCATGAGTATTCAACAACAAACTTACGCAAAAGAATAAACCGTATGAAATAGACATACCTTTATCAAGGTGTTAGGAGTATCAGTTAGTATGAAAACACTCCGTTCACCATTTTTTGAGGCTCGCAAAGTTTGTGATGAGTTATGGTATAAGGATGCGTGGAATGCAAAAGCAGAAGATTATAATCACGATTTCTCCGTTGGAGAAAGGGTTGGTGAAACAGACCAAAAAGGAAAAATTGAAGATATTGTAAATCTATTTTATAATCGTTTTGAATCTATTACTGAAATATTGCGTAGTCAATCGGGATTTAAGGCATCCGGCACAATCAAACAAATTTGGAAAGAAAAGAAACGAACCAAAGATTATAATATTGTAGGTATTGTTTTAGAAGTGAAACGAACCAAAAGTGGCGGCAAAATGGTTACACTTGAAGATATGACCGGAACCATAAGAGTATTTGTTCGTAAAGATGACCCTGCTTCTGCCGTTATTTTGAATGATGATGTAGTGGGAATTACGGGCCGTTTTGATAAACAAGGTGGAGAAATGTTTTGGGTTAGTAGGGTTGTTTATCCTGACATCCTATCTAATAATATGAATAAAGGTGGAGAAGATTATGACCCTATTTCAATTGCATTTATTTCCGATTTACATATGGGTTCTAAGGAGTTTCTTGAAAAGGAATGGGATGGTATGATGAAATGGCTAAATACAAATGACCCCGTTGCTAAAAACATTAAATGGTTAGTATTGTCCGGCGACATCATAGATGGTATTGGTATTTATCCCGGTCATGAGGAAAATATTTGTATCGCCAACTCTTTTGACCAATATGAGTTTTGCGCCCGAAAACTTGACCATTTACCGGCCCATATCACACCTATTATATTACCCGGCAATCACGATGCAGTAAGACCCGCAGAACCACAACCCCAATTTGAAACAGGGGTCCAACAAAAGTTTAATTCCACTATTTTTACCGGCAACCCTGCTCGCATTAATTTATCAGGAATTGATGTTTTGTCATATCATGGCAAGGGTCTTGACGACATTATCCCTCGTATTGAAGATGTAACTTATGAAGAACCACATAAAGGAATGGAATTGATGTTAAAAAAGCGACATTTAGCCCCACTATGGGGTGAGCGTAATGCTTTATCGCCGGAAGAAGAGGACCAAATGATTATCCGCAGACCACCGGACATATTTGTTACCGGCCATACTCATGCTCATAATGCCTCATGGCATAAAGGCATCCCTTTAATCGTATCATCCACATTTCAGAATGAAACTGATTTTATGCGAATGATGGGGTCTAAACCAAAGAAGGGATTTTTAACTATTTACAACATTAGGAATAGGGAAATTAAAGTTAAGGGATTTGTTGATAATTAAACATACATTTATTAAGGTGTAGTAACAATTAATAGTTATGACATCTCAAAAAGAATTGTTGATACATCATTTTAACACAACCAACACCATTTCCGGTGTTGAAGCCGCCTCGATTTATAAAATCCGTTCATTACCTCGTCGTATCATGGACTTGAAGTTAATGGGCTATGAATTTTCAAGTGAATGGCGTAAAGACCCAACCGGCCAAAGATATAAAAGATATACCCTTATTACTACTCCTTGATTATAGGTGGAATAACAATGATTGAATACATCATAGGATTATTTATTTTTAATATACTTGGATTTTGGTATTTGTTTAATCATTTTACATCTATTTATGACCATCAGTTTGATTTAACTGATAAGATTCTTAAACAGATGCAAAAGGATAAAGAACCTGTAAGACAGGCCCGGACTGATGAATATGATTGGTCAAGTATGACATTAGGCTTGAAAGACTTGCATGGTGAATTGGATAGTGAAGAATGATGTTTGCTATGATAAGAAAATACCTCAAAGTTAAGAGGAAAGTAGCCAATGAAAATGCTCAAGCATTAACAGAAAGGATTTCAGCAAGAAATGAAATAGAACCAACATTCAAAGAAAGGTGGAGTGATTATTGGTCGCAAGGTGGGGTGGCTATTTCCTATCAAACTACATACCACTTAGTTATGTCGCCTCTTTACTTGATTTACGCTATATGGTGTGTTTTTCTCTTATTGACTTGTTGGATTTGGATTCCCGCATTTATTTTAATGGTTTTTATTTATATTCCAATTTCACTTATTATTGGAGGTTCAATAGACTTGTTTAGAAATCTATTTTTGAAGAAAGGCGACTATTGGATTAAGTGGGAATACACTGACAATATGTTGGATTGGTGGGGTTTGACCCCTTATGGGATGAGTATTGAAGATTATAGGGGTTTCAAAAAAGAGCATATTTTTGTTCCCTCACGAATTGAAAGAAAGGAATATGATTGATATGGTTGAAGAACACACATGGTTACGGAAATCCTCTTGGAATGAAAAAGATGAATACTATACACCGATTGTATTGGTTGAGCCTATTTTGAAATACATTCCCCCGGAATCAACAATTTGGTGTCCGTTTGATAATGAAGATAGTGAGTTTGTTATTTTATTAAAACAAAATGGGCATAAAGTAATTTACAGTCATTTGTGGATGGGTGAAGAATATGATTTTTTCGATTACGAACCGGAAGAAGATTATGATTATATTATTTCTAACCCCCCCTTCACCGTAAAGTTAAAAGTATTTGAAAGATTATATGCGTTAGGTAAGCCGTTTGCTATGGTTATGGGTTTGCCCATCCTTAATTATCAAGAAGTCGGTCTGTTTTTTTACAATAAACAAGAATCCGGTAAAAATCTTCAATTACTAATTGTTGATAAAAAGGTTTCGTTTGATGGAAATACTGCATCCTTCAATAATTCATATTTTTGTTGGAATATGTTGCCAAAGGATATTATATTTGAACATTTAGAACATAATAATTCTCGCAAACATTTCATTGGTAGTCGTATGGGTTATAAAGTTTAGTGTCGCCTTTTATATAGGCTATGGAATGATATGTAGGGTAAGGTTGAAAGACAATGCCATACATTACGCAACAACAAAGAGAACCGTTAGCACACTCAATTGATACTCTTGTAGCCATTTTAACGAATGGCGAAGGTGTTGAAGGTAAATTGAATTACACGATTACATCAATACTGTCAGGCATACTTGAAATTGAAGGGGTCAATTATGCCAATGTGAATAAATTGATTGGTGTGCTTGAATGTGCTAAACTTGAATTATACCGTTGCATAGCCTCACCGTATGAAGATTTGAAATTAGAAGAAAATGGCGAAGTTTATGGAGTGGTAGTTTAATGTTGCCTTATTTTGAGAAATATGGTAATTCCTCCGGTGGGCCGTTGAATGATATTTGTGAGAAGTTTAGATTAAAGACTCGCAAAAACTCAATTCCGGTAATTGCACTTCAAGGAAAACATAAAATTAACTCTCCCGATGAATTGGCTAAAGCCATTGATGCCCACTACGAGAAAAACAAACCTTGTAAATGTGGTATTGTAGGTAAAGGCACAATGGAAATGCTATCACAAAAATTATTTGAAGCACAAAGCACACCCGAAGGACTGTCTATATTGAAAAGTAAGGGTGATGATATTTGGTGTTTAGAAACTTGTCGTGAATGGACTTATAATTTATTTGCAGTTAATTCATTCAAAGGCAAACTTGTTGAAGATGCCGCTTTGGAACGCCTTGAGAAAAACCTTTCTTGGAAATATATTGTTGAAAAATCAACCGAAGATATGGATTGTGGTTCGGGCGTTGATTTAGTTATCAAACTTCGTGAAAATAAAGAAATCATTTCCGGAATTCAAATCAAGCCTAAATCATTTTTTGTTATGAATAGGCAATATGTGAAGAATGCAGTTAAGGCCGCACAAGCAACAGTTGATTTCCCGATTGTTAATTTAATATATGACTCAAATGGGGATTTCACTAATTTTATTAGTGTCGTATCGGAATTCGCTTAGAATATGCTCACAAAGGCGGATTAAAAATGGATTGGATTAATACATTCCCGATTATCTTTGTTATGGGAGTTGTTATTGTTATTGTCGGCTACATGGTCTATCAGTCTTGGGACGCACGAAGATTATCAAAGTGAGTATTAATATAGGTGTTTATTCTATACTATGGTTGTGAACATCTTTTTTCTCTCCGCAAATCCGGCAGAAGCCGCAGAAATGTCTTGTGACCGCCATTCAATCAAGATGATTTTGGAAAGCGCACAAATGTTATCCACAAGTCTAAGGTTGCATGGTTACGATGGCGAAGAATATATTTATGGTTCAACTCATGCAAAGCACCCTTCAACAATTTGGGCAGGTGAAACAAGGGCGAATTTTGAGTGGTTGCTTGAACACGCTTTGGCACTATGCAGAGAATATACCACAAGATATGGTAAATTTCACAAGAGCGAAGAAATCCTTTACCGATGCGGCGATTTGAAACATTGGATTCCCACAGGTTCTTTGACCGTTCCGCCAAAGTGTATGGGTCTTGAATATAAAATAGGTGAATCCACTTGGGATGATGTAGTGGCTTCATATCGTAATTATTATCAAAAAGGCAAAACATACATGAATAAAGGTAAAGGGCCACAATGGAATAAAATACCTGCGAAGCAACCATCATGGTTTTCATTCCTAAGTATGTAATTTCGATACAAGTGTAAAAACCTTTATTAATCCGTTTGAACCCATGAATAATTATGGGGACAAGAAGCACCATAACGATTAACGATGAAGAGGGCAAGCCTTTGCTTTGCCTGTATAAGAAATATGATGGTTACATTGAAGGTGGATTGGGCGAAGATTTGGTGAGTTTTATGAGGGGCCGCTATGTGGTTGATGGTTACAATCTCACTGACCAAAATAATAATGCTTTCAGTGGTATGTCATGTCTTGCCGCACAAGTAGTGGCACACCTCAAGGATGGTATTGGAAACCTTTACATTCAATCTCTTGATGATAATTACGAAGGGGATTACAATTATGAAATATCAGTTGGCCTTATGAATGATAGGAATCTAAGTTTCAGAAATGCTGTTGACCCCGATGAGTATATGGAAAAGAGGGGCGGAAAACTTAGTATTAAAATGGTTAAATATGGAGAAGTTGTCTATGATGGCCCCGTTGATGATTTCACACTTGATAAATTGGTAGGGAGGATTCCGAAAACAGTCTCCGAATTACAGAAGAAAATATCCAAAGACAAAGCGAATCTTGAAGGACTTGGTGAGAAAAATGAGTGAAAAATATGAATCCATGACGAGGGAGGAATTACTCGCAGAAGTCGAGCGAATGAGTGATGGCATCAAACATATTCTCAAAGAACATCATTTTCCATTCATCATTAGTGGAATGAAAATGCAATTAAAGGGGTTGGTGGAATGAAGAACGAGTGGAATTGGATGCTTGACCCAAAAAAGAAGTGCAAACCTACTACCTGCCCTAACTGTCAATGTGAAATAGGTGAGGAAGAATGAGAAGATTTTTGAGCAAATTGACAAGTCCATTTTTTGTCCCTCTTCGCCGTTTGGTGGTTTGGGGAGATAGAACCTTTGGCACTTGCGATATGAAATTGAGCCTTGAACCTCGATGGGGTGAAGAAGAATGAGTGGTAAATGGAAGGTTCGTTTTCACTTAGGAAAGGGTCAGCACTTTCGACATTTTCAAATCACATCTCCCGAAGGCAACAGGACTTTTTATGACCCCGAAGATTATTTCATTGTAATGGAGAATGCTCGGCTATACAATAATCATAAGGTAGCAGAACAGATTTACAAAGGCCGCAATAAAACTGTTTGTTCGTGGATTAGTTGTGATTCCGTCCGAGTAGATTCTCTTATGACTTATTTGTTTAGCGAAATCCCGGATGTCAAAGATGGGGCGAGGGAATTAAGATATAATCCAAGAGTTAATCCTCATTGGTTAGAAAATGGTGAAAATGTGGACTCCAAAAGTTATCCTCGCCTTTTTACCACAGGTGAGAAGGTTTTTATCGGAGGTGTTGAGGGATGATAGTTTGGATTGTTTTTGTTTCTTTAATCAGTATGCTTCTATGGTGGTTAGGTGGTATAATGATTCCCCAACACAAACCGATTACTCAAGAAATTATAAAGGGTGAAGAATAATGACTCCGATTATGGATGATAGTCTTTATGGCATCAGATATGATTGTCGCCGAATTTGTTCTAAATGTCAATCTGCGGATTGGCATGATTTGAAAGATACAGAAGATGTTTTGTGCTTAAAATGCGGGCATAAAGAGCCTATGTGAAGGTGATTATATGAATCTTGGGAGGACTGACCGTTTTATCCGCCTTTTGGGTGGCTTAATTATTGTAAGTATAGATTTTTTAGCAAGTGGTGATTTAGAATTGGCTTTTGTTGCTCTCGGAGTTTGGAGCGTTTTAACTTCTGCATTTGGTTGGTGTCCATTTTACCGAATAGGCAGAATTGACACTTGTTCCATACAGGTAAAAGACCGAAATGATACCAACAATTAAATAGTATATTATACAATGTATGACTATGTTTCCATATGATGATTGGTGGTTAAATAATACAAATCCTTATAATAATTGGAAGTTGCCAAAGAAGCCATCGTCTTTTTTAGATGAGTTGCTGAAAGTAGTGGAAGAAATTATGGATAGTCAAGAAGTTATTGATAGGGTTAATAAGAAAAAATCAGCAACCGTTAATGTTGAAAAGGATGGTAAAAAATACAAAGTGATTATAGAGGAATTAACTCCTGAATCAGTTGAGCCGCCTATGAGGTTTGAGATTCAAGATGATGATGATGATAATCCAATTACAGATTCCGGTAAGCACCCTGACTATACCGAGTAGGGTCTTGAAGCCATATAATTAATAACAATTATATACTTGTTATCATAACTAATTATTATGAATAAATGGGCAGAAGAAAAACAAGGCACAATGGCACTATTGAGAACAATTGTTGCTACGGCTAATCTATTACTCGCATCTTTAATTACTTTGCGGGTTTTTGAGGTGATTTGAATGAATTTTATATTAGAAATTATTTCAATTATTTCATTATTATTTATGATAATTTTATACATTCAATTTTGGATGGTCAGAAAACAAATGGGCAGGGTTGATGCAATAGTTTGTCAATTTCATAATATGTTTACTAATGCTTACCAAGTAATCAGTGAAGAGGAATTAAATCATATTATGAATCATAATTCACCACAAAAAGATAATCGTGATGAAATTAGGGAATGGGATGAGGGCAATTAGTTTCAAAGAACCATAAAGTGTGCGGCTATCAGTGCAGTTGTTCCTACAACCTTAGCACCAATAAAGCGATTGGAGGTAAATATCCCTGCTAAACGCATTGAGATTAAAATTGCATCAATAGCGAGAACCAATGCTATATCTTCGGGGACTCCAAATATAGTTTTGTGTGATGCCGCCTCAATAGATTCGCCCAATTCAGTCATTTATAACACCCTCTATTATCCCGCCGACAACATATCCACTTACACCTGCACCCACAACTCCTAATAATAGTAAATGGATTGGTTTTCCCATTAGCAGATTCCCGACTAATGCGGCAGGGAGGATAGTTGATACGGTTTGAATAACAGTCATATATATTGTTTATTACCTCCACTATTTAATGATTAACTTTTATATATGTGGTTTCGTAATAGTAGTTTATGGTTGAGAGCGATTATGAATTAGTAATGGTAACGGGTAAAATTGTATGTCTAAAAAATGCGACACCTGAACAAGTAAGTCAAGCCATAACTATTAGAAAAATTGAGGCGTGTAGTTAATGTGGACACCACATGGCGAACAATGGTGGTATCTTTGGATAGTTTTCACCTTGATTGAATTAATTTGGTTCGGTTATACAATGAAACAATTGACTTTATTGTTAAATCTCAATAGGGACGATAACGAATAATAGACGATATTAAATAACGGTGGACTGAATAGTATAATATGTCGGGAGATAAAGATATTGATAATTCAGCAGAATCAGAAGATAAATCAAATATTGATGAGTTGGCAGATACGGCTAAAATCGTAGCAGAAGCCACAGGTCGTTCCGAAGAAGATGTTCTCGCAGATTTATTAGATGATGGTATTGTGAATAATTCCCATAAAGAAAATCAAAAGGATTTAGTTACTCAACTAAAAGAAGCGGCTGAATTGATAACTACTGTTCAGGAAATTAATAAAGATGTTTCAGAAAACACTGTTTTGAATGGTGGAGATAATAAAACAGAAGTCCAAATTGAGACTACACTTGAGGGTGACATTGTGGATAGGGCTATTGCATCCGTTCATAGAAAGGCAGAAAACATTAAGAAAATAGCACTTATTATGCTCCCTGTATTTTTATTGATTACAGGTGGGACTATGACGAACATGGGCATATTTGAAAGTGATGGAAGTAGTGATGGAGAAAGTAACTATGGATGCGAACCAATTTGGGTGTATGAGGATAATAGTTATGCGGAAGGAGATATTATTTATGTGGTATTTACTTTCTATGATGATGCCGAATGTGGAATGGAGTTAGAAGGACATTTTATTTCATATATTTTCCGAGATGGTGAGGATAGTAATTTTGATGCAAAGCACCACAATGTAGGATATTTCGTTGATGGTATTGATGTTTCTTATGAGTTTCCAAATGTTGAAGAAGGGGTATATTGGATTTTTACTGAATACCACGACATTGAATGTGAGGATGGTAGTTGCGAACATGGAGATGAGTGGCAATCACCACATAAACCCTATTTTACCATTGAAAATCAAGAATGTGTATCAAATACTGAATTAGATAATCCGGCATTACTTGTTGATGGGAATGATTTAACAGTGAATTTAGTATTTTCTGATTTGGGTGGTTGCGGTCAAGATATTCAAGTTAAATTAGAGATTTGGAATGGTGGGCAACTGCATGACACATTACAATATGGTGAAGTCCATGAGGGTGTATATTGGATTGAGGCGAATGGCGATTCCATGATGCGTGTTGAAGATAAGGTGCAATTAATGGACATACCTGATGGGGATGATTGGATAGTTAAGGCACAATATCGTCATGCAAATGCCGATAATGCCCCATACGAAAGTCCATTCTTTGAATCTAATTCAGTTGTGATTGATGAAGTTGATGATGCCATTTATGGTTGCACAAATTCAGAAGCAACAAATTATGACTCTATGGCGACTTCTGATGACGGCTCATGTGAATATCCTCCGGAAGAACCTTGTGAGGTGGAAATCCAAAATCACTATCGGGGCCATGTCGCAGAAGATGAAGAACAAGATGCTATTTTAGTTGCATTTAGAGTTGTCCCACTAAATTGTGAAGATGAAATGGTAGAAATAGATATTGACCTTTATCAAAACGGATATGATGCAAATTACAGTCATTGGGTTGAAATAAGCGGTGATGATGAATACACTGATGTTTCCCATACCTTTGACGGTGTTGCCATAGGAAACTCATGGACACCAAGAATTACGGCCACTTTAGACGATGAACAATTAGAGCAGGTTTTATTTTGGGGCATTGATGTTGAAGAACAAGAACCCGAAGTATGTGAAATTAACCTTTTTATCATTCAAATTTCCACCAACAGCACTACTGCAACAGTAGGTTTCGACCTTGATTGCGGAGAAGAAACTAATGACCTTCAAGGCTACAATGTATCGGTTCAATTTTTAGTTTACAATGTTAATGAAACTAATAGTGGGCCGAATGCAACGGGGCCGCTACAATGGGTTACTCAAACCTATTATATTGAGGGTTATGCTGATGATGCCCGATATTTGGCTTTAGATAATTGGGCAGTTAATAACACTACTCATTATGATTTCTATTGGTATGCTATGTGGGAAGATGGTGAGGGAGAATCACAAATAATTGAGCGCAAATGGTTAAACCGAGAAGTAAACCCATGATTATAGGTGATTAAGATGGATGCAGATTTGAATACAATGGCAGTTATTGTCGGTGGAATTGGTGCATATACTTATTTCCATATTGGAGAATCCGCCATTTCTCCGGATTCTAAATGTGAATATACATATCCTTGGACTACTGACGCTTTGGCCTTAATTGCGGGGTCAATCATTATGTATAATGGATTTAAGCACAATGAACCAATATTGACAGGTGTAGGTTCATCAATATTTATTCTTCATGTTGCACAATTTTCCGCAAATAGAGTTATCAAAAGAATGAGGGGGAAGTAGGATGGATAATATGTTGGATGTTGTCAAGTGGTTTTTCAAACCCGATAGTGTATTTGCAACCGAAAGGTTGGCGAAAGGAGAATGGGAAGTGATTCCATCTTTGTTGAAAAACTCATTCAAGAGAGCCGTCTTTATAGCACCCGGAGTTTATCTTGCAGGTGTTAATGGTAAAGATTTAGTCGTGGCCTCAATATTAGGCTCTATTGGTGTTTCATTATCGCTTGTGGCTTATTTCCTAATGACTCCTGATTATACAACTGATTTGTGCGAATGATTTATGGTCACAAACTTATAATTTTCAAAATTCTGAAAATAATCTCGACTTCTCGGAAAAAAATCAGAATTTGAGATTACTCCCATTATAGATAACTATGACAGAAATATTCCGTAAAAGACCAATTTTGGGGAATCGCATCCTTGTTCCACTTAGGGATGAATCCGATAATGAATCTTCATTCTTTGGTAACGAGATAGAAGAGGCTGATTATCGCTTGATAAGCGTGTGGGAATCCGAAAAAAGATGCAATTATGTGAAACATCTAAACTCTGATAGTCTAACGGAAAATGAATTTGGTTGTGAGTCTATTGAAATCCCCATTTATGCCAAGAAACATTCGATGTGGAAATGTCTTTGTCCACCCAATCATAGATTGAATAGGTTAAAACAAAGATTTAATTTAGACTAAATTATATCATCATAATTAAATAGTGAAAGCAATAATTAATCCTTATGGATTGGCGTAATTCGTTACTTGTAGGAGGTGCAACATTTCTTGTTGGTTCAGTCCTCATGGAAATTGGAGATAAGCCAAAAGGTGACATTGGTTGGTGGCCTTATGTCGGCACATTCATTTCCGGCGCAGTTGGATTTATGCTTTTGACCAATCAATACACTCCTAAAGCCCTTGAATTAAATGCAGATGAAACAAACTATACTATGTATGGAAGAGAGTATTTTGAACAGCACGATAATGAAAAAAATCAACATAAATATTACGCTTTATTCAAAATAGATAAACCGGGACGAATAATAAGTTATTGGTCGGCACATGGTAGGGTGAAAGGTTTTGGTCAGGCAGGTAGCACAGTTGTTAATTTATTGGGAGAACATGGTGAGGGGATTCGGAAATATGAAAAACAATTTGCTTTGAAAGATAAAAAGTATAGTTATTTGGGTTCGACCTTCCCTGCGGGTCTTGAAGCCAATGCTGTTGATTATATAAATACAAAGTGGCCGCAAATGGGATTAGGAATAAAGAAAAGTCCACCGAAAAGTCCCCCACCAAGAGTATTCCCGAAAAGTCCACCGAAGAGTCCACCAAAAGAACCTGATGCAAGAAAAGCACGATTACAGAAACGCTTTGGATTTGGTGCAGAAGATGGAATTGTATGGGACTTGTCACCTGATTGGGATAAAGAAGAAAAGCGGCCAAGAATTGCTCCAATTGATGTTGATTGGGCAACTGAATTTATTAAAAAGGGAAAGTTTGTTAAAAACTTTGGAGCCGAAATGTTCGATACCCGATTAGGTAGGGGTTCTTTTGGCGAAGTATATTTATACAATGATAAAGCCATGAAGATAGTTGATTTAGCAAATTCCGATAATAAACTTCAAGCAGATTTCTTTGAAAAAATATATTTAATGAATCAAAAGGGGATGAAAACACCCGATTCATTGGTAAAAATTATTCATTACAATAGAGGCACAATAACTCCGGAATTATATGATGAATTAGAAGGTAACTCTCAATTAAGTGGAAAACCTGTTGGTAGTCCAATTGCTATTTGGGTAATGGAATTAGTGCCTGTGATATATGACCAACTACCCTACCCCATTAAAAACGAAAATGAAGAAGATTATAGGGATGAAATGAGAGACTTAGGAAAGTGGACTGAAAAGAACCTTAATTATCAAATTGGTGATTTACATGATGAAAATATTGGACTTAGAGATGATGGTTCATTGGTTGTGTTTGACCCACACATTAATAAGGTTGGAGATGCCCGAAGATACGGATTCATCCATGTTGCTGAAACAAATGAATAGAAAGATATATAATCTTGTTACAGGAATGGATAATTATGGTGCGATGGAATATACAAGAAGTGCCTATTAGTTTTAATTTGTTAGATATGCCCAACATGGGTGCGGCAAGAGTTTTACAAAATGCACCCAATGGATATATGGTATTTATAGAGGCACTTCCCGGAAAATCTCGTTATCGAGCAGTTGTCGTAACTCCGAAAGAGAGAGAAGATATAAAAGATGGAACAACGGTGGAATTGGTTCAACATGGATATAAATATCAAGTGAAAGATATTAAGGGACTCACATCAGCCAAAATAGCGGCACTTGAATTATTAACTCAAGTAATGGAGTTTTCCGAAGCATTGGTAAAGGATGAAATGACTCCAAGAGAGAAATTAATGCGAAGGCGATTTAATATCGCTAATAAGTTAATTAAAGAGGTTCTATTTGAAGTGCATGAAATCGGTAGTGAAATAATTATCATGGCTAAAGGAAAAAATATGCCTCCACATAAGTTTATGAAGTTTTCACAAGTCTATGAAGGAGGTATGGCTTTCCCATATTTTATTGCAGATAATCCATTTCAGGATGAATCGTTGGAGATTATAGATAGTCCCTATTTGAACATGGTTCGTGATTTATTCATAGTCCGAAGTTATTATTTTCAAGATTCCGGAAAGTTTAGAGGACCACAATATTCAATGGCAGAAATTAAAATGTGGTTTGATAATTTTGATGATGTGGAATGGTTGGATAAAATGAATGTTACTAAGGAAGTTAAACAAATATTAGTCAATCGTAGTAAAACAATAAATCCATTAAATTTAACCAATGAGTTTATTCCCTTTACTTATGTGAATACACATTATCGAGATAGGGGGAATCAACAGAACCCTTCAAATATATTTATTGTGAAAGGTGGGTCTAATGGTATTATTAAATTAAACGCTAAGACTACAAGAGGTAAAAATACGCTCAAAGAATTAAATATTAGATTTGCCCCCACATATTTTAGGGATGAAGAGGAAGATTTCATAAGAACCATTGTGAATGACCATATTAAAACATACAAAGACCTAATCGGTTACAATACATCAATGTTGAAAAGATTGGCATCGCAAATAATTGCTTCTATTATGGGGTGGAGTCCTCGCCCCTCCCTTGGACAAGATGGTGTTTTAAGGGTAAATGCTTGGGATGGTAATTATTGGAGTAATCAACCTTGTTGGATTTCAGAAGATGAATTGATGGAGGATATTCATGAGTCACTAAAGCCCGCATGGGATAAGTATTATCCATAGGGTTATATAGGTGGTATCACAATCATTTTTTATGAAGGACTTACTTGAGAAACAAAAAGCCTTAGAAGCAAAGGAAAGTCGCCTTTACAAAAATTATCAAGTAGAATCTGCACACATTCGTAATGAGATATTATTAGTAAAAACGGAATTAGCAAATACTTGCAAGCACGATGAGTTTATGCGTGAAAATTATATTTATTCCGAATTACATTGTAAATCTTGTTTATTGTCCAAAGGTGCAATTATCCGGCTTTCACACAATAGTTAATATACTTGTTCGTATAATCGACCATTATGGAATCCGAGATTGAAGAAGTTGTTGATGCAGACACATTATCATCGTCAAGCAAAAGAAAAAGAACATTAAAGGGCAGATTGACGGCGGCAAGGTATTATCTTGCAGGTCCGATTGATTGTGCTAAAGATGATGGAATAGGTTGGCGTAGGGATATGACTGACTACCTATCCGGCTTTGGCTCTATTGCTCTTGACCCAACGGATAAACCTACTTCTCAATGTAAATATAATGAAGTGGGTGATGAAAAGGCATTAATTAAGAAATTAGTGAAACTTGAGCGTTGGGATGAATTGCGTGATTTGGCGAAGTCTATTGCCCTTGTGGATTTGCGTATGGTGGAGGTTTCTGACTTTTTAGTTGCTTATATAAATACAAAATTACATTTATGTGGAACCTATGATGAGATATTCCAATCATTAAATCAAAGGAAGCCTACTTATGTTGTTATTGAAGGTGGTAAGGCCGCTATGCCACTTTGGTTAAGGGCAAAACTTAATCATAATTTTGTCTTTGGTTCATTTGATGAATTAAAGGATTATCTATATGCTCTCCATACCGGAGTTGTTGAACCCGATTATACACGATGGGTATTTTTTGATACAATAGGTGAGTGAATGAATTATACATTATTAGGTTCAACCGTTATGGCAATCCTAATCGCCATAACTATTGGATATGGTTTAAGTGATGATTCGGAGAAAGAAATTATTGAAGAAGAAGAAGTGGACATTGAATCACGGTGGTTTTCCCATCAATTCCATAATGTTAGTGGGGCCGGTGTCATCAATGAAACGATATATAATGGTTCATGTAATGTGCAAATAGATATAAGTGTTAAATTTGATAGTGAATGGGGTAATTTTACTCTATTAGTCAATGATGAACAACTATTACATACAAAAAACAATACAAGTGTTGAAGTTGCAGGTAATAATTTAACTATAACTATTCGTGCTATCGGCGGTGATGAATACCCCGATAATGCTATGGCAGATTATTTTATTGTAAATATGGTTTCCCGTTGTAGTTGATATGGATGAATGAAAAGCCTTCCGAAGCCGTTATTGTTTTAATTGACAAATGGGAAACATTTCAAATAAAAGTTAGAAAAATAGGTTTATTTCTTAACTTATTTAGCATCCTCTTGATATTTTTATTAGGGGCATATTATTTATTCCCATGAATAATCCGCAGTAATCGGCGAGGGTCTTGAAACCTCTTTAGAATTATATTTTGAATTATATTCCTCAAGCCAAGATTGCGATGGGTCGTTTTCATTCAAGTATTTAGTTTGAACATTGGTTTGTTGGCATTTCAAACACCTACCATCTTTTGCTTGTTTTTGACCAAGGGATTTACACATCATGCAATCAATAACTATTTTACCTTCTGTATCTTCTCTAATTAATTTTAGTAAATCTTCGCCTTTAGGGTGGGGGAGATAAACACCATCAATTAAAATGCCCCTTTTCCCCGTTGATTCTTCAATGTTGGAAAGACAAGCATCATTATCTTCGGGGTTTGGGAAATAGTTATCTTTACAAACACAATCTCCATTTTCTCTAATCATATTTGGGTCCGGGCAAGCGATATTATAATACCAATACGCCCATCCGACACCTATTGCGCCTGTTATACCTATTAAATATCCCATCTTCATTAAATCACCATCAACATTCCGGCTACTACTGCAATACCCATAGTTAGTCCAAAAGGAAAATTAATTGTTTCCGAATTATCCTCAACACATTCGCCCGAAGGTAATTCTTTGTAGCCTAAATTACAACCCGATGCACATGAACCATCATCATTGGTTTTTGAATTAGGGGTTTTACAGGCATACATTATTTTTATACATTTATCCATTAATCGTGGGCCTCTAATATTTGGATTTAATTCGTGTTTCCACCCATCTTTACATTCCCACGAACATGAACCATCCTCATAAGTTTTCCGATTTGGGTCGGGACAAGTATGACAAACGGGTGTATCTTCCGGACATTCAGTTGGGCCACAATATTCATGTCCTGAATCTAAAGTTTTCCATTCATAGCCATCAGTCTCAATACAATTAGTTTTTTCTATTGACCCATAGTAATCCTTACACTCATATGTGAGGTTTCCCCAATCATCTTCCGTTGTTACCCAATATTTATCAGGATTAGCCTTACAATCTTCCTCTTCACCATGATAAGACAATCGAGAAGGTTCTTGAGTATTAAAAAGTTGGGTTCGTGAAATGGACTCCCACGCATTAACACCAAAGACCATAATAGACATTTATGACTTCTGTTATTTAATAAGCAAGGTTTGATATAGTAAGAGAGGCAAGATTCAAGCATGGCATTAACAATTGCACCCAATTTATCGCAATTGATGGCCGAATTTCATTCATCCGAAAATTGTGTCCCACTTCAAAGGCACAACTCATCCATAGACCAACCTTGGGAACATCCTAATGATGAAGCCACAACAATTGATATTGAGGGATATTGTAAAAGTCCACAAGGTCAAGATTGGGGGATTGCACAAGATGGTTGCTCAAGTGCAGGGGGGATATGGACAACAGAAGAATGTGATTATTATTTCAAAGGGCATATCTTGAAAGATAATGATACAGGCCCGCACCGAATCCCTACGGGATGGAGAGTAACTGCATCAGGCCATTTAACCAATTTACCAATAGATATGAGTGTAAGTGATAGGGGTGATGCTTTGGCGAATGGAGTTGGTGTAATAACTGAATTTAATGATGATTGTCTGTTAGGATATGGTCAATCCGTTAATGAACCTACTTCATGTATGGGAACGCTATCAAATAGTGCAGGGAGAGTTACGGGTGTATCAGAAAGTGCTGATTCCCCAAAATGGAAATGGATTATGCCGAGTGGGACAACAGATAGAATGAATAATGCAACACAACATGAAGGCACAAATGGTGAAAGTGATTATCTAAAATGGGCCATTGGTGAAGTCACTAAAACCTCAAAAACACCTGAAAGGTATTGGTGGGTGGAATCCCCAACATTTACTGCCGCTTGTTCATCTACCACACCGGATTTCAAAGGTGATTATTGGGATGATACTTATTGTCCTAAAAAGGGCAATAATGATGATAATGAAACCGAAGGGGGAATACCTTGGAATTTTGTTGGACCTGTTGTTGGTATTGTTGCATTAACAATGATGTTCACAGTTTATGGAGGTGGTGCATAATGTTTTATTCAAATCCATTTAATCAAAATTGTGCTGTATTTTTGTCCGAAAATAAGGTATTTAATGCCTCCAATGCACCTATACTCCTTTCCAACGAAACGGTGCAACCCGGTTGTGCATCATTTTATAGTAACTCTAACATTGAAATTTATCAACAAACTACGGAACATCCAAACCCATACAATAATCCAAATATAGCACAAACTTGTCAAGGGGATGATTATCCGGATAATCCCGGTAGTGGAATTAGAGATTGTGGTGTGCGGTATTTCGTGAAGTTTGATGGTAATAGTTTGAAAGGAACAGGTTCTCCCTATTATATCCCCACCGAAGATTTTGAAGGAGATGTTCTCGATGGCGGTATGTTTAACGAATATTATTCATCCCTAACTGATGCACGAATGGTTAGGGATAAAGCACAGGCTCATTGGAATATATTTCGTGGAGAAGATGGTTGCACAGATAGTAGTGCCTTAAATTATTCTGCTGTTGCTACTAATCCTTGTCCATGTAGTGTTTCCACCCCCATATGGACTCAAGGACAAGACCAATCTAATAATCCACAATTACAAACTACTGCTGAACAACCGGGCGATTGTAATTGTTTGATGCCCCCGACTACTTTAGATGGACAAGGTTATTTAGTGGAAGAATGGGAATATGTAGGCGATACCGATGAGAATGACCCCAATCCACCTTATGCTAAATTGACAAAACAATGGAAATGGAAAAGGAATGCCTCTAAAAGTGTATTGCCACAACCAAGTGAAGAAGATAATCTTCTTGCTATCGCTAAAAAAGGTTGGAGAGCCATAGGTTTGAATGCACCACAAGAATTTATTGTTAAACCAACTTTAATTCCCGGCACATGGGTTAAATATCGTCTTATAACGGCCACAGGGTTTGAAAAGATGGGTTGTATGGACAATACGGCTAAAAATTATGACCCTTTAGCCCAAATAGGATTTACAAAACCCGACTTCTCAAATACCGAAGAGTGTGGGCGTGACTATGACGACCCATTAGCAATTGCTTGTAAAGAACAATTAGAGTTATGGAAGGAGTATGGTTGTAAATATTGTATAGATGATGATATGTATGCTACTCAATATAATCAAGTAACAGGGGAATGTGAGTGTCAAAGTGGTTATAGTCTAAAGGGTGGAAAATGTAAAAAAGATGGTGGCGGAAATGGTAATGGATTAAATATTGATGATTCAACCCCAATATCTTTTGCGACAGTCATTGGTGGTATAATCGGAATCACCGCATTAGGATTACTTGCGACCACCGCAAAAGCGAAAAAGGGAAGTGTTGAATAATGGGGTGGTCTTTAGACTATACTACTCCCTCAAATCGTAGGATTCGTTATTCTATGGATTGTAGTTTAGGATATAATGAATTTCTTGGGGCTATTCAGAGGAAGTTTCCGGCGACTTCCCCATCGGGAACAAAATCACATTTTGAAAATATGGGACTTACAAATGAAAAATTTAATGAATTAAAAGATAGTCAAGGCAATTGTAGTAATTTAGTCCAATGTAGTGACCCTAATAGTGAGTTTAACGACGGCAATAATTCTTGTGTTGATATGGACTGTTATTGTTTATGTAAATCGGGGTATGAATCCGATTCAAGTGGTAACTGTATTCAATCATCATCTTCAAATAGTAGCACAAACAATTTTTGGACACCTAAGAAGGTTATGGTGGGTGTAGGAATTGGAATTGGTGTTATGGTTATGTTTTCATTAATGTCCGGAGGTGAGAAAGATGTTCTTGAAGAGTCCGTTTGATAATTTTAGTAATAATATATTTTCGGCAGAAAATAAAGCCTTTCAAGCCCCGGTAACACCTATGCCAAATCTTATAACCTTAAAAAATTCTTGGAATTATGGTGCATTAAAGGTATATAAGGTGGGAACAACAGAAGTAGCACCTTATGGGTCCGGTGGCGGTGGTTGGTGGGCTGTCGCAGGTAATATGATTGTTGTGCAACCGAATAAATCGGTTGATATAGTGTTAGAAACAAATGATGGGACCACTGTAACGGGTTGGTATTCATCTGATGGGTCATCACAACCGGCATTTACAATTAATTCCGATTCTTCAAAAACATGGAGTAATGTTAGTGGATATGCACAGTTTTATCTCAGTATTACATCGGTTGATTATGTTCAACCTGTAACACCTGTAATGGGTTGTATGGATGTAAATGCAAATAATTACAATAATCTTGCTACGCAAGATGATGGTTCATGTTCTTGCTATGGAAATGATTGTAATGGTTGCACCGATTCACAAGCATTAAATTATAATTCTGTCGCTACTGTTGATGATGGTTCTTGTGTTGATAAAGTTAATGGATGCACCGATAACACCGCATTAAATTACGATGCTACTGCAAATGTGGATGATGGCAATTGTGAATATCCATATGTTTGTCCGTCTGCATCCGATTATGATTCTTATTCACCATTACCTACCATGTATAATGTATATAAAGCAAATAAAAATTGGATGAATCCGGATGGAACCGGATTTTTTGACCCCGCAGGGAATAAGTTTAGTGGACTAAATTTTCATGGGGGTTCAATGACAGGCGATACTATTAGTATTTCTCAAGTTTTTGGCGGAACGGCAATTCTTAAATTACAACCTTGTGCCGGTATTTCAATTACAATAGAAGATGCCGGAGGTGTGCAATCTGTGATTACAAGCCCAAGCACTTACACATCTTCACCAATTGTAGCAGGTTCATACGGTGGGGATTCCGCAACTACCTTCAAATTAATTTCAATTACCGGCCCGAATACTGTTAATGGATGCACCGATTCTAACGCAACCAATTATAATAATCTCGCTACACAAGATGATGGTAATTGTCAATATACTTGTGATAAGCCTAATTCAAATACCAATGCTGACGGTTCATGTGCAACAGGTTGTATAACAGGATATGAAGAAAAGAATGGTGATTGTGTCGTAATCGAATCATCCGACAATGGAAATGGAAATGGGAATGGTTCTATCAATACACTATCCAACAATTCAAACTTGGTCGATAATACTACTCAAGAGGAAACTAATGTGATGCCATTTATTATCGGAGGGATAGCATTACTTGGCGGATTTGTTGTGCTATCTAAGAAAAAGTAATACCTTTTATATAGTTGATAAAACAAACTCCTATTGTCAAGGAATTGGTGCGCCCTTGATATACCCCACCACCCCTGCACCACACCGTTTTATTCAAAAACTCACTAAATTATTAGTGGCTAAGGTTAATATACTTGTTTATTTCATTGAAGGTTATGCAAAAGTGTTTTTGTGGCCGAAAGATTAACCCGAATGCAGACCAAGCCTCATTTTTTGAAGAGGGGTATTGTTCTGATTATTGTCGTAGGTTCAAAGAGCAAGGATTAACAAAAATAAATGGTAAAGAAAAATATGGTAAAGACCAATTTTCCGGTTTCAATTGGATGCCCATTATAATGATACCTTGTGAAATGTGTGAAACTCCTGTTGAATTGCGTTATGATTATGAAGGGGCAAATCGCCAATTTTGTAGTTTATCGTGTCATAGGAAAATGAAAACAACACGAAGGAAAGCACAAACTAATTATGCCATACTTAGACTTTTGAGGCACAGGCGCAACCATTGTGGAAGTGGTTGGATGAGTGCCGAAGAAATCAGCAGATACATGAGTAATCGTAAAGATGCAAAGGGTTCACCAAGACAAATGGCGACTATGTTGAGAAAATGGATTGGTCGTGGAGTTGTCGAAACGATAGATGGTCGGAAGCGTGAATATAGGTTAAAAACTGAATATCTAACCGGCCCACTTGCTAAGTTTTATCACGAACACGATAAGCCGCAAATAAGAGGGGCATGATTATTTATGATTTGTTGTGTGTGTGGTGGCGAGTTTGAAACTCTCCAAACTAAAAGGGATAACGAAGGAAATGATTTTATTAAAATTACCGTTTATATGAAATGTAAAACTTGTGGTTGTGGTCGCATTGATTTTCACCCACCATTCCCTAATGATGAAACACCGTCAAGGTCTTGAACCCTTCAAGTCCGAGAAATAGGCGTATTTATGCTCGCCAATTATTTGCAGTTGTAAATAGTTAATGTTTATATAGGTGTGGGCCTAATAGCATATTGGAACGCAAGCGGTGGTATTATTCTGTGTTGTTTTTAACAATATTACCTCCCTCCGAGGTTTCCAAACGGGTTCGTTCCCCGACACCGGCCTCACCATTATTCTCTCATAACCGATAACTTTATTAAGGTGCATCCTTTGTTTTGACTATGGAATGGAATTTATTTGATAATGGTCTGATTCCGAAATCTCAAATACCTTCTTATCTCTATCCGCCCGTAGGAATTAGTGTCACCGATAGAATGGTGAGTGTATTTTATGATAGATACATTGTATTTCAAATTAAGGTAACGGATGATATTATCACATTAGAAGGCGATAATATATTTACAGGAACCGATGAGTTTGGGTTTTTTCTATGGAGGGTTTTTGATGGTTATTTGGGTAAATATCTATCAACAGGATATTATAAGTGGGAACATTCTGCCGAGATGAGGAAAAAATATTCAAAGAATTGTGTTAATAGTAGCGTAATGGCATTAAGTTTGGTTGATTTTTCTCATAATGCCCATATTGAATCAATGGAGAAAATTTGGATTGATGATGAATGCGGCGCACATTTATTGACTGATAGTGAGATTTATGCTTGGAAAAATAAATTTACTGATGAAGAACATAAAATGGCTCGCCATCCAAATCGGAGTGACAGGTGGATGCCTCAACGAGTAAGGAAGGAAATTAATTCATGGGTTCGTGGAAGATTGACTTGTAATGTGTGTGGAATTAATAATTTCCATTCATTTAGAGATGCAGGGTTGCATGAACAAAACTGCACAATAGAGAATCCACGATTAATAAGGTTGAAGAAACACTTTGGTATATCTTAAATAATAGCATTAACAACAATTATTTATGCCTGTTCGTAAAGTCTCGGATAATCCGGATTGTTACCAATGGGGTAATCAAAAAATCTATTGCGGAAAGGGCGCAAAGGAAAAGGCAATTAAACAAGGAATTGCAATTGAGAAAACCGGATGGCGTGAAGCAGAAACATTTGAAGCGGCTGAATGGGCAGGTTATTGTCCTAAATGTAAAAAATGGCGCACAAAGGAAATGTCTAAAAAGGCAACTCCTGAAATTATGAAATATAAGAGTAAATCATTAGATGAAAAGCATAGAGGTAAGTTGCTATGTGGTAAGAGGGATAGAGGGGGTTTAATACAAGTTTGGCCGATGAGTCCCGATTATTATGGTAATTTTGATGTTCACATGATTTGTGGGATGCCATTAACTAAAGTTAAGAAAAAGGCTGAAACATTTGAAGCCGAAGGTGAAACTAAAAAGATTCCAATAGAGGATATTGAAATTGGTTCAATTTTCATGTTTCCAAATGGGGATAGGTATGTATTGAATGAAAAGGAAATAGATGGAGGGATAGTTAAGGTATTATTTAATCCATTTCATCACTTAAAGGGCATTTCCGACATTCAAGGAGAGATTAAAATCGGCACAAAGTTTGTAGTTTCCACACCAAGAAAGGAATTGTTGAAAAAACGCTTTGGATTAGGTGCAGAAAATTATCGTGAAAACCGAATAAGACAACGATTTGGATTGCCTAAATTGTTAAAAATGGATTTACAATCTCCCGATATTAGAGGTAAAATGCGTGATGGGTATGTTATTTTTGAAGAGGTTAATAATCCTAAAACTTCTGTAACCTATTATGGATTTACCGGAAAAGGTAAAATACATCTTGTCCATCCTGTATGGGATTGTGGTTGTGGAAAGAAAGATTGTGAGAGGTGTAATTATATCACACCGCATTATTGGAAATATTGTGATGGTGAGTCGGATAAAAAACAATTTACAGGACAACTATATCGTGCTAAAAAATTTGAAATGGATGGTGGGGGTATAAGGAAAATTACCGGCATTGATAAGGTTAAATACTATTTAGGGAAGGATGGGAAACTTTGTAAAGTATGCGATAGGAATACCGAGCAATATGGTAGGATTGAGTGGGGTGCTGAAAACAAAACCACAAATAAAGTTTTATTAGTCGGTGG
>PDMW01018520.1_pt1 | contig 35732 bp, 41 predicted proteins | sample 1515511 | NCBI WGS metagenome assembly PDMW01 (sample SAMN07343023, study PRJNA328102) | Marine metagenome, whole genome shotgun sequencing project. | biome: marine; feature: bay; material: water; isolation source: viruses from water sample < 0.22 micron filtered, nuclease treated, low... ... | reverse complement strand
GGTGCTGACGGGGCTGACGGAGCAGCGGGTGCTCAAGGCCCAGCGGGACCTCAAGGTCCTGAAGGCCCGCCAGGGGCAGCAGGTGCTACGGGAGCGGCTGGGGCTGATGGCTCTGACGGGGCTGCTGGTGCTACGGGACCTCAAGGTGCAACTGGCCCAGCAGGTGCTGACGGAAGTGACGGATCGGCGGGAGCGGCTGGTGATACGGGACCAGCGGGACCAGCGGGACCAGCGGGACCTCAAGGTGCAACTGGAGCAACTGGAGCAACTGGAGCGGCTGGGGGTATTGTATCTGCTGGATTTCAAGCACACGATTTGCCCGTGGGCTGGTGGACTTTTGCGGTCGTCAAAGGACGTGACCAGGGATATTCTCAACGAGCGATGGCTCAATTCTATTATAGAGACACCGACTCAGGCCGTCATCGTGCGGCCCACATTGAAGTCGGCCACCACTACGGCAAGGACGGGGGCAACCAAATCAACCTACTCTCTGTCTCTGGATATGGATATGGCGTCCCGTTCACCAAGTTTAGGCTCAAAGAAGGTGAAACGTATGCTGGGGCGGCACTTCAGGTCTATGTCTCCAACGCAACAAACAGGATGGACAGGTCGATGATGTTTAACATTCAAACTGGCAACGGGTGGACGCTTCTTGACACCATGATAACCGATGCGGACGATCCAGCACATGACGCTTTGCTGGGTTATGCAGCCAACGGCTACGTCACGTTCTCAGCGTCTATGGCGGTTTCAGTTGAACTTGACCTTCAAGAATTGACACTACCAACGGGCGGCGGAGGTATGGCGACCACGGGGTCTTTTGTTGCCCAGCGGGACTTCAAAGCGAGCGGGGGCGTCATACGTTCAGATGATGCAGGGACGTTGTCGTTCTTCAGTGCAGCATTAGCACCCCAAGCAGCACCACCAGCGGGTTTTCCTTTTACTCCTGGGTTGATAGGCGACCCAGTGGTTGATGCTCAAAACCTCGCTGCTGGTCTCGACGAGGTTGTCGGCATCCTTCAATCCTACGGTTTGATAGCCTGAAAGTTTAAGCGGGTGGGACAACCGCTTCGCATTATGACGCCCGATGAAATTGAGATCGTGATGAGCGTCGTGGCGTTGATAACAAACGCACACTGGATACCTCAGTTGACGAGGCTGGTCAAACGTAAAGAGTCCGACGACTTCTCACTCTGGACGACGCTTATCCTCCTGGCAAACAACGTCGTGTGGTTTGCTTATGCGGGCTACATTGACTCGCCGTCGTTGACGATCCAGCAAGGGTTGACGCTTGTCATGCTCCTTGTCTTTGGTTCGCTCATCATACGTTATCGCACCACGCCTTTGTTATGGAGTGAAAAAGCCAAACACCGCTGGGAACGACTCCTGGTCTTTGGTGTTCTTTTGCCCGTGTTTTGGGTCGTTGCCTTCCTCAAGAATCCCCGTGAGATGATGAAAAGATGAGTTCAAGAGCCAGCAAAATATGTCGCAAATGCGGCCAGCGTATCACCTATGAGAACACCAAAAGCCACCGTGGTTTCAAGACCTGCGGGGTTTGTTATCTGAAAGAACGTGAAGCAAAGAGGGATGAAGATGGCCGAGTATGAAATCCTTCACGGAGACGCTCTGGAGAACTTGAAAACACTCCCCGACCGTAGCGTCAATTGCATCGTGACGTCTCCACCATACTACGCTCTGAGAGACTACGGCATCGCTGAACAAATAGGGCTGGAAGAAACCCCCAAGCAATTCATTGACGCCCTCGTTGATGTGTTCCGAGAATCCCGCAGGGTGCTCCGTGATGATGGGACGCTCTGGGTGAACATTGGCGACACGTTCTGTTCAAAAGCCGTCGGGAACGTAAAGCGCAAAGACTTGATGGGCATCCCGTTCATGCTTGCTTTAGCCCTCCGTGACGATGGCTGGTTCTTCCGTTGCGACGTTATCTGGAGCAAACCACACTCAATGCCCGAAGCCGTCAAAGACCGCCCCACACGCTCTCACGAGTATATGTTCTTATTCACCAAAAGCGACACCTACGCCTACGATCATGAGGCAATTCTTGAACCTGTCAAACAGTCAAGCCTTGACCGTGTGAAGCGTGGCTGGAAAAGCACACACCCAACCGCTGGAAATAAAGCAGGGGGCGGTGTTGACGTGGAGCAAATGGGCAATCGATTTGCCAACCCCAAAGGAAAGAACAAGCGGAGCGTTTGGAACGTAGGTCTCAAACCGTGGCGGGGTGCTCACTTCGCAACCTATCCACCCGAATTGATTGAGCCGTGTATATTGGCTGGTTGTCCGCCAGGTGGCGTCGTTCTCGATCCGTTTGGCGGTTCTGGAACGACGGCGGCAGTTGCGTTGAAGCACAACCGTTCTGCCATTGTCATTGAATTGAACCCAGAATACGCTGCTCTCATTCCCGACCGTGTCGCTCATATCTTAGGATTTGAAGTCCCCGAAGGCGAAGCCGCTCCAAACGTGAGCAACGACTTCGGAGGCTGGTTTGATTGAAAGTGCTCTCTCTGTTTGACGGTATTTCATGCGGGCGTGTTGCTTTGGAACGTGCGGGCATTGAAATCGACGCCTACTACTCCAGTGAAATTGACGAGAAGGTCATTCAAATTGCCCAGCGCAACTATCCATCAACGGTTCAACTTGGAACTATCCTCAACTGGCGGGACTGGGATTTGCCCGATCTGGATTTAGTGATGGGCGGCTCGCCGTGTCAAGGATTCTCAACGGCTGGCAAGATGCTCAACTTTGAGGATTCACGGTCACGTTTGTTCTTTGTATTCTTAGACATTATACGGGAATTAAGACCACGGTTCTTTTTGCTTGAGAACGTGGTGATGGACGAGGACATACAGAATGCAATATCGTTTGAACTTGGAGTGCAGCCCGTGTTGATTGACTCAGCACTGGTTTCAGCCCAAAGCCGACCACGTTTGTATTGGACGAACATTCCTGACCTTTCACCTCCAGCGGATCGTGGGATCGTCATCTCCGATGTTTTGGAGACCGACACGGATTGGAGACCCGCCAAAGTTTGCGGTCGCAGAATCAATCCAGCCACAGGCAAGCGTGAACACTCCAGCAAACTCCCGCTCACGCAGGTTGTTGAATCACGCAAACTTGACAAAGCGTTTTGCATCACCACGGTCTCAAAAGACTCCGTCGTCACCAAACTCCCGATAGGGCGTCATGCAGGGGCATACGGGGCCAGGAGAGATGACTGGCGGGACTTGACCGTCACGGAGTGTGAAAGGCTTCAAACGCTCCCCGACGGCTATACATCGGGGGTTTCAGAATCAACCCGACGCCATGCAATAGGCAACGGCTGGACGGTTGATGTTATCGCACATATCTTGAGTTTGACAACTGAAGAGGGGCGGGCGGTTCACGCCCGACGTGGCTTTGGGAGTTGGTTTGAATGAGCGACGACGTGGTGCTGGTTTGTCTTTATTCTGGGATGGGTGGCGTTGAAGTTGGTGCTCGACGAGCGGGCGTCAAGTGTGTGCTGTCTATTGATTGCTGGGCTGAGGCCGTGGCGACCAACAAAATGAACAGTCCACCGTGGACACGGCACGAACAGATTAGATTCGGTGAGGGCGTCAGTGGATCGGTGGAGGCCGTAGCCCGTTTGATTCTTGAGACCGTGGACGGACGTCCCTATCACCTCCACGGCTCACCGCCTTGTCAGGCTTTCAGTTTGGCTAATCCAGATGAGCGGCGGGACGATGAGGTTGGAGCGGAGCAGATGGTTTGGTTCTTTCAATTATTGCAGAGGCTCAAGTTTGGCGGCGAGGGCGACCTTTGGTCTTGGAGTTGCGAGCAAGTTCCTCCAGCAAAGAGCGGACTGCTCAAGATGTTCACCAAAGGTGAAATAGATATCCCAGCGTTCATCCTCAAAGCCATGCTACAAATGCCACGGCTCAAGGCGGCGGACTTTGGAAACATACAGCACCGTGACCGCTTGTTCTTTGGTGAAGGTTTCAACGCCAGGAAAAGTTTGGAGCGTCGGACGATCCACGACGTCCTTCCGCATTTGCAGGCGGAGCATGATGCAGCGATAGCCGACGGAACGTATGCGGCCAACTTTGCCAAATGCACTGGAGACTTTAAGCCAGCGGCGGTTGAGCATCTGGAGCGGGGGACGATTTGTTTGATGGGTTCGCTTATTCCTGGTCGGCAGGGTTGCTCTTGGACGGATGAGAACTACGGGCGGTCGTTCCGCTATTGCTACAACTTAGACGGAACGACGTCGTCGATTATGCACCACCCGATATCCCTCTCTTATGTCCGCTACCTCACACGGGAGGAGCACCTGCTTCTGGCGGGCTTCCCTTCCGACTTCATGTTCCCAGCCGATGTGAGTCTTTCAGATCGGCACACGATGATTGGCAACGCCGTCTGCCCCGACGTAGCAGAGGGCGTTTTCAAAGGTCTACGGCAAAGTGCGGAGTATTGGTTTTGATGCGGGATAAAATCAATTCAGTGTGGCAAGAGGTCCTGGCTCTTGATGATACAGAGCGGTGTATTATAGCGGGATGCGGCTGGATCGTGAGCGACGAACACACGCAAACCTGCGAGCAGCACTTTCAACGCTGGGAAAATGTGCGGATGCATGACGGCGGGACCAGCCAGTTCCGTTATCCATGCAAAGAGTGCCAAACCACACGCTGGTTCAACTCCGTCACACGTCGGTGCGTTGTTTGTAGACGTGACGCCCGACCATACGTTCCGCCACCTCCACCAAAGCCGACACGTCACTACGATTGCATGGAATGCCAGCAACCGCTCAACAAGAACAACAGTAAAGCACTGCGAGCGATGGACTCCACACGTCCCCAGCGTTGCGGCAAATGCTATCTCAAGTGGAAAGCAAACCAAAGAAGGGAACAGGGGCAACGATGACAAAACGACCGTGGGGGAATGGAGTGGCTCGGCATACTACAATGAAAGACAGGATAATGCCGATAGTCATTGAAGGGCTGAAAGCCAACCCCGACGGGATAATTGCCCGTGACCTTGTCGGCTTCCTTTGGGAGTCAAGGAAGTTGAACAGGAACGACAACATAGGCGTGGATCGTCTGGCGATGTGGCTCAAGACCGCCTCAAACGTAGTCGGAGAGCACGACAACAAGGCAGGGTGCAAAGTATATCGCTGGGTGGGACAGGACGCTTAAGAGGGTGGGTTTGCTCTCCTTATCTATGCGTTCATTAACACCAGCAAAGCATCCAGACACCGTCCCCGATTGGGTTATCAGTGAGTGGTTTGAAGAATACGAGAAAGACCGTGACGAAAGAGCGGCGGGCAATATCCGCCAAGCCTTTTTCCTCCGAGACCGTTGCCCACGTGGGATTGATGATGAAGGCGAGGACGGCATGGAAATTGTCAGCCAAATCCAGCATCTACTATCCGATGTCAGCGATCTGGGAATTGTTGCACGTTCAATGCTCCGCCCATTGGTCACGGCTCTTGACCCAGCAGTGCGGATGATGAAAGCGGCTCAACTTGAGGCCAGCAAACTTGAAGCGGAACGCCTCGGCGTTGGTGAAATCTGATGCAAAACGAGAAGCAGTTTCACTACATTTATGACGCTTTGGACGAGCACTTTCAACAAGACCCAACCCCTCAAAAATCGATGACTCTGTTTGAGGTTGTCGTCGCTCACTTTGGTTCGGGCGCACGTTGGATTCCACCAGCACGAGCGTTCCATCATGTGCTCAAAAGAGGCGAGAATATCAAGGTGACAAACACCAAACCAGCCCTATATTTCATGCCCCAGCATATCAAGGCTAAGGACACACAACACAATTAAGCCGCATACGGACTGACGGTGGAATATGGACGAGGACGACTGGGACATAGATACGCTATCGGAACGACTGCCAGATGAGGACACGGACGAGGCGTTGGTCAGGTTCATTGCACTACAACTTGTCAACGGCAAAACCGAGGATGAAGTGTTCAGAGAGTTGAACAGGAACCGTCCATTTCAGTCTTGCATCCCGCTCAAAGAACGCCGAACCCTTATGTCCAAAGTGGAAGCAGTCGCAGACGACATCAAAGGCCTGGTCATTTCACGAGCGGAGATGTCCGACGTGGAGCATCAAAGGTTGGATTCATACGCCCGACGATCACGGGCTATCCGTAGGCTGGAGTCAATCATTGACGAAGCCCACGACCAAGCGGACAGCGTAGGCAAACTAAACCAGGTTTCATTCATGGTCGGCGGACTTCTCAAGGCTCAAGACGGCATGGACAAGTTCACTGGAGCACAGGAGGCTGCACCTCAGGTTGTTGTCAATCTGGGCTACGACCCGCTGGAGCAGTTTCGCTCCGTTGTCCAGCGCAAAATCGACGAGGCCGAGAGCAAGGTGCTGGTTCTGGAATCGCCCGATGCCACAGAATTGGAATCAAACGAGCCAGCCGATCCGTGAAATTGGAATCAAAACGGCCTTACGATTCCAGATTATCAGATCGGGCGATGCAACGTGAGGGCGGTTTTTGTATTGGCGGCAATACTTCCAGCCTGGTCTCAACGTGCGGGCAACGTGAAAACGAGTCTGCTGGGTCTGCAGACTTTCTAAACGGGAGACTGCGCCCCACTTTTTTAAACGTCTTTTTCAACGTATTCGGCAACGTGCAAACGTCTTTTTTGACGTATTGGCGGGAATACGTAAAAGCACCGCTTTTTCCACGTAGGAACCTGGGGGAATCTGGATCGAGAACCTGAATGGGGGACTGCGCCCCAGTCAAAATATCAGATCGCTGGCATCGGCTGAGCCGATTTGCCGATTCCACCACGTAGGAACGGGGCAACGTCAGAACGTATTCGCTCCAATAATTCCTGGATCGGGAACGTGAAAAGGGCTAAACGGGGGACTGAGAGCCTATGAGGACAGGACGACCAGACGGATCGCTGAGCCAGGCGGGCAACGTGGAAAAACGTCTGGACGTTGCAACGTTTTCGGCCAACGTTTTCTGGACGTTGAGCGATCCAGATTTGCTGCCATTTGCTAAACGCTATACTGCGCCCCGATTCCAGAATCCGATTCCACCGATCCACCGATCAGTGATTCTCTCGACGGATTTATTGAAGCCAATACGCCGCAACGTGCAGTCAACGTCAAATCCTGGATCGAGAGCAAAAACGCATCACTGCGCCCCAGTTGAAATGGAGATCGTTGAACGTGTTCGGCAACGTGGAAAAACCAAAACGGAATGAAAACGTTGAATCCAAAACGTTGAGCGATCCAGTTATCAGACTTCAGGCTAAACGCTACACTGCGCCCCACATCGCATATGCGATCTGAGCGATCCAGGGTTGGTTATTGGCGGGAATACGTGCTGTCGAGCGGCTACGTGCTGAACGTGCAAAACTTTCTGGACGTTGAGCGATCAGGAATACATACAAATCCTAAACGCTACACTGCGCCCCAGTTTTTTCTCTCGACCCAGCGATCCAGCGTTTTACGTTGCACGTTGAGCCAAACGGAATGACCCCACGTTGCCGAGGTATTGATTCGACTTCGGGCGAAACCGAAGCCTGGCACTCGCCCTAATGTCCGTTTTTGGGCTGTTTTGGGCATTGACTGTTTCGTTCATCCCATGTTTCGGGCGAATCCGAAGCCATGCACTCGTCGTCCGTCTGGGTTTTCCACGTTGAGCGATCCAGGAACCAGCCTACGTATTGGTGGGAATAGTTCATTCGGCTTCGGGCGAAACCGAATCAATAGTTCGCCCTAATGTTTGTTTTTGGGCTGTTTTGGGCTATCGACTACTCGTTCATCGTGATATTCGGGCGAATACGAGTAAAACGACTCCCTGGTTTCCACGTTCAAACGTTCAGCCTGCTCATGCGTATTGGCGGGAATAAATTGACAAAGCATACCTGGGGGAATCTGGGGGCATTTAGCGAAGTCGGGTGTTTGCTCCCTTTTGATACATCAAGACATTGAGAGAGCGAACCATTGATAAGGGGGAACCTGCTCGTCTCTAACATGGCAGATACATCCGCCCCTAAAACCGAAGCCCGCACACCGACCACCCTTGTCTTTGACGAGACAGCAGGAGAGGTTATCCCCTCCGCTGGTTTCTCTGGCATCCCTCTTATGGGGATCGTCAAGAACCTCGTTAAAGGAGACAAGCGAGCAAAAGTCGCTCCGCTTGCACCTGAAGCCGACGCTGATGAAGTCCGCAACTTTGCGGGCGAGAACTCCGTCACTCCGTGGGACGTCACAATCACCAACAACCTCAACGGTCACAGCATTGACAGCCGAGGCGACTCCGAGATTGGAGCATCTGAAACCAAAGCCGACTACAAGGGACTTTCTTACCTTCAAGTTCTTCACCACTTGGGCGGCGTTGAGGATTGCCCTCTTCACGGCAAGTTTGTCAAGACCCTTGTTGAAGCACTCCGCATGACCGCCGCAGGCGAATCCTCCGAGGACATTGACGCTCACTATGCAGCCAACAAAATCAACTGGGCTCCATCCACCGAGAAGAAGAACGACCTCGTTAAGCGCATTCGCCACGAGACCACCAAGACTCACGGAGCAAAGACGACCATCACCCGCTCCGAGTGAGCCGTCAGCATCTGGGCTTGACCCAGCCTGCGCCACGACGTGTGGCCAGCCCCTCCAAAATCGACGGGGGGTTGGCCTGTCTGGAACGAGCATACGTTCTCACCGCCGCCGACCAGGATATCGTGCATTCAACGCCGCATGGATCGTGGCCTGGCCACCCTACACACCCTCCCCCAATTTTTCCAGCACCATGTTCGCTTTGCTTTCGGTGTGACACTATGGAAAAACGCTGAATCAATGAATGCACTATGTTTTGCGATATATCAATACTCTCGGCTCTATCTCACTATCTCTTATTCTTACTATACTTCTTATTTCAAACAATTAAACAAACTACAAAGGGTATAGGGACACATATAGGATAGGACAAGAAAAGGGGTGTAAGGTGTGTGTCTCTCAAGGGGTGGCACGATCTGAATCATTAACGCCCCCACCCCCCCTCAATCAAATGACGTCTCGTTTGTTTTGGGGTTGGTTTAATTTTCAGTTTTTTGAGAGGTTGCAGAACGCACTATGTTTTCTTCATCTGGAAGCATTGAGAACACGGAACTACCAGTCCCCATCATTGTTTTGTCAGATTTGACACGGTTCGGTTTGCTCTATCAATTCAAAATGACCAGGGCTCGAGTTGAGTTATTGACGCCAATACCGACGCATAATATCCCCGATCCGTTCCGCAAAAAACCGAATCCGAGAAACTGAGAACCGTTAAAGACCGCAAAGGTGAACGTGGAGGGTATGAGCAAACTGACTTCACTGAATACGACCGATGCAACTCTCATCGGAGGTCCCACGACCACGCTGTTCTCTTTGACCTCAACCCAACCCGCCCCGCCGACTCCTGGAGTCAATGGAACCATCAAACTCCACGACTGCACAGCGGCTGGGGACGCCACTGCTGGCAACCTTGTAGCCACTATCAACGTCAACGAGCAAGCCTTTGCCCTCAATCAGGCTTTATTTGACGGGGCTTTGTTCAAGAAAGGGCTGGTCGTTGTTTGTTCAGCGGCGATTGATGTCACAATAGAAACGGAGTGAAAGCCCGTTCTTTATATCAGGTCGGCCTTCCCATTGAGAAGCAGAACACAATATGACAGCAATATAACGGTGGGCAAAGGAGGGGCAAACATGGATGAAGAAAACCACTCCCAGAACCTCACGACCTTGCGTTTGAAATCAATTCACAGCATAATCATCACCAAAGACCCAACCGACAGCGATCACTGCCTTGTCTTTCACGACGGTTGGAGGCTGGAGTTCATCGGACGGTATGAAATGACAGTCGCCGCTTGTTTAGATTTGATGAGGCGCACCGTCTTTGCCTTAGTTGCTGGTGGGGCAAATGTTGAACACATCAAAGTCCACACCAATGACCCAGATCGGACACGCTGGAAGGTTGATTATGACCCAGCAAAGGGTGAGGCAAACGCCCTACGCTTGACCGTGGTTTAATTGGGTGGGAACACCCAGTGGACTGCATGAACGTCCTGTCGCTCTTTGACGGCATATCCTGTGGCCGTTTAGCATTGGAGCGGGCTGGAGTTGAGGTCTCAACGTATCATGCCAGTGAAATTGACGCCCACGCTATCTCAATATCCAACAAAAACTGGCCAGACGTCGTGCAACTTGGCGACGTCACCGACTGGAGGACTTGGACGCTTCCCAAAATTGACCTGCTGCTGGCGGGTTCACCATGTCAAGGTTTCTCGTTCAACGGCAAGAGGCTCGCCCTTGACGATCCACGGAGCCGTTTGTTTTGGGAGTTTGTTGATGTATTGGAGCGTGTAAAACCAAAGTGGTTTCTCCTGGAGAACGTGAGAATGGAGCCAAAACACGCTGCTGTCATAACAAAGGCACTCGGAGTTGAGCCCCGTATCATCAACTCCAGCCTCCTCTCAGCCCAGCACCGCATCCGATATTATTGGACTAATATCCCATTTAAGACCCCAGAGGACGCTGGCATCCGCCTACGATCCGTGCTGGACGCTCCCGTCGATTGTGCTGGAGCATTAGCAAAACTGGACAAAGGCAACGGCTACACGTGTCGGTATGCTTCGGACGCTACGACCGCCCGTTTCCTGAAGAAGGCTGAGGGTTCAACCTCCCGCTGGCGGGCTTGGAATCGGATATGTGAAACACGGGGCAAAGCGAACACTCTGCTAACGGCTGGTCAGTCTTTAGCCAATACGGGGGCGACAAACATAGCCTACAACACACCTGACGGCGTAGGTCTCCGCCCACTATCCATCACTGAGGCGGAACGTCTGCAAACCCTTCCTGACGGCTACACGGAAGGCGTCCCCATCACATACCGCCACCAAGCACTCGGCAACGGTTGGACGGTGGACGTCGTATCGCACATATTTGCTGGCTTGAACCGTTGAGAACCCCCACCATTGATATTGTAGGGCATTCATAACGGTGGGAGCCAAAGTTGAGGTCATGCCGCAACCTATCAAGGCTACAAGGAAGAGAAGCAAAATGCCACAAAAAGCCCCCAAACAAAACAAGAAGCGCAACAGCCAGCCAAGACTCAAGACACGCATCGGCATACAAATGGCAGGTGCATTGCTCTTGGATAACCCCGACGGACTTTACCGCTCCCAGATCGTCAAGAAACTCGGACTCCAAAACCGAGCCTGGCAGTCCATTTCAAAAGCGGACATCTTCAGCAAGCACCCAGACTCTTCATCCAAAGCAAAGAAGGTCAAGTGGATCGTAGACGCTCCGCTATACCGCCGACGCTACATGACACACCAAGAACGAGCAGACGCCATCAAGAGCGAAATGACTCCACGAAAGCCACTTGACGGCATGGAGGACAAACCAAAGCCGACCGTCGAGAACAAGTTGAAGAAGTTTCACGACGCCAACGCTCCAGACGGAGTCGGACTTGTTGACTTCTTCACAGGCTCGCCGCCATACAAGACCGCCGACGCTGGTCAAATTGTATCGCTGACAATTGGACAGACTCACATTGAAATGAACATCAAAGGCTCTGTGTCGTTCACGATCCGTGGATGAAACTTTGATAACCCAATTCAAGGTGGCTCACCCCATGCACCAATGCCAAACCTGCGAACGTCTTGTCGGTCAATCCGACGTCGTTGACGTCCAGTGGTGTTTGCTATGCGTGGAGGTTGTCAAGTGAAAGTGCTCAACCTTTACTGCGGGATCGGCGGGAACGCCGCAAAGTGGCCTAAGTCTTGGGACGTAGTCGCCGTCGATTCTCACCCAGACGTGTGCGCTCAATACGAGCACAACTTCCCAGACGCCACGGTCGTGTGTGGTGATGCTCACCAATACCTGCTGGAACACTACGCAGAGTTTGACATTATCTGGACAAGCCCACCCTGCCCTACACACTCTCGGATGCAAAAGGCAACCCGTCACAAGACGAGGAAATATCCAGACATGCAACTTTACCAAGAGATACTGTTCCTTCAGCACTTCTTCAAAGGCAAATACGTCGTTGAGAATGTCCAGCCATACTACGACCCGTTGGTGGAGCCTACGATTCAGATCGGGAGGCACTTGTTTTGGAGCAACCTGAACCCCAAACCTATGACGTCGCCGCCTAAGTTTTCACACGACGGCAAATCGGCAATCATGTCGGGCAACAAAGAAGGACGGGAGGCGATGCTCAAGTGGCTCGGTCTCCCCCCGATGCTCAAGAACATCTATTTCAAGGGGAGCAACTGCGCTGGCAAAGTGCTACGGAACTGCGTTCACCCCGATCTGGGACGACATCTATTGGAGGAAATAATATGAGCAAACACGTGACAATTTACAACGACGACTGCCGAGAACGCTTGAAGAAACTGCCCGACGACTCCGTTGATGCAATCGTGACCGACCCGCCCTATGAGTTGGCGATGTTTGGCCTTGATTGGGACGACAGTGGCGTTGCAGTTGACTCGGATATGTGGAGGGAGTGCTGGCGGGTCTTGAAGCCTGGCGGACACCTTATCGCCTTTACAGCGGCTCGTATCTATCACCGTGTTGCCACCGCCATAGACGTTGCTGGCTTTGAAATCCGAGACCAGTTGCTTTGGATATACACCAGCGGGTTTCCAAAGAGCATGGACGTCTCGGCAGCGATTGACAAAATGAAGTCAACACGGGAGCAGGTTCTCAAAATCACCCACTTTATCAGAGCGGAACGGGATCGTGCTGGCTCGTCCAACATTGAAATCGACGACCACTTTGACTTCAAGGGCATGGCTGGACACTGGACAACCCAAAAGAGCCAGCCCCAATGTCCGACAAGAGACCAGTGGGATGAGTTGGTGAAGTTCCTTGACATGGACGTGCCAGAGGACATCGCTGAACTCGTGGATGAAATCATCGCTGACAAAGGACAACCTGGCCAAGCGTGGCTGGATCGTGAAGTGACAGGCCACCATGAGAAGGCTGTGGGTATTGGTTCACACGGAGGTCCCAACCGCTTAGGCGAGAAGCGTGAGATACCGACGACCGAGTTGGCCGCTGAATACACAGGCTGGGGGACTTCACTGAAGCCCGCTCACGAACCCTGCGTATTTGCCCGCAAGCCGCTCATCGGAACGGTCGCCCAGAATGTCAAAGAGCATCGCACTGGCGGTATCAACATTGACGGGTGCAGAATCAACGGTGAACGCTTCCCGACCAACCTCATGGGCGACGAGGACGCTCTCACGTCTTTGTCCTCCGCTAAGTTTGGCGGGTTGGATGGAGCGGCGAAGGTATTTTTCTGCCCTAAGCCCAACTCGGCTGAACGTGGTGATAATTTGCATCCTACGTTGAAACCGATAGACCTCATGCGATACCTGTGCAGGCTTATTACCCCCAATAATGGAGTCGTTCTCGATCCGTTCATGGGTTCAGGCACTACGGGAATCGCCGCTCGACTTGAAGGATTCCAATTCATAGGAATTGAGCAGAGCGAGCACTTCTTTGAATACGCCCAGAAGCGGCTGGACAAACACATCGTCGGCCAGGCTCAGTCCATGACTTCATGGTTTCATTGATACGGCGAAGTATTGATAAGGAGCAACCTGCTGGGTTAACCATGACCCGAAGCATATCACAGAAAAAGTTCAGCACAGGAGCCAGCGTTTTTGTATTCCCTGAAACCTACAAAGTCAGCACGATTCAATTCACCCCCGAAAGCCCCGTGACCGACTTTTACACCGTCATGCCAGATGGAGTGACCGTCACTATCACCAACCGCACAGGCGTCAAGACGGCCATCGTTGAAACTCAGGAACCGTTCACCCGCCATATGTATCAATTGAAGGACTCAGCAAACTTCCTTCCATGTTATGAGACCCGCAACGATTCAGCAATTGACCGTCTCAAGCCTCATTATGACTTGGTTTTGTCCGTCCTCTCTTTGATTCAAGACGGCGACTGCTTCCTTGAATGGTGAGCACGTCCGTTAAAACCCGCCCCCGCCACTTCAATTCCCGATGCCCATCAAGGATCGTGCCAAGCGATTAGCATACCACAAGCAATACAACGGCAAACACTACGCCGCCAACCACGACAAAAGAAAGAACCAAGTCCGCAAACGTCGCCAAAAAATCAAGAAGTGGTGGCGGGAATACAAAGCGACGCTGGTTTGTATTGACTGCGGTTTCAAAGGCGAGAACAATATCTGGGCTATGGAGTTCGATCACCTCAATCCGTCTGACAAGTCCCGAACCGTTTCACGCATGGTCGGGGAAGGTGTGAGCATCGCCACTATACAGGCTGAAATAGCCAAGTGCGAGCCTGTGTGCTCCAACTGCCACCGAAAGCGAGAACACACCCGCTGGAAGGACGGGAAGCCCAATAACAAGGACAGGTCAATGCAACCGACCGCCATTTCAGGACACCTACGTCGTCGCAACGCCGAGAAACGTATGAAACGGCAAAAGGTCGTGGAGGAATACGCCAAACTCGGACGCCTCCCTCCTGGCCCCAAACCCAAGCCGCTACGATCCCACAAACCCGAAGATATTGCCCGTCGATTAGCCGAAGAGGAATGAGTTGACTTTATATCGGTGGGTTCACCGTCCGTATCTATGCCTACCAGCACGACTATCCACGGTGACTGCGTTGAACAAATGAAACTGATGGACGACAACTCCGTGGACTCCGTTGTTTGCGATCCGCCGTATGGCTTGTCCTTCATGGGTAAAGAATGGGACTCCTTTACAGATGCTCAAGCGATGGGCGAATGGTCCCGACGTTGGGCCGTTGAAGCGTTCCGTGTTCTCAAGCCAGGCGGACACATCATCGCCTTCGCTGGTTCCCGAACCTATCACCGCATGGCTCAAGGAATTGAGGATGCTGGGTTTGAAATCCGTGACCAAATTATGTGGATGTATGGTTCTGGGTTCCCTAAGAGCCTGAACGTATCAAAGGCGATAGATAAGCGAGGCGGAGTCGTAGCGGACTTTGAGCCGTTCCGTGACGCCGTTATTCATGCTATGAAAGAAACGGGCGTGACCCGCAAAGCACTCACCAAAGCACTCGGCAACGATATGCTCTCTCACTACATAACCAAAGGTTCACAACCTGCTGTGCCTAAACTTGAGGACTATCTCGTGATACGGGAGTCCCTTGAACTTGGTGAAGAATGGGACCACCTATTCCTTCCAGAAGCAGAGCGTGAAGTTGTCGGCAAAGGAACCAGCGGGATCGCTGCCGCTTTTGGTGAAGAAAACCTCGGCTCTGTTGAAGGATTGGAAGCCCCTGACTATGACGTGACCATCTCTGAAACGGACATGGCAAAGAAGTGGGAAGGATGGGGGACAGCCCTCAAGCCAGCCCACGAACCCTGCGTCTTAGGCCGCAAACCCTTCCCAACCAGCGTCGTCGAGAACGTGCTGAAGCATGGGACGGGAGCGATCAACATTGACGGGTCAAGAGTTGCGACCGACGACGTCATGACCTTTGAACGCAAAGGAGCAATGTGGACGAGCGAGGAAAATCAATGGCGAGAGTTCAAAGAGGACACGTCAACATTTGAACAGCATGAGAACGGGCGTTTCCCAACCAATGTGCTGGTCAGCCACCATGAGGAATGCACCGCTGAAGAGTGCGACAACGATTGCCCCAGACAAACACTGGATCGTCAAAGCGGACACGTCGCTGGCTCTGGCAAAGTCAAGGTCTCAACTGGCGGAGCAAACCGAGCCGCCTCATGGGAGGCTGACGGTGGAATGCTTGCCGCAGGCAAAGAGAACACTGGCGTCCGTGACTTTGGCGACGGTGGCGGTGCATCACGATACTTTCACGCTCCAAAACTGGACACCGAGTTCAATTCTGAAAACAACCCTGCGGTCTTAGGACGCAAACCACTCATCGGGACGGTCGCTGAGAACGTGCTGGAGCATGAGACTGGAGGCATCAACATTGACGGAGCACGAGTTGGTGAAACGATGCGTGAAGTCCAAGCGGGAACGGGTGAGCGTGTATCTGGCAACGGTTCAATGAACGGCTGGAACACTAAGCGAGAGGTGGTTGGTCAAGTCAAAGGACGATATCCAACCAACGTGATCGTGAGCCACCACCCCGAATGCAAACCCACGGGTGAGTATGGCGTAGCAATCAAAGGAGGAAGCGGAACGGGAGGCTCAACAACGCCCGACAGCGTCTTTGAATCCTCTGGGTTCAAACCAAACAATGAAGTCGAGAAGGTCAAAGCCAGCGAGGAGCGGGTGGAGATTTACAACTGCCACGACAAATGCCCTCGTCATTTGCTTGACAACGTCGCTGACGGTTCTTCTCGGTTCTTCCATGCCGCTGAGTTGGATGCCCGTTCTGGTGAATGGGGACCCGACTTTGAAGGCGCAGACCGCTTCATGTATGTGCCAAAGCCAAGCAAAGCGGAACGACACGTCGGGGGGCGCACAAATATCCACCCGACCGTCAAGCCTGTTGACATCATGCGTTATCTATGCCGCCTCGTCACTCCAAAGGGCGGGACGGTTCTTGACCCGTTCATGGGTAGCGGAACTACTGGCGTCGCCGCTATTCTTGAGGGCTTCAACTTCATCGGCATTGAATTGTCCGAGGAGTTTCACGATCTGGCTGAATACCGCATAAAGGAACTAACGCTCGGACGCCCACGCAACATGGGCGAGTGGTTTAGTTGAATGCTCAGGCCATCTTTGATTCATTCAAGCCTGGCGAACACATCGCCGTCTTTGAAACCCCAGTCTACGTTCATCGGTCAGCGATAGCGTTGGAGGATGTCGGTTTTGAAATCCGAGACCAGTTGGTTTGGCTTTACGACCGTGACCGCTTGGAATATTCCAGATCGCAACATCGCCTCTTCATACAGGGCTCTGTATGTGTGATTCTCGCTCGCAAGCCGATCCAGGGAACAGTTGCTGAGAACGTCTTGAAGTATGGAACGGGAGCAATCAACGTCGGGGCGTGTAGGATTAAACACAACGATCCCGACATTGAACGGAAGAAGTTTGATAGTCCCGTCGGTATGGAGCACTGCGCCAGAGAGCGTGAGGGGGAGCGTGGAGCGGGGCCAGCACCCGAAGGACGCTTCCCAGCCAATGTCCTACACGACGGCTCGCCAGCCGTCTTGAAGCCGTTCCCAGATACGCTGGGGGCTGGAGGCTCAACACCCATCGCCAAGACGTCTGGATTTGGACGCAACATCGGAACTGGCGGCTACGAATACGACGGCTCGGAACGTATCACATTTAATTCTGGAACGGGGACTGCGGCTCGTTTTTTCAAGCAGGCGGATTCTCTGGTGGATTTGATAGAAGAGATACACACGCTAATACGCACTGGAAACTGAGGTCGGGGAACGTGAAAAAAGAAATCGAGGCAAACACAAACCCAACCAGTCTGGGCGAGCAGTTGCTCTTTTGGTTAATGTCAAATCCAAACAAACCACTGGTCATAATGAGGGTGGGGGACGTTCTTCATATTGAGGGAGGAACGACTGATGAACCTGGCGATAGACCACCTCATCCGAATTAGGTCACTCTATCGTAGCATACGCCGTGAACGCTCCGACGTCTTTGCGTCTTTGCCCTTTCAGCCCGATTGGTTGACGTTCCGCTACGTCCGTTCAGATTCAATCCGCCGCATGGCCGCTTGCACGTTCAGCGATCCACCAGTGATTGCTATTCATCCACGTGCCTTTGAGTGGGAGAACGGACTTCTTTTGCGTGGATTGCTCCACCATGAAATGTGCCACATCGTATGCGGAGCGGAGGCTGGACACGGGGAGTTTTTCAAATCGGTTGAGCGGAGGTGGGCGTCTTTTGCTCCTTATGAATTGCAGAGAGCATCGTTCTCAAGAGCACTGACGGCACAGGCTCAACAAGAAGGCCTGGTCTTAACGTATGAGTGCCCTGAGTGCTTGAAAACAATAACAAGAAAGCGGCCACTGAAGCAACACACAGCCTGTTCTGAATGTTGTAAAGCATTCAACGAAGGGAAGTGGTGTGAGTCATACACTTTTAAGAAGGTGGAGGTGGTGGGATGACGCATGGAAGCAAAAGCCAAGCCCATAGGAAAACGCAAAATGAAGAAACTGACCAAAGAAGCGATATTCGCCTCCTTCCTCTCTCAAGGATATGAAGTCCATGAGATGAGTGCAGGCTCGGTGAAATATCACACCATCAAACATCAAGGCGACACAAACACCACCCAGATCGTCGCCGCCGTTTATGGTTCGCTGACAAAAGCAGCCAGCCTGTGGGTCAAAGAATCAACTTTTCAATCTATGAAACCAAGCCTACCAGCGGACGCCTTAGTTGAGGATGTTGAACCGTTCCGACGTGGGTTCCAGTGGGCTATCCACTTTGACAACGACAAGGACGAACTAATTCACATGGCCGTTGAGCATGCCATTGTCACTGCCGAGGCTCGCCTTGCTAAGACTCATGCCCGTCGATTGATTGAAGAGGATCGTGCAAAGAAGGCAACTGAACGCAAAGAGGCTCGCAAAGAGACCCGTCGTGATTGGAAGGACGCCTAAGCATTGAGAAGGCCGAACCATTGATAAAGGACAACTCCCTCGTCTTGTCATGGTCAGCCAAAACCAACTCGACAGCATAGCCCGACTTTCAGCCACCCTTGACGCTGGTCGCATTCCCGACCGCTCCAAGTCCTTCGCCGCCGATCTGGTGAGGAAAGGAGCAAAGCGCAACCTATCCTCCAAGCAGATGTATTGGGTTGAGAAGTTGGCAACCGATAACACTGAAGAAGCAGTCGCCGTCAAAGAAGCCAGCACCGATTCCCGCATGACCGCCATGAAAGCCATCCCAGCGATCAAGAACAACTACTTCGCCAAGAGCCTCATTGAGCAATACGAGCGCAAAGGTAGCCTCTCTGAAAAGCAGTGGCCTCATGTTGAGCGATTCATCAAAGAAGCCGCCGACCGTGTGGCACGACGTGCTGAGGATGAAAAGAAGCGCAAAGAGCACGAGCGAAAAATCCTCCCCGTCGCTTCTCTGGACGGCTACGAGCCTGTTGAAGAGATGTTTCAAGCCGCTCTCGACAACCTCAAGAAGCCTGAATGGACGCTCGTTCACGGCCCTGAGCACCGCACGTTCTTGGTTTCATACGACAAGGACAACAGCCGCATCCTCGTTGGTTATTCCTCCCGACCCTACGGCTACATCAAGGACGGCACATTCACCTACACCACCTACGCAACCGAAGCCAAGACCCTCCTCCCACTCATGGAGGACTTCAAGCACGACCCAACAGCCGTCGCCGCCGAGAGCGGTCACCTCCGTGGAAAATGCACCTTCTGTGCAAAAGACCTCAAGACCGAGAACTCAACCTCCCACGGCTACGGACCAGTTTGCGCCAAGCGATACGGCCTTGTCTGGAACGTTGCCTCTGCACGTGAGATTCAAGCGATCCGAGCCGCCCGTGTTGCCCATGTAGTCATTGAAACCCACGCCGAGGGCTGGCAAGTTGTTGACGCCGAGGACGGATCGGTTCTCGCCACTTTCAAGACCTCCGCTGAAGCACGAGCCTACGCCGACGAGTTCTCAACGATTAAAGTCATTATTTGACCCCCTACGAGGCGAGGTTTGATGAAGAGGGGGAACAACCCCCCCTCATGGCAGGGAACGCCCAGAACACGCCCCTAACGGCTGAACAAGCCGAACAGATTGCACTGTTCCCCGACCGATGGTCTTGTTATTTCAGGACAATTGACGGGAAGGCGTTCATGCTACACGAGCGTCCATATCTGGAAGAAGTGTATCGGCACTTTGGAGCATTGGAAAAGAACGATAGGACAAAGGTGATCGTGCTGAAGTGTTCTCGCAAAGTTGAAAAAACTGAAACCATCTGCAATATCCTCCTGTATGGCTTGTTGAACATTCCATACTTCAACGCCGTCTACACCGCCCCCAGACAGCCACAGGTCACCCGCTTTGTTGATGAGCGGTTCAACGGTGCTCTCATGTCCAGCGTCAACAATGGATGCCTCCTTAAGCAAAGAATCAAATCGAGCGTGAGCCATCAGACGTTTGACGTCGGCGGACGATCCTTGAATCACTTCTACGCCTATTCAAATTGGGGCGACGCTCACGGTCTCTTGGGTATTGAGGCTGACCTTTGCTGCATTGACGAATACCAAGACAGCGACCCAGAAGTTCTGCCGATGCTTCTTGAGATGCTGGCTCAATCCGACTACAAGTGGGTGGTCGTGAGCGGAACAGCCCGTGAACAAGGCTCGGAGTTTTGGAGGCTCTGGGAGTCCAGCACCAAAGGGGAGTGGGACGGGGAGCGTTGGAACCATCGCAAAGACAAAACAATCGTCGGCTATCACATCACCCAATTGATGCATCCTGACATCAGTGAGTCTGATATTCAACAAAAGCGTGAGACCTACAACCCACGACGTTTCGCCAATGAAGTCCTGGGCGAGTTCTTTGCTGGAGCAGCAAAACCCATGACGTTCGACCAAGCACTGGGTGTTATTGACGCCAATATGGAAGTCAGATCGTCCGTTGATGCGCCAGAGGAAACGTATTTGGGCATTGATTGGGGAGTTGAGACTACAGCCGTTGTTATCAACAAAGACGGGGATGTGATCGCTGCTCACAAAATCGCCAGCCGATCCGATGACATAGATGAGGTGGAGGCGGTCAAAGACTTGATACTGAGATACAACTCGGTGCAGGTTGTTTGTGATATTGGCTACGGTGCTCGCCAGGTCAAGGAACTCCAGCGGGAGTTTGGTGAACGTGTCCGCTCGTGTTATTATTCAAGCCGCCCGATGACTCCGTTTGAATACAAGAAGCGGGACAACAACCGCAACCTCATCTATATGTGCGTTGTGGATCGCACGACGTATGTTGAGGACACGCTGGAGTCAATCAAGAATCGAGAGTTTAAGGTGGCGTTCAAAGACCGCTCGCTGGAGTGGGTTCTGCATGAGTGGTGTGCCGTCAATTCAAGCCAGGAGTCAGACCTGAAGGACTCAAGACCCACACGTGGGCAACGTATGACAAAATACGGACGGGACGGCGACGATCACGCACTCCACGCTCTCATCTATGCTCGCATAGCATTGGAGGTAGGAGAGTCTGGAGGAATACCTTCTATGAGGACCTTCGGGGCGTGAATGTCTTAAACCGCCGAGCATAGCCACTTGGATATGACAGCAGACACCCTCCTCGCATACGCCACAGCCCTCGCCGCCCTTGTTGGGCTTGCCGTCTGGGGCTTGAAAAAATACAAGCAACTCAACGCAGACGGCGTTATCACCGCCGCTGAAATCCTCGGAGCAGTTGAAGAAGCAAAGGAAGAAGTGGCTGAGACTCAAGAGGAAGTCAAAGAAGCACTAAAGGACGCTTGAGGTGAGAACGCTTGGCAAAGAATGACTCGGTCAACGACCGCATGGTGAAGTGGACAACGCTCCCAGCAGTGTATCTATGGCTCGCCGCCAGCGGGTCAGTTGTTGCTATGGGTATATTGAAGCCAGAAGTCGTTCTTGAAAATCTGGAGGGCTTCATTGCTCTCATTGCTATCATAGGCCAAACCGCCGCTCCAGCCTTTGCTACGATCCTTGAATTATGGAAAGCGGAGCAACAAACAGAGACCGAGTTGCACCCGACCGTTATCAACAACAAAGAGGACGGATTGAGGCTGGCTGCTGAACACCAACGTGTGATGGATTTGAAGAAACTTGAACACGACCAAGCACTGGCCGCTGAACGTCAGCAGGTTGAACTTGGTCTGAAAGGTCCAGCCGATGCAGTATTGAGACCAATAAAGAATAAGGAGTGATGGATCGTGAGCGACGACCTTCAAGCCGCCATCCAGAAAACTCACGACGACCTGGTCAATTTAAGAGATAATCACGTTCACCACTTGGCGTTGGACTTGGCCGATCTGAAAACAGACGTGGCCGTGATTAAAGAGAAGGTCAGCGGGCTTGAATCCTTCAAGGATGAAGTCGTCAAAACTCTCCGCCCATACGTTCAAGCAGGGCTGGTCGTTGCCCTCTCGACGTTTGGTTTTGTTTCGCAAATGTGAAAACCCCCCTCGACGTCCTTTGTTTCATGGGTCTTATCCTGTATCGTTGCCCCGATTGTTCAGAAGAGAAGTGGTCACGATCCAAAACTCCACGATGTAGACGTGGGATGTGCAAATTGGGACGGACTCCACGCATGAAAGAGGTGCAACCTCAACCACGCCAGCCCGATTGGGCTTAGTCAAGCATTGATAAACCGAACCATTGATATACACTAACCTACTGCGTTAACCATGGCCCGCATTAAAATCAACGCAAACAGCCCAGCCCACATCCGAAGTATGAACACAGCCGCCCTAATTGGTGCAAAGCATTATGCCCCTTATATGGCGACTGCTCAAGAAACCGACACGCCCCTTATGCGCAGTTTGGTTCGCCAGGTTTGTTCTTACATCAGCGACCGATACACTGTCCCCAACCAAACTGCACCAAGCAGGATCGTCAAGGGCTACTCGATGACCGTTGACTTAACCACCACCATGTCAAGAGTCCAGAAGCAGTATCAATCATCCCGCAACGGCTACGAACCTTCCTCTGAAATGGTGGAAGCCCTCGCAACTTTGTCCGACCGTGGAGTTTTTGTCATTCAAGGCGACTCCGTCCGCATCTTGGTTTGAACCGCTAAACGCTTAAACCACGCCCGCTCTGGCTTAACCCATGAGCGAGCGGCGTCGTTTCAGTTTCTTAGGGCGGAAGCGAAACGCTTCGGCCAGCGACGTCAACAAACTCAACGATATGCTGGGTCAAATCAACGAGCGTGACATGAACGTGTGGGACGGCAAAACACTGGCCAGCCTATCACGGATCGGGACGACCACCAACGCCCGCTCCAAATCTGGCGGCTTTGCTCCGTCCGTTGACTACGATCTGTTGAGAGCGATATCGCTCAAGAGCGAGGTGGTGAATGCGATTCTGCGTTGCACCGTCAATGACACAATCGGCAACGGCTACGAGTTTCTTTTGAAAGAGGACGTCGAGACTGGCAACACTGCCGAGTTGAAACGCCTAAAGGAGTTCTTTGAAAATCCAAATCCCGACGACTCTGGTGATGAGTGGCTGGAGTCTCTCATCTATGACCTACAGTTGTTTGGCGACGCCTATCTGGAGTTGGACGGGAGCGGGGACAAATCATCCGCTAACGGTCAAGACTGGACGTATGGGGGCGACTTGACTGCCGTTTGGCCTGTTCCCGCAGAACAAATGAAACTGCTCCCTGGCAACCAACGCCCAAAGCCTCCAAATATGGCCTACGTTCAAAGCATCAACAAAGACGTGCGGAAGTTCTCAAGCGACAAGATTCTCCACGTCTCCAAGTTTAAGCACGGTCGGTCATACGGGACCAGCCCTCTCATCCCTATTCTCAACACCATCGCCGCCCACCTCAACCTGTCCAACTATCTGGGCGAGTTGTATACGGGGACGTTGCCTAAGACGATCCTGAACGTAGGTGACATTTCAAACAATGAAATGAAAGCAATGCTGGCTCTGCTTGAACAGCAACTGAGCGGGGGCAAATCCCCTTTCGGTTTGGTGGCCGTCAATGGTGGCACAGGCTTTGATATTCACCGCCTGCTGGACTCCACACGGGAAGGAGCGCAACTTGACCTGCTGTTCTATTATCGTGAAGAGATTTGCGCCGTCTTTGGCATCCCTCCTATCAAATTAGGCTGGGTTCAAACGGGCAAACTCGCCAACCCAGAAACCCAACTGGACGCCTGGTATGATGTGATAGAGTCCTTCCAAAACAGAATCGAGTCGCTCATCAACCGTCGCATCCTCCCTCTTTTGGGCGTGTCCGACTGGGAGTTTTCATTCTTGTCAATACGTCCGTCACGTGAAAAGGAACTGGCGGAGGTTGTCAAAGAGCGGGCGACTGCAATTAGCCACCTGCGCCAAGAAGCAGCGATATCCATCAACGAGGCACGATCCATGCTCGGTCTTGACAAAATCAACGACACAAGAGCGGAGGACCCGTTCTTTGTTTCACCTAAACTACAAATCAACCAACCCGACGCTCTCACCAATGACGAGCCTGCACCAGCACCCGAATCCGCTGGCCTTGCCGATCTGTTTCCAGAGAAGGAGCGACCTGAGGATGAAGGCGAGAAGGCTGGGGAAATCCCAGGCTACGTTCACGATGATACAGAACTCAATACGGACTCACAATCCGTGATCGCAAACAACCGCAAAGACGGTCACGACGAGTTTGAGGCGTTGATTGAAACTGGCGCAACCAAATACCGAGCCAGCGCAACGGCTGAACAGCAGGCATTTGCCGACGACGTCTTTGCCGACTTTGATGAATTATTCTCTGCTGGTGATGAAGCGGTCGTCCGACCAGGTATTGACCTCAAGACATACCGACGCAAAGACGCCATCACCCTCTCTGAAATCCAGTCGGCTATCGTCCAGTTGGACCTTGCTATTGAAAAGAGTCTGGAGCGTCACGCCGTCACGGGTTCTGTTATCCTCACCGACGCTTATGGTGAGAGCATGGCTTTGTCATTGGGCGGGACGGGCGTAGCGACGGGCCTTAATGCCCCTGATGAAGCGGCTCTGGCGTATTGGAGGCGTCGCTGGCAACTGCCCGCCCTACGCAACACGCTGGGGGCGTATAGGCGGTCTATTCTCACTACGTTTGAACAAATGCTGGAGGACGGCCAGTCCTGGCGTTGGGCTAAGGCTCAGATGCGTTCATTGATTGAACCCACAGGAACCCGCTATCCCTCTTACTTCTATGAGCGGATCGCCAGAACAGAAACCCGCAGGGTCGTTGAGAACGCCCACATTAACGGATTAAAGCGGGCTCGATTCCAGTATGTTGAACGCTTGGTCGTCGTTGACGATAGAACCGATGCTGACCTGTGTGCTCCATTTGAAGGCAAAGTCTACAAAATCGACGAGGCACGATCTGTTATTCCCGCTCATCCAAACTGCCGATGCACGTTTGTAGCATACGAAGGAACGCCGCCCGACGTTGTTCCATCCGATGAAGTCCTACGCCCAGACATTGAGGGGGCTGAAGGGCAGTGACTGATGATTTATTGGAACGAGCAAAAATCATAGCCGAGGCAACTGGACGTGACGTCGCAGACGTATTGGCTGACCTGGCCGACGACGGCATCCTCAACAATTCAAACAAGGGTGAAAAAGACCTCATAACGCAACTTCAAGAAGCGGCGACGCTCATAGATACCGTCCAAAACATCAACCGCCAGGTCAATGAAAACACGGTCTTGAATGGGGGCGACAACAAAACAGAGGTGAAGGTTGAGACCACGCTGGAAGGTGATATTGTAGATCGTGCAATCGCTTCCGCCCAGCGCAAAGTTGAGAACGTCAAGAAATTGGTGCTCGTATTGGCCCCTGTATTCCTTCTCATCTCTGGCGGAACGATGGAAGGTTTGGGCATCATCAATATGTTCGGAACTGGTGATGAACCCGACGACGATCATGACGACTTCTATTCATACGGGGGATGCCTTGCTGCTGACGCCGCCAACTACGATGCCTCCGCCTCTTGGGACGACGGGTCTTGTTATTGGGACGACGGGGGCAACACGTGTGCGTCCTCTTTGGAGTGGGATTCATCCATTTGGAGGATTGAGAACAACAACGTCGCAGTCCTTCATCCCTACATTTACGACAGCGCAAATTGCCAGAACTGGTGGCAGGGTGATATTCAGGTGCGCTTGAATCATGACGGCGACTATTATGACGAGGAGTGGGTCTACGGTGTGGAGTTCAGCGACTCTTGGGACCAGGAGTTTTGGTTCTATGATTTGCCTGCTGGCGTCTACGATGCAGAGGTTTGGTTTTATTCAGGAGGATCGTCATGGCATTGGAACATTGACGGCCAGTATGAAGTCGAGTGCGATGCTGGATTATACGCCAAAGGTTCACGAATTGGAAAGAACGCCGAGCAAGACCTTGAGGTGTTCATGACTATTGGGGCCAATAACGACCAGTGCGATACCGATGTGAACGTGCATCTCGCTCTTTACCTCAACAACTCCTACCAATTCACGATAGAGGAATACAAACTGCCAGTGTTCACGATCCGTGGTGAAACTGAAATCAAAGTCATTCATCCAGATATGCAAGGACTGGAGGCTGGCCACTGGTCAGCAGAGACGAGGTTCCTTCCAAAAGGACAGCCTGAAGAATGCTGTGAGCAAACAGGACAAGTGGAGGTCACGGCATGAAAACAGACTTCGCCCGCTTCGGCATCTCCGTTAACCGTATGTCAAGAAACGTGACCAAGACGGACGTGCCTTTAGCGTTGGATATTTTGGCTCAGCGAATTATGCGACACGCCGTCAAAATGGCTCCCGTTCTCACTGGAGCGTTGCGAGCAAGCGGACGTGTGAAGAGGACAAACCAATACCAGCGTGTGATTCAATTCGGCGGATCGGGAACGGGCGTCGATTATGCCACCTTCATTGAGTTTGGAACGTTCAGAACCCGTCCCCAGCCGTTCCTACGACCAGCCGTGTTGAAAGAAAAGAAAACCATGACCCGCCGCTTCAACGTAGACGTGCAAATACGTTTTGACCAAGTGGCTCAACAATTCAGAAGGTGAACAAATGGCAGTATCAGATAAAGTCAAAGCAACGCTACAAACCAAAGTCAAAGACCATAACGAGAAGGTCGGAGACGTCAAAACCAAGAGGACAAACCTGCGGGCGTTGTCCGCCGTGTTTGAGCGAGGGGTTGGAGCATACAACACCAACCCTGGATCGGTGAGACCTTCCGTATCAAGCCCTGAGCAGTGGGCGTTTGCCCGTGTCAACTCCTTCCTCTATGTCCTAAGAAACGGACGATATCGGAGCGGCAAGCATGACACCGACCTGCTCCCAAAGGGTCATCCTCAATCCACAAAGACGTTCGGGGACGCCATAGAGAAGCGGACGGACTTCCCAAAGCGAGGCGACGATCAAAAGGTGAGCATCGCCAACTCAAAGTGGAAAACCTTCCCAAAGGGTGAAGCGGCTAAGTTGAAAGCGGAGTGGCCACAAATCTGGCGACGTGGTGGAAATATCCTGGGCAATAAGCAATACACCCGTCTGCTCAAAGTGATGAATCAAGGTGGATCGCCAAAGACGCCCACGGACGAGAAAGCGATCCGCCTCCGTGAAGCATGGGTGGCTCGCCACTTCAAGGACTTCAGGCTGGCTGGCGTGGTTGCTCAAATCAAGTGGCTGGCGGTCGGTAGCCGTGGGTTGCCGTTCATGCGTAAAGTCATCTCAGATGAAAAGAAACGCTTGAGAGACCGCAAAAAGAGCGGACTGGATGAAGAGGAATGAGGCTCACGCTTTGAGGTTTTGAATCGCTCTCTCTTGAAGCAAAGCGGTCAACTTTGCTTCTCGGTCGTTGATTGAAGCCCAGACAGCGAAGGTTTTCTGCATGGTTGCGTTTTCATTGAACCAAAGGTAGGTCGTCCCATCCTTGTGTTCTCTCACATGGGTGAACTCGATGATGTATTGACCGAGGGACATACCCAGGAAGTGGTTGGCTCTTTTTGTTAGGCGGCGGGCTGCGGTGTCTGTGTGCATATACCGACGTGCGTGTTGCACTATATCAATGCTTTGCTTTATCAATGCCCCAACCGCTAAAAACCCCCAAAGACAACCCAGCCGTTATGGAGCGACTTGAAGCCGTCTTGGTTAAGGACACCGACGAACAATGGGCGACACGATCTGGCGACGAGAAAGTCGTAGACGTTGTTCTAAGAGTGCAGACGCCTTTTCACGTTGTCAAAGACCACACCCCAGAACATCAGGAGTATGAAATCGACGACGGCGACGTTGTTGTATCAGGGCCTGTATATGTAGGCGACGATAATATGCTGGATCGCCACAGCGAACTCGTTGAAATGTCTGCAATCGTGGATGCTTGGAAGGGGTATCAAAACAACCCCGTCATTCTTTACAACCACAGGAAGGACTACGGAGTCATAGGCAGAATGCTTGATGTCACTATGGGTGAATACGAGGGCGTCTCTGGCCAGGTTCCTATTGGACGTGCAGTGATTGATGGAGGCGAGAAAGACATCGCCCGCAAAATACGCAAAGGAATGCTCAAGGCGTTCAGCATCGGCTTCATCGCTAAAGCGGCGGTCAAGGAATGCAAAGACGAGGACACGTGTTATATGAAGTTCACTGAGATTGACTGGTTGGAGACCAGCGTCGTTGACGTTCCCGCCAGCCCTGGAGCAATTTTCAACGTAGAGAAGCATATTCAAGGCTATGAGGATCGTGGCGACTCCATTGCTATCCTCTTTGGCAAGTCCGACGAACTCATTGACGACGAAGCGGCTGAGGATAGACCAGCAGTTGTTGAAGAGTCAGCCTGCGGATGCAAAGACGCCGACGGCGATCACCCGTTGGAGGACAACGACCCCCGCCACTCTTTTGCTTTGGAATCGGAGCCAAAAGCCGAGGACTTTTCAGACGTTGAAGGACGACTGCAACTCATAGAGGCGTTCATTGATGCTGCTGAAATAAAGATGACAACACCCGCATCCGTTATAACCCCCCTCGATGAAGGGTTAGGGCAGGGAACAAACATGACCGACGCAGAATTGGCAATCAAATCCGCAACCGAAGAGGAGGCTCTTGTTGAAGAAGCACTCCCAGAAGAAGCACCAGCAGAAGAAGTGGCAGAAGTCACCGAAGTTATTGAAGCAACCGAAACTCTTGAAGCAGAAGCAACCGAGGAAGAATCCGCAACCGCTCCTGAGACCAGCGAGACCATTGGAGTCCTTGTTGAAGTTGTCAAGCAACTCGCCAACATGGACACCCGCCTTTCATCTATGGAAGGACGTTTGGCCTCATCTGAATCCGCACAGGATGAAATCACCGCTCTTAAGGCCGCACTTGATGAGAAGGACGCAACGATCCTGAACCTCACCCAAGAAAAGGAAGCCGCTCAAGCAGAGGCAACCATTGAAGCAGAAGTCTCCAAGCGTGTAGCCTCCACACTATCCAGCGTTGGAGTTGAAGCACCGACCGCCGCTCCAGAGCGCAAGAGCCTCAACCAAGAACCAGCCAAGCCTGTTGTCAAATCGACGACAGACTTTGACCCACTCCCAGCAGTCACTCCAGGCATGAACGGCCTCGGAGACTGGCTCGCACAAAACCTTGCAAAGCGAGGTCGCAACTGAACCCCCCCACTCCACGGAGACAAAAACAAAAACAAGGTGAAAAACGATGACAGAAGAATACGATTTTAATGAAGTAGTGAGCAGGGTCAAAGACGCTCTCGGCGGGGCATCAGCCTCCACGGGTGCAACTTTCTTCCCAACAGAAACCAGCAACGAGATTATTCAACTTGTTTACGAGAACAACTTCCTTCGAGGTTTGCTTCCCGCTCTCCCAATGACAACCCGCACAGTCAATGTTCCTAAGTTGTCTGGCAGTGTTTCATTCCACCAACAAACCCTCGGCGCAACCGAATCAGGGACAACCGTTGGCGAGTCCAGAGCAACAACGGCGGAAATCACCTTGACGCTCAAGACTCTCATCGCAAACATCCCAATCGGAAACTACCTGATCGCCTACGGTGTAGAAGGTTTGCTTTCAGTTTTGCGAGACGACATCGCATCACGTTTGGCCTTCAACGAACAATCCCTGCTCCTTAACGGTGACACTACAACCACCACCGCTTACGCAGACAACATCAACGGGATTTACGACGCCGCACTCAACCCTGGCGGAGTCAATGCAACCACAAACGACTTCCTTCTTGTCTTTGACGGACTACGAAAGAGCGCAACAGCAACCAGTGTTTCAGTATCTGGGACTTTTGCCCTCTCTCACCTCCGCCAAGCCATCAACAACCTCGGCGTTTATTCAGACAACCGAGACGATCTGGCACTCATTGTTCCTCGCAACCTTGAGGTTCAACTCATGGGCTTGACCGAACTTCAAACCGTTGACAAATACGGACCACAGGCGACCATCCTCTCTGGAGAATTGGGACGCATTTACGGTATCCGTGTCTTTGCTACGGGCGTTATCCCGACCAACCTTGACTACCTCGGAGTCTTTGACGCTACAGCAACCACAGCGACTCAAACCGTGGCTCTCTTGATTCACACCCGATCCCCGCTAATTGGCAACCCAACGGACGCCGACCGCAGGTTCAACATGGGCTTTGAGGATGAACCTAAGAACGACCGATTTGTTCTCATCCCTCGCCAAGACATCGCCTTTGGCGTCCGATACCCAGAGGCACTTTGTGTCCTCCGTGGAATCGACACCATCTGAGACCGTCTTTGAGACCCCCCAGCCTTAACCCGTCAAGGGTTGACGTTCACCTTCACGGGTGCAACCGTTAAAGCCCGCAACGGCAAAAAGGTGACAACATGGCGGAACAAGACTACGCAACACTGGCTGAGGTTGAAGCCTACGCTGGTGTTGACTTCTCGGAAGGAATAGGACCAAGCGACTCCCAGATCGGGACGATGATAACCCTCGCATCCAGATTGATGGACGCCTACGCTGGCAAACAATTTGCTGGAACAGAAGCGCACATTGAGTATATCGACGCCACCTTGTCTTTGCGCCACGCAGTCTTAGCAGAGCGTCCTGTTGTTTCAGTCACTTCAATAGAGTCGCTGGACTCAAGCGGGAACGTATCAAAGACGCTGGTCCAATCCAGAAACCGTGACGACGATTATTGGCTTGACGATCCAGGAGCGGGTATCATCCGCTTTCACCTCCCGATTGGCGACACCGTTGAGCAAAAACTGAAGGTCTCATACACGGCTGGAGCAACCGTAGCACCTGCACACGTCCGTCTGGCGACTATCCTACACGTCGTGCGCTCCGCTGGTCGTGCCGCTATGAATGATGAAAACTGCAACGAACGTATCCAGCAATTTTGGCGGGAACTCATCAAGGACTCCGAGAAGGAGTATCAAGAGTTGCTTGAAAAAGTCAAGAGTGAAACTCTCATAACCACCGCTGTCTATGGACAGTTTAGAACTCCAGATGGTCACGGGAGTTGGAATGTTTGACAATCACCGATGCTGGAGTCCCAGCCAGCGATCCACACACGGCTCTCAAGACTGTTATTGAAGCCAATATGACCTTCCCCAACGGATCGCCAGCGACCGTGAACAATTCCTGGCTTGAATCCAAAAAGCAGAAAACATTTCAAATCGCTATCCAGCATATCTATGGCGAAAGCGATTTGGCTAATTTTGGCTCGCCTACGGCTCTCGCTGTCACCAGTCGGGTGTTTCTATCAGTCACCCTATTTGCGCCCACACGGGCGGGTTGCTGGACAATGTTCGGGGCGTTCAAGAATCTGCTCAACACCAAATCGATAAGTCAGCCAGCCGCTGGTTTCTCGGATTATCACTACATGGTCATCCGACGTTCTGATACGTCCAAGCCGTTCACGATCCTTGAACCCAACTGCGGGCCAGGACAATCTGATGAGAACTGCATCGGGTATCGTGCCGACTTCACCGTTGAGTTGCGCTGGGAGGAATGAACGTGGGACGCTCTTGGGGGGCTTTGACCTTAACACGAGCAGCGATCACAACGCCTACGTGGTCAACTGTTGGCATGAATTATTTTCTTCTGGCTTCACGTTGGGCTACATGGGCGAGTGGTTCTTCACTTGATGGGCGATACGCCTACGACCCTGCTGGCCTTGAGTTGGGTGTAGTTGCCCCTCACTTTCTGCCATTCCCTCAACCAGGCTGGAGTTTGAGAACAAGCGATGCCACAGCCTACGGCATAAGCAACCGCCTCATCCCAGCAGTCGTTCCCGTCCTCACCGTCTCTGGCTCGCTCCCAATTGACAACGCTTCATACCCAACTGCTGGGGGGTCTGGCTCTCAAACATACTTGGCCGACTCTCGCCCCGTCCGCATACTGCGCCCCAGTTTTGTCAAGAGAACTGTTTGATATTGGGCTCTGTCCACTTGATACAGCGCAAAATAAGCAGACTTTCAACCCTTGAGAATGCAAACCATTAAGAGCGGACACCAACTGGAGTGTCAACATGGAACGAGCCAAGAGCATCCACCACGCCGAATATGCCGTCCTCCAGCAATTGCTGGATGGCGTAGACCTACAACAACTGAAACAACGCATGGTCCCAGACGGGGACAAAGTTGCAGAGGACAGGTTCAACAAAGGTGCAGAAAAGGTCTGCAAACTCATTGAAAACCTATCCGACCGTCGACGGCATAAACTCCCCGCTGACCACCCGCACTTCAAAGAAAAGGAGGAATGAACGTGAGGGACGATCATTTCCCAGCCAAGCCCCCCGCAACCAAAACCACGGCGGATCGGCGCAAGACACTATACCCCAATGCACCCCGCACTGGCGTGTGCAAAATATGTGGAGCACCCAGAAGAAACGCTATCCACGATGGCACTGGTGTCGTCGTTGTCACGTGTGATGATTGCCGAGCAGGTATGTTGTCAAAGCGACGCCGTGTCGTTGCTCCTAAGCCCGACGCCGTTGACGACCTTCTCACTATACCCAAACTCAAAACGGAGGCGACAGCGGACGCTACAGCCCCCAAGTATCAAGTATTCCTCCGTTCATTCTCACGCCGTTAAGAAGGTGGGACGATACCGTTTAGCGTGTGCGCTACATCTCTTTGTTCAGCGGTGTTGAGGCTTGCTCAGTTGCGTGGCACGATCTGGGATGGACTCCCGTCGCTTTTGCCGACTTTGAGGCGTTTCCCAGCGCAGTTTTGGAACACCACTACCCAACCGTTCCAAACCTACATGACGTGACGGAGGTGGACTGGAATGACTACAAAGGAACCGCCGACCTCATCGTGGGAGGGTCTCCCTGCCAATCCTTCTCACAGGCTGGATCGAGACTGGGACTGGGTGACGCTCGTGGCAACCTCGCCCTCCACTTTCTCGGAGTTGTTGACGCTGTTAAGCCAAAATGGTTCATCTACGAGAACGTCGCTGGCCTTTTGTCCTCGGACGGCGGACGGGATTTTGCCGCCTTCCTCTCCAGCGTGGCCGACATCGGGTATGGGTTCGCATACAGGGTGCTGGACGCTCAACACTTCGGAGTCGCCCAAAGGAGGCGTCGTGTCTTTGTTGTCGGACACGCTGGTGGGGACTGGCGAAGCCCCAGCGCAGTTCTTTTTGACTCCACTTCTTTGCGTGGGCTTGATACGCCGAGCCGACCGTCGGGGGTTGAAAATACACCCAGACCTGCGGCTGGCTTTGATGAATCGGGCGGTTTTGCATCCAAATTGGGAAGTCGAGATACTCCCGTCGTTCCGTCCAAAGGGACACCTGGCGGGGTATGCGACAAAGGGTGGCGAGGAAGAGTAAAGGGCGTAGATCGTCCAAACCAAACCCTAACCTACGATATATCACCCACTCTTAGGGCTGGCCACGTTGCTATCCCCTGCGCTATGGTTGACTGTCCTCCGTTTGTTCCAGCCGCTGACCAAGCGATTCAAGTTGTCAGACGTCTCACGCCAGTTGAGTGTGAACGTTTGCAAGGCTTTCCTGACGACTACACCTTAGTTCCCTTCAAAGGGCGGATGACCAAGAACGGACCAAGATGGAAGGCTGTGGGCAATTCAATGGCAGTCCCCGTCATGCGTTGGTTGGGCGAAGGCGTCGATTTTGTTGAAAAGTTGGGAACTGTTCCCGATCTAAAAGACCAGGAGGGCGTATTGGTTTCAATACACGACGATGTGACGCTACGTTCACACGATTTGACTTCTTGGTTTGATTGAAACTGCGCTGTCTTTGAATACATGGGACAAACAGGGCTACACATGGCGAAGCCTAAGCCCAAGAAACTGAGAATCCTTTGGGGTTCAGAGCAACCAACCCGACCGACTGGCTACGGTGTAGTCACGAGAGCAATCTGCAAACGTCTTGTAGCCGCTGGCCACGACGTCTTTGTCATGGGTTGGGACCATAACGGAGAGGACTGGACGCATGAAGAAGGCTGGACAATGGTTCACGCTGGTATTGGAGGCTACGGCTCTGACCAGATCGCAAACGACGGCACGACCGTCTTAGAATACAACCTCAAAAGGCACAGCATTGACATTTACATATCACTGATTGACCCGTGGTTTATTGGCCACGCTGTTCAATCAACAAACCGTCTCGGCATCCCCTATTTGGCGTATCTTCCTGTTGATGGCTTCCCGCTGTCCTACAAGTGGAAGGACATTCTTGCCAACCTCAACCAGCCCATCTGGATGTCCGACTTTGGGCGTCAAAACATGGTGGACTACGTTCAAAACTTTGGCTCTGCTGGTGTTGGTCCAAAGGACATGAGAGACCCACACCTTGACCGATACCTCATCAACCCAGGACCCGTTATTTATCATGGTGTTGAATTGGATGACTTCACCCCATTGAGCAAGGAGCAAAAAGACGGTGCTCGCAAAGCACTCGGAGTCTCTTGGGACTTCACCTTCCTCTCGGTGGCTCGCAACACCAACCGCAAACAAATACCCCGCCTCCTTCAAGCATTGAAACAAGTCGTGGATCGTGTAGGCAAAGACAAAGTCGGCCTCATCCTCCACTGCGGAGACCCAACCGATTCCAGAGGCATGGGCGGCTGGCCGTTGCCCGACTTGGTGAAAGAATACGGGCTTTATGACAATGTGCGATTTAGCGACACGTCGTCCAACCCACTGCTGGGTTTGACCCGTCAGGAAATGTCCATGCTGTATGGCTTGGCCGATGTTCACGTCATGGCTACAGGCGGTGAAGGGTTCGGCATACCGTCCGCAGAAGCGATGGCGTGTGGCCTCCCTATCATCCTCCCAGACAACTCAACGGGGGCTGAACTTGTAGGTCTCAAAGATGAAAGGGGATGGCTCATCCCTCAATCGACGACAATTGTTGGACCAAAGTGGGGCATCAACATGGGGCTGGTGGACATTGACAAGTTGGCCGACGCCATGACTGAAGCCTTCCTGAGCAAAGACACAGCCGTGTATCAAGACAAATCCAAAGCAGCACGATCCTTCGCAGAGGCTCGGTTTGACTGGGACAAAATCACAGCACAATTCATCAAACAAATTGATAAGAAGGTGAGTGAATGAGCAAAAAGAAAAACAAAAAACCGAAGATAAAGCCGCCGACGTTGTGTGGTCACGAGCATAAAACCAAGTGCAAAAAACACAACAAACCCTGCAACATACCCATCGCTTTCGATCCTAAAGACTCCAGAGCGGCGTGGGTTGAAGCCCTTCACCAACTTGGGGCAAAGTCTCACACCATAGACGATAAGCACCGATGCAAACAATGTGAGGATGAACAGGTCAACAACTCCCCGTGGCGGTTCCTCAAAGTTCCTGGATCGGCGCAAAACCTCCCGACTTCTCAAGACGGCAGTGACATCGCTGACCACCTTGAAGAAATGGGCTGGAAGGACTAAAACCGCCTATCCATTATAAACCGCAAAGGGCGACGTTAGGCTATGTCAGAAGAGTTGTCCGACCTCACGGTTAAGCAATTGAAAGCACTGTGCGAAGAGAAAGGTCTTGAGACCGACGGCAAAAAAGCCGACTTGATTGCACGTTTGGAAGCACCAGCACCAGTTGAAGAAGCCGCTCCAGAAGCCGCTCCAGAGGCTGAAGAACCAGCACCTGAACCAGCAC
>PDMW01006700.1_pt1 | contig 35924 bp, 26 predicted proteins | sample 1515511 | NCBI WGS metagenome assembly PDMW01 (sample SAMN07343023, study PRJNA328102) | Marine metagenome, whole genome shotgun sequencing project. | biome: marine; feature: bay; material: water; isolation source: viruses from water sample < 0.22 micron filtered, nuclease treated, low... ... | reverse complement strand
GGCATAGCTCTTTCGGCCATGCCAAAGATTCTGTTAATATTATCACCCTCCATGCCCATCGCCATTGCGGTTCCTGTGAGGAACTGATGCTCCATAAAAGCAGCACCCTTTTTCAGCATCGATCCTTCTGTAACCAATGCTCCCTCTCTTAAAAATCGCTGAGCTGCTGACGAGTCGCCAACCAATTTCATTGCCTCTTCAATACCAATTTCGTCAGTGACGCCCTTGGCCAAAGGCCCGAATAGCTTGACTCCCGTTCCGGCTTGTTGGTCTGTTTCGATAGCAAGATTGATCAGATGCTGTCCATACGCACTTGAGTATCCAGCAATCTTAATCCTCACATCTCCACCTGCAGCAGACGCCTCTTGAGTGATGCGTCTGACTCCATCCTTGCCTATGCCAAGAACTCTTCCGTGCTCTGCTAGCTCTGCTGCCGTGAACGTAACAGTCTCTCCATTCATTCCACTATCCAAAACCTTTTGCAAGATTGGGCTAACAGCACTCTTGTGAACAGCAGGATCCAAAATTGGTATGGTTGACAGCTTTGTGCTGCTAAACTTTTTGGTTGTGAAAATAGTTCCACCTGTTTCAGAAGTCATCTTGGAAAGATCTCCTCCCCCCACATCCATAATGACAGCTTTATTTATTCGTCCTTCGCCAGACCTAAATCCAATACCACGCCCCGCCTTTCTTGTCTGGCCCTCTCGAAGGGGGCCGATAGTATCATCTCTGAAAAACTGGCTTCTTCCGAAGAACTGTCTTTCTCGGGCAGTGACAGGAATGCTTCTTCTATCGTGACCTCCCACTCTGCCAGATTGCATCTGACTGAGAGTCCCACCCTCTGCATACATTACGCTGGTGTACTGCCTTTTCCCACCTGCGAGAATAGGATCTTTAATTGTTGTTTGAATTGCATCTGGACTTACACCTGGATCGTACCCAGGCATAACACTCATCCCCTTGATAAGAGCCATCTGCTCATTTTTGTTTTGAATGTTTTCCAGTCCAAAAACTTTGAGATGACTCATCTTTTCTTTTTCGAACTGTGTAATCCCTGGTTCAGACATCCTATTCACAACGTCGTCGAGGCTTCTGTCGCCAACAAGCATCACTTCTGTTAGTGATGCATTGAAAGCATTTTTCCTTCGTCCCAAGCCAAACAAGCTCCCCGCTTCTTCTAGCTCAGTAAGAAATCTTGTTAACTGAAAGTCTGAAAAGTTTATGATTGAGTTGGCAACAAGAGTACTTGCTTTTTTCTTCTTCCCTCTTGAAAGCAAAGCCGTAGCCTCTGAAGCGTCAGTGTGGCTCATCATTCCCTTAGGAGCGACATATGGAGTCTGCAACTGCTCACCCATATAGACTCTGTGTCTCCCAAATTCGATATCTGTCAGAGAAACATTTGTAACAAAAGCACCGGAACCAAAAGACCCACCGCCCCTGTTGCTTCTTATTTGCCCAGTGAGAACCCCGCCCTTTTGGATCAAAGACACAGTTCCTTGGCCTTGAATTGACTTTTGGATTGCATTCAATCTTGACTGTGCTTTTGCACCAGCTCTTTCCATCAATGATTGCCCCTGTTCGCTTGAAGGAGACACAGGAGCAAGAGAAGCGTACTTGCCAGACAGAGTGCTCTTTTGCGGGCTTGGGATACTAAGATGCTTGCCCACCTTCTTGTACTCTTTCAAATGTCTAGACAGGGCAATTACTCCATCTTTGTTTTCGGAACCTTCCATAATAGTCCGGATAGCACCACCAAGAACCTTTTTAATTTCTTCAGGATTACCTTCCAGTCTCATAGCGTCTTCGAGAACAGCTCCCATCTGCTTCTTGACGACGTCAGACATACCAGAGTTGGGGTCCTCAATTGTTGAAGATAGTGCCTGGAACACAGCACCCTGCTGCTCTAGTAGCCTAGATAGTTTTTCATCACTTGCAATGGTGTCGGTTAGCTCGGTTATGAGTTGTTCATTTCTGCTCAACTGTCTTTCTGCAACTTCTTCAGCCTGCTTTCTTACGCTTGTTCCAACGTCCCTACCCAATCCTCCAAGTCTCCCAGACTGAGCAGACAGGGCTGCATTTGGAGACTCACCAGACGCAACAGCAACAGCAGCAGCAAGCGCATTACTTGACGTCTGGTTTGACACAACTTGGCTGTATCCATACAAGCCGCCAATTAGAAGCGGAGATGCGGCTACTGATAGACCGAATACATCTTTAAAAACAGAATCATTATCAGGTGGCTGTGACATAGCGTTTTACGAAGCCTCTATTGTGTCTAGAACAGTTTTACAAATCATCTTACACCAACTATACTTCAAGTACTACAGGAACCTTTCTAGAGTGCTTATCATTCCGTCTTCCCTTGTGTCAGCAAGTTCCAAATTTGCACTTCCACTTCTTGCCCCTGTTGGAGTGACAGAAATATTCATTCCTGTTCTGCTTACTGACTCGTAAGCGTCTCCTGAAGTTATGGCAGAAAGTTGTCTTGCACCTATTACAGCCATTGGCTCTGCTCTTGCATAGCGAACTTGCTTTTCCCACACGTTGTAGTTGTGCATATTCGAGGCCTCTTCGTTAATAAAGAGGACTCGAATATCGTCCATCTTTACACCTTGGTCCCAACCAATAAAGTCTGGAGGAGGAAGTGGGTTCTCTTCAAAGTAATTAAGGAGCTCATAAAATCTCTGTCGGATATAACGAGGGTCGACGTCCTGAGAGCGACTGCCACCAAACAGTTCCATGTCTTCCCCAGAGTCTAGCCTCTGCCACATAGCCTTGTACAAATGCCTGTGGTCTTCTGGAAGAATCTTGAGTATCTGAGATCTTTTTCTTTCACTTGCCTCAAGAAATGAGTGCATATACTTTCTCTGCTCAATAGGCAGGGACCAATACACACCCATTGTGGAACCGTATGGATTTATTCCATATCGAGTTTCAGCTGCACGCCTATACAGGTCACTTGCGTTACCTCCCATTTTTTCTGCTTCCAAAGCCAACGAAGCGTACTTGTAGAATTCAAGCTTGTCAAAGTATTCATTTGTATCGTGAATCTTTTTCCTGTACGAGGGAGTGAACTCTCCTGGCAGCAGCGATGCAGCTGTTAGGAACGCTGGTCTAAACCAGTCGTTCCATGGAGCTTGCCAGTCTCCAGTAGGAGATCCATAAACATTTTCATATTTGTACTGCTCAATGGGGTCCCTCATGAATCCAGTAAACTTTTGCAATGGTCTGAAACCAAATGGAACCAAGTACTCTGCTGGGGCAACGGTGCTTCTGGCTGCAGCCCAACCTGTTTGCCAAGCTGCCTGGGTGAGACTGCTGATCAGAGGAACTTCAATAGCTCTGGGGTTTACCTTTTCATTGACATACCCCCTGAGGGTTCTGCCTGCAACTTCAGACATCCTCTCAATCTGCTTTAACTCTTCTTCCTTATATGCGCCGTTTTTCGCCATCTCGTACACAGCCTTCTGTGTCTCTCTAAACTCTCTTGTTTCTGGAGCAAGGGCAGATAGAACTCTCATCCTGTAAATCATCGGGTAATCTTCGGGATGGACTCCTGCAAGCTCTGGGTAAATGTTTTCCATTGATGGGCCAGGAAGCAGAGATTTGGCTAGGCCACCGACCTTTGCAGTTGGAGAACCCATGCGTAGCTTCATAGGCATCCAACTGGGCTGGTCGTTTGCAAGAGGGTTGAATGTCTCATACTCTGAGCTTCTTCTCATCAGGACGCGTCGAACTGCTTCAGTTGTTCCGGGGTCACCAATTTCTGAGTCCCAGAAAGATGCAGTCATTGATGTTCTGTAACCAATAGTGTCAAGATGAGGTCTTCTTGACTCAAAGTTTTGGTCACCAATCAAGGTGCTTGACATGGTGTTAGCTGCCCAACCCCACATACCAATCATGTCGGTAAACTGTTGGTACATATTAGCGGCTCTAGTGCCAAAGCTATTTGCGCTAATTGGGTCACCTAGTGCGGAGTAAGAAGGAAAATCAGGATCGTTCCACTCATTTTCTCTTATGTACTTTTCAGGCTTCACCACCCTTCCAATCGTGGCAGCAAGCAACCCACCTACAATTGGAATGTTTTCAAAAGCAGATGCAGATGCAAGAGACGGATCTCTGTACATCAGCTCCTCTTCTTGCTGATATGTGAAGTTCTTTAGGAAGAACTTTGTGATAGAAAGACTATCCTGCCTGTTGCCCCACTCCCAAGCATCATCTGTGCCATTCATAATCTGGGCAATCCTGGAGTGACGAAGCTTCACATTGGCTTCGTCACCTCCAAACTCTCTTGATCCAAAGAGCCACCATCGACCACTCTTGACTTCAACAAGCTGGTTGCCTGAGTAGATGTCTCTTAGCTCTTCTGAAGACTCCATGGATCCAAGCAGTCCACCTGTTAGAAGTTGCTGTCCCATGAAGGCAGCAACACCAAGTGTTCCCAATGAGCCCAATCGGCCTCTGAGCTTGAACTCGTCATGAGCAACATGCTGCTTTGGGTCAAGACCCATGATGGACGCTCTGACGTCCTCAAACAGCCCTCTTGCCTCCAGTTCTACTCTCCGGAATGGGGAGTCACTCTGATGATACTCACTTGCTATCTGGTCCAGTCTCTTTTCATATTTCTTAGCAGCGGGAAGATCTGCATACTCTGCTTCTCTTTGAACTCTTGCAGATCTAACAGCGTCGTTTCTTGTTCTCACATAGTCGCGGACCCTGTCGTATGACAAGCTTTCGTCATCTGTTAGTAGGTGCCTCATCCCAAACTTGAACTTGCCTTGGGCTTTCTCTTTAAACTTCTCTTCAACAATAGATCTGAATGGGCGAACATAATCTTCCGAACGGAATCCAACTTTCTCCATGCCATGTTGGAGTAGAGTTTTTCCTCTGAACTGAGAAGCACCAAGAGTAACTGCAGCAGCAGCAGACAACGCACCCATTTCTACAGTTGAAACTCCTGGAAGAAACCCTTCCATTGTTCTTCTGTAGTAGTTGAATGGATTAAGAGTATTGCCTCTAAGAGTGTCTAGTGAAGAATACGCACCAGCAAAGCCAGAGATCAGTCCATTTGACATACCAGGAGTAAGCACCTGCCCGAAGAAGCTGGCTGCTGCTACTCCAAAAGAAGTCTTGTTTGAAAAGTTAAACTTCTTAAACGCTACTCCAAGTCCTGCACTCACGATGCCTGAGATAGGAATGTTTCCTAGCCCTCCAAAGTCGTCTCTAAAGTCACTAAGGGTTGACACACCCAAGCCAATAGCTCCAAGCTTCATTGCTTTCTTGCCATAGCCCATAAAGTACTGCTTCAGAGCAGGAGCCTCTTTGACTCTGTCGATGCCTGCAGCCCTTACCATCTCTTGAAGCTTGGGCGATGGAATCAGCCCAACTGTTTGGTCTATTAGTCTGTTGAATCTTTCAACACCCGCAGCTGCGACTCCTCTTATTAAGCTTGTTCTTCTTCCTATATCTCCAGGTCCATCTATCGATCCTCTAACAGCTGCTACCGGCAAAAAGGGAGCATAGCTGTGAACTGCTTTGCTACCAAGCTCTTGAGAGTGCGCTTCAATCTTTCTTTTAAATACTCTTCCTACTTTGTAATCTCCCTTGTGTCGATATTGACCAGTAGCTTGCAAGTATCCTTTTGCAGCTGGATTTATAGGGGAGCTTCTTGCGAAGTCCAAAGCTTCCTTACTGGTGTCGCTGTATTCCATTAGGTTGATGTTTGAGGAAAGCAGAACAGACTTCTTGTCAACTCCCCTCTTCGGAACAGCTGTTAGGCTTCCAATTTCATTGTTTTTTCTTTCAAACAAAAGATCAAACTCTTGAGCCGTATCGATAGAGCCGATCCCTTTATCTTTCAAGTCCTCTGGACTCAGACCCGTAATATCTGAAAGGTAGTTTATGCTTTCCTTGTTCTGAAAAAAAGAGCTATCATACCTCACGCTCAGCACGTCATCAGCCATAGACGCGCTAACACCTGGGACGTTCTGCTTGTTAATCTGCCTCATCTGGTATGCAGACGAAGTAAAAGGACTAGCAAATTCCCTGATGCGGAATGTGTGCATTAGACCCAGTGGTGAACTGTCTCCCATGTAGGTTGCCATATCGGCAACGTCATCGAGAAATCTAGTTCCATCGCTTCTGGTGCTCATCGCAAACATTAGCCCCATGGAACTGACACCGGCTGCTAAGGCCGGTGCCAGAAAGCTTCTATCATCTGATGGGTCGTAAGAATCCATGGCTTCATGCCTTTAGTTGTTGGTGAGCCTGTCTATTCTTTCCATGTCTCTACTAGATAGATTCATTTTGTTTACCTTCGTCCTGCCAACCATCTTACCCCTTTTGCCAAGTTCTTCAGGAGTCTTGTCCCATACAGTCGACCCTTGCATTTGTCCATGGTATGCAGACTCCATTGATGCATTTTCTGACTCTGTTCTGATTCTTTGATTCTTTTGAGGGCTGTTATCTTTTTTACCGATGTCGTTTACATCGAAGGCTTCATACGGGAATCCCTTCTCAATCAGCAAAGCCTCAGCGGCAGCAAACATTTCAAGGAGCTTTACGCGACTCCAATCCTCCAGGTCATCTGGCTTATATGCGGGGTAAGCTATTAGAACAATCCTTTTAATCTTTTCGTACACACTATAACGGGGGTGGTACTTGCGAGACAGAATAATATCTTCTTTGATTGTAGCTTGATTGTCACCGCTCAGCCAAAGAGCGGTGCGCCCAATAGATACACTAGCTCCTGCATGCATATTTGAAGAGAGCATGTCGTAGTTTCCAAAGAAAACTCTCTTAAATGTTTCCTCGCATGCTCTTTCTTCTGTAATCTGACCACTGTCGCGCAATCCAGAAATGATCCTGAACTCGCGCATGGATAGCAGGCGCCACAAAAAAGTGTATCCTGCTATCTCAGTTTGGTAGACTCCATCTGAATTCAGGATGGATTGAACGTCCATTTAGCCCGCCTATCAGATGCGAATAGTCTGGGACATGACCTGCTGTGGCGTCCAGAAGTAAGACACTTGCTGCACTGCAGTATACAGTGAATCGATGACTCCTGCTGGAGCGTTCTGAAAGAAAGCTTCCGCCTTGTCAGCATTGTTGAGAGCAGGATAAACCAGACAGTTTCTGACTAGAGTTCTGGTTAGCTCCTCTTCCAAAGCCTTGCCCTCTCTGCTGTTATTTTCTTGGAGTTGCGTGATGTAACTCTGAATCTGTTTCCACTTGGAGCGCTTTACAGACGTATAGATGTATAGCTCGTCTTCGCTAAAAAGTGTCAGGTAGATCGATCCATGCTTCTGCTTCAGGGTAGCCAAGGCGCCCTCTGGGTCTTCTGTTCCACGTTCAGCAAGAATAGCAATAGCCTGCCTTCTGATAAAGTCGTCAACAGTTTTAGGCTCCTGTGGCTCCTGCTCAGGAGTCTCATCCTGAATGTGCTGCTCTGCCTTCTTCATGACTGCGTCTAGGTCTTCCATCTTCTTCTTTCTCCTTTGTGCTGGCTTTGGTGCCTTCTTGACTGACTTAGCCTTCTTTGGCTCAACTTTCTTCGGTGTTGGCTGAGTCTTTCTCGCCACTTCCTTTCTCGCCTTGTTTACATCTCCTCTAGAGTCGTGAACATCTGGCTTGTAGTCATTAGGGTCGATATAGTTCTCGCCCATCATTTCCTGGTTCAGAGCATCCTTGTGAGCAAGGATTTTGGTTGCAAGAGACTCATCTGCTCTAGGCAGTGCAGGCCCTCTTGCACTCACATCAAGCATGCCGCTCAAGTGAGCTGGCAGATCATTTGTATTCATTTGTTTTCCTAATCTATCTATATCTTAAATTATAGGTGAAATCTTGACGCATTCTATTATCCTGGTCAACACCCCAAGGAGAATCAGAGACAGGAGGAGGAGGAATAGGGAAAAGTTCTTCCTCTTCTGGCTCTGGCTCGACCGCCACAGCTCCCTGCTGCCCTGAAGCCAATGTAAGTTCATTTCTCGCAATGAATGGATACGATTCCAAGATAACATCCTCACTTACTTGGATCTGTTTTCCACGACCAAGGAAGTGCACACTTGTGAGCATTACACCCCAGTCCCCATTGGGCAATTTTGCAGTTGGCTGGCCTGCTTTGATAGTGATTGTCACTCCACCAATGTCACTGGGGTTGGCTGTAAATGCCAACCCAGAATTGTCAGCCAATGTTGTGCTTGACCAGTAGCTGTTTTTTAGGGCTTGCAGTGTTCCAGCAATTGAGTCTGAGTCTCCACCTTGGCTGTAAGAGAAAACAGCTTGCTGAATTGCAGCATAGGCGTTTTCTGGAGTAAGTTTTTCCACAGAAACAGTATTGGTTTGAACAGATCCAAGCTCTCTGTTAACCATTTCTGTTGCTCTGTACAAGTAGTCTTGGTGAACCCAGTTGCAAACCAGAGACCCTTGGACTAGAACCTGCCCCCTTCCGACTGCATCAAAGTGGGTGGAAGAATAACCGTAGATGGGAAGCTTGCTTTCCTGAAGCTGATAGCTAATACCAACAGTCTCCAAGATTGGATAGCCGTTAACGTGAACCGTGCACTGGGCTCCACATTTGTACATGTCAGAAAAAGAGTATGAACCCATTGTCAGTCTCCAAAAAGAATTGCTCTTAAAGCCGCATCAGAAGAGATACCATATGTCTTTCCAGCGGAATCGTTGTACGCGCCCTCCTGAAGGCTGTCGTCCCAAGAGAAAGGCTTGTAGTCGCATGCTGTAAACTCTGCTGCAATCTGAATGAGGCCATCATCAATTGAGATAGTCTTTGCTTCAGTCACAAAGTTTACGCCTACAATCATTTCAGATGCACCTCTCCCCGGTGCACCTCTCCCCGATCTTATCTCTCTGATAAATGTTTGGCTTGAAAGTGACGCAAACACTTCGTCTTCACTAAGTGTCTCTGTTCTGTACATCACAATAAGATTGAAAGGAGGCAAAGACGAGATCAGCCTATTCGTGTAGTCAATACCATAGTAGCTTCCAACACCATTTAGTGCAGAGTCTACGCTCCAGTGAGGGACTCTCCCATTTTTTGCGTCTACCATAGTCTGATAGGAGTCCATCAGCCCCTTTAAAGGGTGCTCTCCCAGCTGCTGCAGGATCATGCTGCCTGCGATTGTTCTGATGCCAGAAGCATATCCTTTGACCCCTTTGTATCCCAGGCCTCTAGCTGCACCTCTGGCTTCGTGCACAGAAAGGTTGAGTGAGTTGATGCTTGTAAGAAGCTGCTTCTCCTGAGGGGTCTCTTGAAAATAGTAGTAGCACTTTGCATCTGCACCAGACAGCGCAATCTCTCTTTTGTAGGACATACTTCTCTCCAGTGTCTACACTATACATCTACCAAGAAAAAAGAGGCCCCCGTTAGGGGGCCTCAGGATCCTTTAGGCTTTTGATGACCTATGCGTCAAGCGCAGTTTGGAGCGTGTCCATGTCCAGCTCTTTCCAGCCAACAATACTAATGGCAACATATGTAGACTGCTGCTCAATAGCAGAGTCATCAACACTGACTCCGCTTGCTTGGTTGAGAATCTCAATTCCAAGAATTCTCATGCTGGCAGCGTTGCCATACTCGTTTGCAGCTACGACAACTGCATCAAACGGGGGAAGCTGGTCCATGTAGAAAGCAGGCTGTGCAACGTAGTTGCTAGTCAGGTCTGCTGTGTCAAACTCGAACTCTTCCAAACCTGCAACATTGGTCAGACTTCCCTGGCCAGCGCTTGCATCGTTGATATTTGTGATCGCTCCGAAGATCTCGTCCTTTCGAGCAAGATACTTCATGTTGGAAAAAGGCTCAGTATAAATGGGATCTTGTCCAAGAACAAGATTGACCATTGTTCCTGCGATACCACGCTTTCCTCTTGAGAAGGAAAGCGGGTCAGGACTACCGAGAACATAAACGGGCACCTTCTCACGCTGGATAGCGTGAGAGAGGGCCTGGGAGGCTCCGAAGTATTCACCATTGATAACAATGCGGATGTCCGCACCACTGTAAGACGAATACTGACGGGACCGCTGAATTGGTGTTTGCGACATTTTTATTGTCTCCTATTTTAGAGGTCTGTCTCATCAGCCGCAAGCGAGGTGCGGAGAGTGACTGCTTCAATTGAGAAGGGTGGAACAATTCGAAGAACAACAGTAAGGTTGCCAAGAATTCTGTCAAGCTGAGTTACCTCGAAGACAGGCTCAGCAAAACCATTGTTGAACTCATCAGATCGCTCTGCGGTAAGGAATCCTTCGATAGAGTTCTTTAGGCTAAGTAGCTGAACGCTGGTGAAAGGCTTTCCAATGTACTGCTTGACAATGCCTCTGACACCTGCAAGTTGCCGGGAAAGACAACGAACGGTAGTGATCTTGTTGTAGTCAGAATCAGGATGAGCAGAAGTGTCTCCCTTGACATTAATCAGGAATCCCTCATCAACAGAAGTAGAGGTAATTCTGAGAGAAGCAAGAGAGTCAATCTGGTCAGCCTGGAGACGAAGTCTATTGCTGATCTTTGAGAATCTTCCGTTGGGTCCGATTGGGGCAATGTTCTCATCAAGGCTAGCAATGAGCCCAAGGAGTAGACCGGCCTGAGGCCCACGGTACGCGGTGGAACCGTTGAAAGAGTGCTGGTGAACTGGCCAACCAGCGCAAGAAATACCATATCGACCGATATCAACGGGAGCGTTGTTGAACCCTAGCTCCTCGTCTCCATCATTGATGCCATAAGCCCAATCTGAGTCAACTGGAAGGTTGGTTCCCTTGGTCTTGATAAGGCCACCAAAAGCATAGCCATCGGTACTGTTGCCTTCAGTGACAAGAGCAGAACGGTATCCTGCAGAAGTAGCAGCCTTACCAGCAAAGAACTTGTTGCCAAGAATTCCGTTGCCGTTGTCTGCGACAGCGTCAACAGCCTGAACTTCGCCAATGGTGCTGTAAGTCGGCTTGTCGCCAGCCCAAGCTCCAAGACCGCTGGGGGCAGCAGAAGAAGGACGCTTGAAGTTCATAGCAGTCATAACCATGTTGTGGCTACGGCTGATACGGTCACAGAAGGAAAGAGCCTGATGATAGAAGTTAGCTTCACGAAGCTCACCATCTGCACCAGTTGCCCAACGAGTGGTGACTGCTGCGGGAACAGTGTCGCCAGTAAGGTCAGCATGCGAAAGGGCAGGGTTCGGACCAGTGCCTCCAGCAAGGTTGGCCTTGGTGGCTCCACTAACACCTAGGGCAGAACCTGTACCGGCAGATGCATCAAACAATGTTGACGCCTTGTTGCCATTCTTCATGGTGAATGCATCAAGAGCAGCGTCAATAGCAGCAGCAGTAGCACTCTCAGTTGCGGCGCCATCGTCAACGACGCTGATGTCGATGCCAAATGCACTTTCGCCGATGGTAACAGTTGGTCCAGCTGCATCAACGACGTACTCGACAGTGTGAGCGTTGCCACCGATTCCAGCCTTGGAAGCAGTAACGACAAGGCCACCGACCACAGTCAGCGAGGCCTTGGCAGCAGATACAACATCTGTAAAGTAGGTAGCAGAATCAGTGAAGTAGGTGTAGACCTTACCCTGGTAACGATACTGCCAAAGGTAGCCAAGACCATTGTTGCTGTGCTTGTAATATGGGATGCCCTTTCCGAAGTAACCATAGCTAACTACGTCAGCGTTAGTGTCATCGACGATGTTTAGGTCGTCGATGAATACGCCAACGGGGTAGACCATGTTCAGGTCATTGTTGTCTAGAAGCTCGTAAGCTTCAGACAGAGCAGCATATCGAGCGACAAGTGAAGGGTTGCTTCCGTCTTCGCCCTCAATCAGGGTCACTGCAACAGTAGCCCCTCCACCAAGAGCATCTGTGAAGCTTCCAGGAGCAAGGCTCGCAAGGTCAACATTCACAGTGGTGTCAGTCGGGTCTGAAGAATCTCCACAATTAAAGTCACCGAAGTTTACGTCAGTTACGACAATCATTCCAGTGTCAATTACCTTGATTTCTTCGGAGTCAAAAATGTAAGAAGAATCTTCTACATCGTAAACAAGGTACCTGTTGTCGCCATCGGCGTTTCTTTCGATGATCAGGTGGTAGCGAGAAAGAACAGTGTTGTCTCTTCGCTCAGTCAGGATAGTAAGAGTTCCGCCAGAACTATCAGTTAGCGTAACCTTTCCTGGCGACCCACCGATGCGAACGGTAGCAATGTTTTCTGCACCCTGAGAGAAAACCTCATGAACGCCACGCATAAGCTCAGAGCTTAGGCCATAGTAGGAGTCTTCGGTAGAAATGTTTGCGGCACTCCGCAGCTTGTAGCTGCTGCCAGAAGAAGCAAATCCAAGAGCCACAATAAGCGGCTGATCACTTGAAATTGTCTTGTTGAAGAACTGGTCGCCGAACTGTGCTCGGATTCCAGGGATGTTATTGAAAGCCATTTTTTAATCCTCCAGGCCTAGTAAGTATAAGCCAGAACGTAGTCGAATAGAACGAATCTTGGGATGAGAAGATGTAATCAACTCGGCAAGCTGAACATGAAAATTTAGTGGACGCGTCTCTAGCTTTTGGCCAGCAACACTGGTTGCTGTATCCATTCCGCGCCCTGTCCACTCAAAAGAAACCGCCCCCTGCTGCTTTACTCTCCAAGTCTCCATGACTAGAGTTCTCTCTAGCCATAAAGCAACTTGATTGGCAGCAGTAGCATTAGGCGACCAAACTGCCAGTTCGATATTATGCATTATATATCGAACCTTTACTTCGATAGATCTATCAAATTTTGATGGGTCTTGATAAACCCTTTGCGGTCTATGCAATCGAGACTTAAACTTGCGACCGTCAGCAGACATGTTTGCTGGTTTTCGTGACATTACACGATAGGTAATTATAGCTTTCCTGTTTCTAAGCAGATTACCCAGTCTGTCTCCAGAATAGTCGTCCACAAGAATGATTCTTTTGTTTTCTTCGATTCCTTTTACCTCTTGTACCTTGTCAAGGATTTCCTTGATAGCAGACACAAAACCCTCTAGAAGCATTGCGTTCGGCGCAAGAGATGAAAGATCTAACTCAAAGTCGTCACCAAGCTCAACAGACAAACTTCTACTATCGGATTGCCCCAGCCCGTCTTCGAAGCTAAGTGTGACCCTTTCCAGCGGAGTCGGGTCACGATCACTTATGATGGTGTCGTTGGACATCTGTTCCTCAACTTGTAAACACGTTTGGCCTGACTGAGTTTCTCTCTAAGCAATATACAGCATAATACTCAATCCTCCCGTTTTTACCTCTTCGACCTGCAACTGTTTGGGGTCTGTAGATGCTTGTTACTATGGGCTGGTCTTGGTAATCTAGGGTTACCTCTCCCTCTTCATCAAGAAGACATTCTGCAATAAAGTCTCCCATTCTTATTCCAATATCGTACCTAAGGTAGAAAACCTTGCTTTCGGAATCTACGTACCCAGGCTGAGACATCTTTTCTTTTGCTGCTAGCCCCCCAGACGAGCTAACCCAAACATTACGCGTCAGAGTCCAACTCCCATCCCAGTAATAACCAACCCCCCTGCAGTACTTGCAGTGTATGTCTGGGTCTCTTGTCAGATCGTTAAGGCAAACACAGGCCTGAGGCTCTCCATCTGCAGACCTTCTAGTTTTCCAGATCTGAATGGGATGCCCCTGTCTGGGGCAGTCCCCAGTCCCGAACACAAGCTTGTCAAACTCGCTTCTAAGATCAACACCAGTTGAGCCTGCAGGACTGCTTGAGAGTTGGCTCCGTCCGGTAAGGGACGGAGAGCCAAATCCATATTTGGAAGGTCTTTTCTTGAAGCTCATGAGAGCTCCCAGTCGGAGTTCATAGCCCCACTTCTGTGTGAGCTATCGTACCCCTGTTTGTCAAACCCACCATTGTCGGGACTTAGAGTGGTGTTCAAAGCGGGAACGTCGTACTGGTGGTACCTCGGGTCCAGCCAGTTTCTTCCTCCTCTTCTTCTGTCGGGAGTATAAAGTCCACGCACAGCTGTCTGAGACTCATAAGACTGTCCTGGGGCAAGCGACCCACCAGCCTGCACAACTACAAACCAGTCTTCTCTTAGCTCTGCCAGTCTCTGCTTTAGCTCTGTCAAGTGCTTCGAAACGCCTGGGCTAGATCCGCCTGACTTGTTTACAGAGAAGTCTCCAAGGGTGACTTTGTCTCCAGCTGAAGCGTTGTAGATTGTTTCCTCGGCAAGGTGAATCCCCCTTAGGGCTGCATCGTAGACAACAAAGTATGTAAGCGCTTCATCAAGTCTTGCTCGATAGGATGTAGAAGCAGGTTTAATGTAGTCGGCCTTCTTCGAAGAAACGTGAATACACAGAGACAAAGTGATGTCGTCGATGTAGTCGATAGCTGCCCCCACCTCTCCACGAACTAGATCGGGAGAAGCGTAGAATGGATTTAGCTCAGTTAGGAAGTAAATAACCTGATCAGCAGAAAGGGTATTTCCACTTGTGTCAGCGACTGAGGAATCAATTTCAACAATCACTAGCTTGTTCTGAGAAAGGCTTTGAGCCTCAATTGAAATTGACTCAGGAATAGTTACATTGAAAGCCAGGTACTGATTTACTGTCTGGGTGTCAATGGTCGACACCCAGACGTCAGTCCAGGCCCCCTCGTCTGCGCTTCCACTTGTTACGGTGTACTCATACTCATAAAACCCAGTTGCAACATTGGTTGAAGTAAAAGGACCTGCGGTGGCAGAAGAAAATGTACCAGCTTCTGTTTCTGAAGTAACTGTTTCAGAATCAATAGCAGAGGAATAGATGTAGACAAGAGGAGCAGAATCAGCATTTACTCTATCGCCACTTCCATCTGTAAGAGTGCAGCGAAGATATAGACTCTCTCCAGTTCTTACCTGTGATCTTGTACCCATGAGGGACTCCTAGAATTCGATGGTTAGAGTAGAGCCATTTACTGTCAGTTTTGTAGCTAGCTCTTTGATGCCTTCCTGCCCCCCAAACAATCCAAGGGCTGGATGCACTAAGACTTTGATGCTGTCTTCCGAAACAGTTGACGCATCAATTGTCTCGTCAAAAGTAATTGTAATAGTGTCGATACCAGGGTCAACCCGATAGTGACCAGACTGAGGAATAGAAGACAGCACCTCTAGGTCTGTTGATGTAGACACACTGGGGAGGACGCTTTCGGGAGGAAGCGACTCTGCCGGTGTAGACGGCGAGTCGGGTACCGCAGTGTAGTTTCCATCGTTTGTTGTAAAGCTCCACTTGTGGTTTACTGCCAACAACTCTGCCGTGTAAACCTTGATAGCAAAAGTGTCACCAACCTGAAGGTCCGACCCACGAAAAGCAACCTGCACTCCATCAGAGAAGACTTGGTATCTTCTCTGGGCAACCAGCCCTGTCTTAACATCCGATGGGTCGCTGCTGTAGTACCAAGAGAACTTTGCATATCCGGGGTTTCCGGCTGAAGTAATAGTAATGTTGATGGTGTCGTCAGAAGCACCAGTGTACCCACCGTATGTTTTCAGAGAGCCGCTGCCTGTGTTACTGCCGCCTGCAGCGCCATCGTAGACTGTTCTCTTAGACACACCAAGGGTGTTACCTTGGTCTCCAACAAGAATAGCCTGATACACCTGCTCATGCCCCAGTAGAACGCTGGGCTTGAACAGAACTCTTGTGGTGAGCGTCAAACTTGATACATCTGCTTCGTCAGAGACCTCGGATTCGTATTCCACCCCAGATGAGTACACCTTGATCTCAATGTCTTTCTTGACTACGCCTCTCATTCCTGGTGTGGTTAAAAAGTAAGGACTGCTTATCTGTGAAGGTGGGTCTAGGACCCCCATGGCGTGGCCCGATACGAACTGCTCTTCAACTCCATGAATTACAAAAGAATCCACAATGCGCTTGATGTCAACAAGGCCAGTAAACTCTACATAGGGCTGAACCCCGATAGGAATGCCAGTGTCTCCGTTTGCAGGAAATACTGAAGTAACTGTAGGTGCTGCCATTTTGTAGCTCCATATTTTTCATTGGTTTTCGACTTACATCTTATACCCTTAAAAAAAGAATGGCCCCCCTTACGGGGGGCCATAAGGCTCCAATATCTATTTAAATACTAGAGTGCAGGAGGAACAACGCTCTGGTCAACTTCATCAGTACTGCCAGCGACAGTGTAGTGAAGGTTGCCATCGTAGTTCTGAGCAAGAGCAGGAACGTTACGGATAACTCCAATTCCCATGCCATCGAACATCACGTTAAGGCTGTATCGCTCACGAAGCTTGATGTAGGTCTTGTCGGTAGCCTTGTCATCCCACTCCACCAGAGTAATCTCTTCGTCGCGCATCTCAAGGCCGACAGCGCCGGTCTTGATCAGGAACATGTCACCAAGCATGTTTGTGTGGTCGAAGGGAAGGTAGGGGGAGCTCATCACTCGAAGGGGGAACGGAAAGACCTCGGAAACAATCGGAGGAGTGACATCGATATCGAAGTCACGACCATGCTGGGGTCCAGCTGCGGCACCTGCAATGTTGTCGCCGGGGGTCACCTTGAGACCCGGAGAACCAGCTCTTCCACCAAGAGTATCCCAGGGGACGCTGTTGCCAAACGATCCACTGTAGGCCTTGATGTAAGCACCCTGGCCATGCTGAACCAGCATCTCTCGCATAACCGGGTCACGATAACCAGCAAGATAATGGAGGGGGTGAAGCAGAAGGGTATCCGGGGGGAAGCCCTCTTCGCTCATGTGAGCGTAGCCACGGAAGAGGTCTTCCATGCGCATGGAACCGTTAGCAGCCATCGCACGGTCACGACCGGTGAGGGTACCAAAGAGCGAGGAAGAGGGAGAAAGGTTGTCGTACAGAACAACACCATGGTTGCGCATGTAGCGTCCAGCCTTCTGCTCCTTTAGACGCATAAGAGCGTCACGCATAAGCTGCAGACCCATGGACACAAGGTCCCAGGTGCTGTAGCGAAGTGCTTCCTCAGTGAAGCCCATCTTGATACCAGACTTGCCCATGGTCACAACCTGGGAACCGTCACCACGCTGGATCATGACCTCGGGGTAATCTTCACCCTCGTCAATGTCCTCAGCAGCGACAGCGCCGATGATGCCAGTGACGATCTGGGTGATGCCACCCTTCTGGTTGATCTTGGTGAACAGGCCAGAAAGAACCATGCGGGGCTCGATGGGCATGCGGATGGCCTCAGACAGAGCAACTTCCATAAGGGGAAGAATGTCGGTCGAGGTAGTGGCGTCGGCAAGAACCACGTCGCGGGGACGCATGATTAGGTTCTTCATGTCCTCAGAATCGAGAACAATGTTTTCCGAAGAAACGCGACCACGGTTCGAGAAGATCTGTGCAATGACGTTGGTCATTCCCTTCTCAGAATCAGGCAGTGCGTATTCTGCATTTAGTGTCTTAAGCTTGAAAGCCATTGTATTAGTCTCCTAAGAAGGGTTACTTGACACAGAACTTGATGATGATGGTCTCATCAGCTGCGGTTTCTTCGGCCATAGTAATAAGGTCGGAGTAACCATCAGTTGCGGAACCAGGCATCTTGGATCTGGCACTGACTGCGGAGTCGTGGTAACCAGTACGAACGCGCTCTAGGCCACCACGTGGTCCCTTGAGAACTGCAAGAACCTGACCAACGATCTCACTGGAAGCAACAGTGCTGCCAGCGGCAATGAAGTTGGAGGCAGCATCGAAGGTGACAAGGTCGCCAGGGCGAGCCTCACCAGCGAAGGAAACCTCAGCTGCAGTGGAAGCAACGTTGGCAGCATAGTGCGAGAAGGTGAAAGTGGTGCTAGTTGGAGTTCCGGTCCAAGCAGTGTCAAACACAACCAGGGCTCCACCCATCTCGTCAACCCAGAAGTCACCGGACTTAGAAATCTTGGCGATGGAAGAAACCTCGCGAAGAAGAAGGCCAGCAAGGTTGGAACTGATAGGAGTACGGCCAGCAATGTTCTTGGCAAGAACGTTAGCAGTCAGAATGACAAGTGCAACGCTGGAAGTAGCAGACAAGCCACGCTCGGAGTAGCGAGCGAACAGGGCTGCGTTTGTAGCGTTGTACCATGCTCCGACAGTTGGCTGAGCGTCTGCTCCACCAGTGCCAGTGGCACCAGTACCATCAACCACCTGAGTGGCAGAAGCAGTAACGATGTGGGGAACTCGAAGAACGCCAGCAGTGCGAAGGGAAGCCTTGGCCTTGGGAGCGTAGTTCTGGAACTTGAAGTCACCAGCTTCGGCAGATCCAAGGTAGACCCAAAGGTTATCCTTGGCATGTCCAACGGGGCTGGAGATTAGAGCGCGAACGATTGCTTCGTCTTCGTCGCCGGTCGGTGTTCCTCCTCCGACGCCAGGAAGGTCAGCAGCGGCGTAGCCTGCAATGCCATACTTGGCAGCAGCCTCTGTAGCCATGGCAGCGTCAACTAGACCACGGTCCCAGATGGCCTGAGCTACATCATCAAGGCTGTAGGCGACAGCAGCAGCGACAGCAGCACCAGTGGTAAGATCTTCGGTCTTCCAGGTGACATCGTCAGCAGAGTACGAAAGGCCACCAGCAACAATGTCAGCAGCAACGCCAGCGGGGACAAGACCGAAGTCTCCACCGCGACACATAGCAACTGGCTTGCCCTTGGCAATCACGTAAGCGGACTGGCCGCGACCACGGTTAGCAGTCTGGGTAAAGGCGACGGGAAGCCACTTGGCAACCTGTAGTTCAGGAACGAAGGGGTCCTGGATGTTCTCGCCATAGTCAACCTTCGGAGCAATTCGCTCCAGAAGGTTTTCACGAAGGAAAGGGGATGTATCACTTAGACGCATTGAAAACTCCTCTGCGTTTTAATTACTTGAGATGGGGTGTGACATCAAAGTCAACAGGCAATCTATTACTACGTTTTAGCATAGAAATAAATGCGCCCGCTGCCTCTTCTGACTGACTGTCGCGAATATGCTTGTAACGATTCACCTTCTGACGCTGATAGTCAGTGAGCTCGGCAACTTCGCTTTGGTTGTTAACAGCATCGGTGACAGATGCAGAAGGGTTGTCGATCTTCTCAACAGAATCGACAACCTTGGTCTCCTGCTCATCACTATCCTTTAGCTCTGCAACTTCAGTCTCAACAGCTTCAGTCTTAGCCTCAGCCTCTTCTGTTGTTGCATCCTCGGCCTTCTCATCTGCATCTTCAACTTTGACAGCTTTAGCAGCCCTCTCGTTGGATGTCTTGAGTGATTCGAGTTCTTCCTTTAGTTGGGCGTGATCCTTCACAAGCTGTGCATAGTCCTGTTCCAGCTTCTCGTCCTTGACCTCAACCTTTTCCGGCGCAAAGAGAGCGCTGCGCTCCTCGTCGGACAGGTCTGCAGTCTTCACAAGATGCAGTACAGCAGCGGCACGTGCTTCAGAATCATTTAGCCCAAGACCAACAAACTTGGAAATTAGATCTTCCATTTCTTTTGTCTCCGAATCTTGAAGCGAATCCATCCTTGCTTGGAGACGCTCGTTTAGCAAATTGTTTAATTCGTCACTTAGATTAATCTTAGAAACAACTTCTAGAGCCGTTTCTACTTGCTTCTTGTCAGCAACGGGAATCTTGCGACCCTCAAACAGGAAGCAGCTATCATCCATGGTAGAAAGTGCAGTATAGCTCTCTTTGGAGCTGACTACCTTCTGGGTAAGAATGCTATCAATTAGGTCCAACATTTCTTTAGACATAGTATCCTCTGAGTCATTTGCGTTTGTGCATTCTTGCGATTCTTCTTGTCTAGTATCGCTATTGCTTTTCTTGGGGTGACCTGCTGGAAGCAAATCATTGTCTGTATTGTACTTCTTATTTTCAGGAGACCCGCTTGCAACAAGCTTTAGAAAAGCGTTGACTCTAGCCATGGCCCATCCAGCCCTGCTCATGTTTGGGCGGTGCGTCGAAGAGAACGCTCCAGCACCTCTGCGCCACACTGCCTTGAGCATTCCAAGACTGACTTTCTTCCCCTTTTTGGCACCATGCTTTTCGTTATGCTTTTCTACTTTTTCTTTAAGAGACTTTTCAGCAGAAGCACCTACGGCGATACTTGAGCTGCCCTTCTTGGCTGAGCCTTCCTTGTTCTTCTTGGAGCCTTTGATTCTTTCAGAAGGCTTTGCTGGAGTCTTGGCTCCCTTGCCTTTTGCATCCTCAAGAAGATCCGAGTACCAAGCATCTCCATCGAAGTCTTCAATAGCAGAGTCGTTGGCTTGAGAAACCTTGATAGCCCAATCAATACCAGTGTTTCCGCCCCACCCAAGCCATGCAACATAGCCTCTATCCCTCCAAGGCTCGTCCTTGAACTTGGGATCGACAGCAGCATTCTTGCGATGGCGATTGAAAGCAGCCATTCTCTTTACAGTAGACAGTGGAATTTCCGACTGAGAAGCAAGCTGTCTTGCTCTAGCCCAGCCAACAGGAGTCATTCCTTTGACGGCAGAGCCATGCTCCTCTTTCCATTTGAGGACCTTTTTTGCATTGCCACGAGCCCCTGCCGGAACCTTAAACTTTTTAGCAGCATCCTCAACGACCTCTTCATCCTCTTCGGAATCTTTTGCTGCAGGCGAGTTGTACATGACCCTGATGATCATCTTTTCGCCCTTTTCACCAGATTGTTCAATGTCAACTTTTCCAGCTTCATGAAGCTCTCTCATCTGAGGCTCGCTGATTGTCATAGAGTGATCAAACTCCTTTTCGGGAGCCTCATCCTTTGTCTCACATTCGCACTTGCTCTTTCCACATTCCTTGCAAGGCTTGCCACCATGGTAGTCGCTGAAGACCTCCACAGAAGACCCATCACGAAGATCAACTGAAAAGGACCAGCGCTTTTGATTTGCTTTCTTCATCTTGTCGAGAATGTCGTTACCTTCGCTGTCAATCATCTGCATCGATTGAACAAAGCTTGTCTTGTTGCCGGGAATGTTTACAACAGAAATCTCTCTGGGCAAATAGTCCAGAGCAATGATTGTGTTGTACCCTGGGCCGTCCTCGACAGCATCACCAGGATGGTGCTCGCACATGTCTCCCATGGCCCAATTGGCCCCACATGTTCCACACATGATTTGAGAAGCCACTGCAGATGCACTGAGCGTCAGGTATCGACTGTCAAGGAACTTTTCAATCGCTTCCTTGTCGCTGACTCTGATCTTTCCACGAAGCTCTGCAACGCCGGGCCACTGTGCATTCATGAGAAAGCCTCTTCTGTTCATAGCCGCCTGGATCTTTTTGGGGTCATCAGAATACATATCTGACATAAAGGAGTTCATCTCCTTGCTATCTCTAAAGTAGTTAGAGATTCTATCCCTGTAGTCGACCATCTCCACTGAGACAACACGACCAAGAGGCTCAGACTCGGTATCATGGTTCTTCAAAAGGGGCAGAGGGGCAGGTTCCGTCCACAAGCCCATTGAATCTCTCTGGGCAATTGGAGCGTACACTCTGTTATTGATTCTCTTGCCAGGGTTGGAAAAGTTTGCTGTAACAAGCAGACCCTTCGGACGACCCATCGAGTCGTCCAGGGCTGCATCCATTAGCTTGATCTTTTCTTCCTTGCTAATCTCTTGTCCACCATTGGATAGTCCAACAGTAAAGAGATCTTTGATTGTAGCTTTAATGCTCATTTTCAAGTCTCCAAAGAAGGGTTTCTGCGACTGAACACCAGCTGACTTCTTCTCCCGTTAGGGATGCTCTTGCGTCAACCAACTCAGTCCAAGTTTCTAGCTTCTCAGCTTCGTGCTTGAGAGCCAATTCATCAAGAAGCATATCCCGAGTAGTCTTTGCTGTGACCCTTCTGCCATGCTGGTTTGAGGGCTCATTCCTGCCTCGGCTTGACTTTTCTCCTCTTTCGAGCTTGGGATCTTTCGTGTATGAGGCTCCCAGTGAGTTTCCACTGGGAATCACATCCTTCTTGGAGAAATTACTCACCGGGAGATCTGAAAGAATGCCATCAAAGGGCTTTTCCGGAGAGTAGTTCGTAATCATAATTTTTGGCTCAGAAAACATCTTTTGGTGCGACCGATCAAAGCTATCGTCGGTCCAAGGGCTTTCTCCAAGCTTCTTTCTCGTTTCTTCCATAGTGATTACGTTGTTATGGAACATCTGTGAAATATGGTTCTCCGAAGCTCTCTTTTCCTCTCTGTCAATTACTCCAAACTTAATTTCCACATTGTCAAACGTGTTTTCGATTGGAGAGTACCCTCCCTCCATCAACATGGGGCGAATGACGTAGAAGTTTAGGAACTGTTCTGCAACGATAGACATCGCCTCAATATCCAGCATCATGTTTTTTGACATTGTGCTAGCGTTGGATCTTGAAGTACCAGACCCATCTCCGAAGTCCATTGCAGTCATTCCGAGCCCCGCAATGACTCGGGCTTTGAAATAATTAAGGTAAGACTCCATGTTTACAGCTTGATTTTGCTGGCTAACAGCCTTTACCTCTTGTCTGTAGTCTGAAACATAAACAGCGCCAGGGGGCATGTACTCTACTTTTCTCTTAACAATGTCAACTTCATTTTTACCATCTGGTCCAGTTCTTGGCCTTGCAGTTTCAGTTCCAACTTTGATGTGATAGATCGGAAACAAATTTGTTTCAATAAGTTCCTGAACCAAATCTTCCAAGTGGCGCAAAAGGCTAATGTCTTCCAAAGATGGATAAACATCTGGCATCCCAACAGTAAATCCAACTCTTCTATTTGCAAAGAAGTGGATAACATTTGAGGCGGGGAACTCTTGATGGTTTCCATCTGCAAATGTTTGCATTACACTAATAAGCTCTCCATTGCCTTTGTTTTTGAGCTTAAGAGTTTCAAAGGGTAGAGGGAAGTAACCTGCGACAGGTTGCCTTGTGGCCCCCGTGTTCGTCTTGTAAGGTGCCCCCGGAACCTTCTTGCTTGACCTTACAGCAACCCACATGTGATTCTGTTGAGAAAACAAATCTTTGAAAAGGTAAGACATCATCTGGAACCAGGGGGTTTCAGTCGCATGCTCCATGAGACGAATTCTCATTTTCACGTATTCAACAGCATCGTTGTTGAGACCAGTAAACTCCCAACCGGCGCAAAGAACTCTGTTTACTTTTTTCTTTACGGACTGTGCCAGCAGAGCCTCTCCGTGCTCTGCTACAACAATCCTGCTAAAATCATATTCTGGTTTAGTAAATTGAGATCTATTACGATGTGAGTAACTACGAACTTTTGTGCGTACTTTGACGATACCCCCATTAAGGGTATCGATGTTAGCGGGCATAGAGCCCTTATCCTCCAGAGCTCTTTCGAGTCCTGCTACCTTTTCGTCAAACTCGTTAATAAAAGATTGAATGTCCATCAGACGACTCCCATTTTTTGCAGCCTGTTGATCCACTGGTTCATTCTGTTTCTATCAGTTCCGTTTCTCTTGCTACTACAGCCATCTATGACAGACACCTGTGAAGACTCGTGAATCACTCGAATTGCACCAGGGCTGCTGCCTGCTGCTGATTCTGACCCTAGCGTGGGTTCTACTGATTCAAACTTGTACTCTGGAAAACGCTTCTGAATAAAAGGAGTTATCGAAGAAGGGTCTTTTTCGATTTGCTCACACCAGTCTAAAACATCAGGCATTGACTTGATGATTTCGAAAACAACAAAAAGAAGTTTAACGAGAGACATTAGATAGAGCAAAGTTTGAGTTGCTTCAATCTGTGAACTAATCCCACCGCTAACTAGCTTTTTCAAAGAGTGAATAGACATCTTTAGGTTTTGGATAAACGAGGCAACTTCTCCTCTGGAGGTCCTTAGCGCTATCTCAAGTTGTTCTGCCCAGCTTGCAGAAGCCCAATTGGGAAGCTTAATTGCCTCGTCCAGAGTCATGCTGCTTGAAATTTCCAAGCCAGTAAAAGGAATAGTGAAATCTGTTTCTCCACTATATTCAAGAGATTCTCCACTATATTCAAAAGAGCTTTCGTTAAACAGACTAGTGTTTTTGATCTCTTTGATTCCCTCAAGATCCTCTACGTCTCCAATTCTTGCCATGGAGCCTTGGGTTACAATAGAAGCTTGCTTTCCGGTCAGGAACCCAGTTGTATCAACTCTTGCAGAGCTTCCCAACTGAATTGTTAGATCTGTATCTGTCGGACTTATAGGCTGTCCATACACAGGCTCAGGCGGGGGCCATGTCAAATCATCTTGTCCGGACTCTATTTCCCCAGGATCATCAGATTCACTTGGGTATTCTACTTCATCAAGAAGACCCCCCTCCTCATATGGTTCTGTCGGCCTCTTTACAAAAGCCGACAGAACTCCTACTGCCTCTCCACTTTCTCTCTGGATGCTCCCCATTGCGCTGATTGCATTCAACATGCAATCAATAATCCCAAATACCAATGTTTCAACCCAGCCCAGGATTAGCCCGATACTGTCAAAGAGGACACTTAGCAGCGGCCCAAGCAAGACTGTCCAGTCCAATCTGATTTTCAGAAGCCGCCCTGCTCTTAGTCGAAAAAGCATTGTCAAGCCTTGAATCATTATGAGAATGTCTTGCGGGCAAGTGAGCCCTTTCATTCCATTTAGCAACTCACAAAGTTGGGGCAATGACCCAACGTCGTCAAGCGCTGCATTGATTCCGTCTAGAGCCAGTCCGATTTGCGCGAGCAACTCACTAATTGAGTCTATCCACTCAATCGGTCCCAACTGCCAATCTGCAAGAGGCCTTGCACTGCAGTTAATGCACTCCTGCAGCCAGCTTCCTGCTCTTGTCTCCCCGAACCCGTTGTAAACTCCCTTTACGGAGAGCTCACTGTCGTCATCTTCGTCCATAGAATATTCGCTTGGCGTACTGTCGATTACTGACCGAGAGGATTCAGTCATGCGGTCCATAGCGCTAAGAGGCCCATTTAGGGTAACCATGATTGCGGACCGGCTTGCTTTTCTCAAAGCAGCCGCTTCATAAGACTCAATGATTGTCTGCATCAGTGCAAGCTTTTCACTGTTACGCATCTCCTCCCTCCAAGTCTTTTTCGTATCTCTCTAGCTGAGATCTAGCGCCTGTCATGCTTTCTAAATCGACAACACCTGGATCGAGTCCTAGCTCTTCAATTAGTTTTCTCATAACTCTTTTAAAATCACTAATATGGATAAAGTCTTTCATAGCATTGGGGAAAAAGTTTTCCTTATAGACTTCGTCGATGCGACTTTTTTCTTCATCTTCGCTAGAATCCGAATCGAATATAGACATACTAGTTACCTTTGCCTAGTCAGAAAAATGGCAAGCCCACACTAAGGTTGGGCTTGCCATACATTAGCACTATTATAGTGCTTACTTGCCTTTGGTGTGCTTCCTTGCAGACTTGTCTTCCAACTCCGCTTTCATTCGAATTGCCTCTTTGTAGTGCTCTGGCGTAATAGCATTGTGCCTTCCACCAAAGACTTTTCTCATTGCTCTTTTTAGAAGTCTCTTGTTTTCAATATCCATAACGAATCTTTCTCCAGAGCCTTCTACTCCTGAAGCAATGTCTACTCTTTTTTGAGTTGCCGCAATCCTGCTAGAAATAAAATCTATTTTGTCTCTTACCTCTTGTATTGCAGCATCTGAAACTGCTTTGTCTTCTTCGGTGTTTGGCATTCCTGCAGGCTTGTTTTGTGAAGAGCCTGAGTTTTTCTTTAGAGATTCCAGTCTCTTACTTGCGTCCTCTACCAACTTACTGTTGTTTTGAACTGGTTCTCTTACCCTCGATTTTGTTGGGGACCACTTGAGCTTGTTGACTTTGTCCAGAGAGGGGAGGGGAAAGTCTTTCTTATTGAAGTCAGACATTATGGCACGACATTATCTTCTTTAAATGTGCAGACAAAACTAATGTCAGATCTTAGCTGAGAAAGGGAAAAGCCTGCTGGGCAAAAAGCCCTAATCCAAAAAGGGTGGAAGGTTGTGTCGTCTCCAACAGCAAGAGTGCCAATGTCTGGAATGATGATTGGGGTGTTTACGGGTGCTGCGTCCCACTCTGCCTCTGTTGGCTGTCTGGAACCATAGTAAAGCTTGATGCTGAATCCAGAAGCACCAAAAGTGCCAGTGTCTTGGTTGACTGCAACAGAGATGTTTGTGTAGTATCTTCCTGTATTATCATTTCTGATATAGATTTTTGTTTCTGAAATACTACCAACTGTGGCATTCATTGACTCTCTGATTTCTCCAGAGCCAATGTTTGCCAAAGCGTTGCTGTCGTCATAGAAGTCTAGAGCCATGGTTACCTCTTATCGATGCAGCATGTTACCACGACCGCTATTGAGTCGCCCACTGCTTAGGTTCTTGCTTTGGTAGCCCTGCCCCTGCCCTCTTTTGTTATTTCTATATCCTGCGGCAGCTCCAGCCAAGCCAGCTCCAGACATGTATGCTGCCCTTCTTACACCAGCACTGTGAAATCCATTTACACTGTCATCCATCATCTTTGAGAACTTCTGACCTTTTTGGCCAAGCTTCATGGCGAACTCTCCTCCTTTTCTGGAGCTAGCTGTTGTGCTTGCCATCTTCGCAGGAAGACCAACCATCGCATTCGCACCTCTATTTGCAGCCATCAATGTTGGCTGGTACATGCGTCTTGCGACTGCACCACCAAAGGCTCCAGCTGCAGCACCCTTCAGGAACCCTCCTGTTTCTCCTCCAGAGGAAACACCACCCGCGATTCCACCAAGAAAAGCTCCAGATCCCATAGTGCTAATGAGTCCACCGACGCCTGGATTAAACATTGGCAGTTTGTCGAAGGACTCCATCAGATCTCTTGTAGCTGCTGTTACCAATGACATAACTAAACTCCTTAAAACTTTCTGCCTCTTCCGCCTCGTCCACGACGAGACCCTCTGGAAGCGAATCCGCCTGAGGCAGCAGGTCCACGACGATTGCCCGAAGGCTTGTTCATATAACTGTCATTATCATACCCTGTAATATCCTTGTAGGCTCTTCGCTTGAGCGCAGAGATTCTACCATCCATCTCCTGCAGGGTTCTGTCAATCTGGCCACTCTTTGCTTCTCTGCTGTACACATGAGAGTCGACAGCAGAAGCCTTGTCTTTGATAATGCCGTTTCTTTGCATGATTCTGTGGACTACACTTTTGCCCATTTCATCTGGCTCAATGTTGCCACTTCTCATACTGTATCTTTGTTTCATTTCGTCTCTGGTGTACATCTCGGATGGGACAAACTTGTTTGCCTTCTCTTCTGAATACACAGATTTCTTTTGATGAATTCCAACAAGTGACAGCATGAACGCATCAAGTCTGTGGTCTCCAATCTTCTTTGAGTCAGAGCCATAGACGGGAAGCCCACTCTGGCTTTCCTTCTTGACAATGTAATGAATCAATTGGTCATACAGTCTTTGGTCTTCATATGGGAAGTAGATAGATCCAAGCTCCATTACATTCTGTGCGTTCTGCACAAGGTACTGCTTGCTCTTCTTCTTGATTGGCGAGCCGTCAATTGGGCTCGCCAACTCCACATTGCTAGCAAAGTCATAGGGTACAAGGATGTCAACTAGCTTTGCAAGTGCCTTTTCTCTTGTAGTTGTTGCACCTCTTGTGCGCACAGCGTGAGCCATGTACTGAAGATCTTCAATCAAGTGGTGCCCATAACCTTTGTCCGCATAGATCCAATCGCAGTCATGTTTGATCTGAAGCCTGATGACTTCGTTCTTGTAAGCTTGACTACTGAACTTTTCGTAAGGGATATTACTTGCATCAATGACCCACCACCTGCGACCTCTCATGTCAAAGGCAATGACAACGTACTCTGAGCCTGCAGTCTTGTTCCAGTCGATCCCCATGACGACCATGCAGTCTTCTTTCTTTACACCTGCAATGTTTCTCCACCACTGACTGTCATCTGTGTTTGCATAGCTATAGTCTTTTCTTGCATTGGCAATCCAGCTTCTTTTGAAGACACCATAGTTGTCGTCAATAAACTTCGCCAACCACTCTGCCTTGAACTCAGTTGTCGGGGTGTCATTTACAAGCTCTGCTTCTTCAGACTTCCAGTTACTTAGAACTGTTGAAGGGAAGTAGAACTCCTTCCAACTCTTGTTTGATGTGCAGTACTCCTTAAACAATCCTGGCTTGCCAATGGGGGTCGAAGACACCCATAGGCTTGTGTCTGGGTAGGACATGGTAATCGGGCGAATAGACGCATGAAGTACACTTTCTGCAACCATGTCCATCTCGTCCACAACGATGACAGAGCCTGACATACCACGAGCGGCTCCACCACCGGAGCCGTCGCTTTTCGTGTTTGTACCTGCAATAACACCAGTGATAATTCCACCGTTGCGGAACTTGAAGGTGTACGCAGGAGACCTCTTGTACAGGGTTCCTGTTGCTGCGGATCCACTCTGCACCTCTGCAACCAGGTCTTTGGAAGCACGCAGAAGTGCCTCAATCTGGGGGAAGATAGTCTCAGAGAGCTGAGCTTCCATAGGGGTGGCAACAAGTACCTTCGGTGCGGTGTATGTCATCTGTCCGGTAGCATGGTCGATACCAGAGACGACCTTCTTCGTGAACACAGAGTGCAGGATCTTTAGACACATAATGAATGTCTTCCCAGTACGGCGTCCCTGGCGCAAGGTCATTCTTTTTGCAGTACATCTCATCTCTTCTTTTTGATGAGGTCTCAGCCTCCACTCGGCCATACTGTTGTGGTTTCCATCCTCGTCGATGCCATCTCTGTAGTCTCTGAAACCAAAGTGAAGCTCTGCCCACGCCACAGCGTCATATTCAGACAAGGCTGCACGAACTGCTTCCTCTCTGGGGACTCCAGCCTCCACCATTGCCTTGATGACGCCTGCAACCTCAGGCGGTGCCTTGCGTGGGACAAAGTCACACTTCACATAGAAGCCATCTTCTGGGTGCTTTGCATCGCCTCTGAAGCCTTCATACTTCGCAATTTGTCTAAACTGGCAAGAGATGCACATGTCATGTACGTCGTCTTTTAGACCATACTTGTCTTTAGCCCAAGCGATATCCTTCTTAGGAGGCACGACGTCAAGCTTTTGATACTTGACATCATACTTGCCTTGGATGTTTTGTTTGATGCTAATTCCATCTACAATCTGTTTGACTTTTGAAAGTTCTGGCATGGCTTACTTAAAGACTCTCTGTGAGTGGTGGTATCTAGTAGCAGTCATTCCATAAGCTTCATTAATCTGCATTCCAAGAGCGGCTCTGTGCCTGTGAGCCATCTGCGCAGCAGTAGCACTTCTTCCAGAAGTAAATGCAGCTAGATCACCAGCTGTATTAATCATCTGCCTATTTCTTCTGAATCTTGCACCTGCAACAAGTCCTGCCATTCCAAATTGTGCAGACTTATATGTCGCATACCCTGCTGTCAACGCAACAGCGCTGCCTGCAGCAGCGAAGGTGGCAAGTGGATGTCGCGCTGCCAGCCTCATTCCCGAGCCAATGCCAGCGATAGCAGACCTGCCAGCGCCCATTGCGGCAGTGCCACCGGCCTTCATATATCCACGAGATGCAGCATCATGCAAGAAGTTTACTCCAGCAGCTTGCATTGCTCCGCCAGCATAGGCACCTGCCATCTGTCCAGCATACAGGCCAGGGGCTCCACCAATAGAGCCGACGATACCACCAACTGCAGAGCCAATTCCAGGCCCAACAAAGGAGCCCATCATTGACATTGTATTCGTAGCGTACCTAACTTTGCCTGAAGCATTTACGATCTTTGGCAAAGCTCTGGTCGAAGCTGCAGAGACGGCAATGTCAGTACCAAGCATTCCTGCTGCACCCATTAGCCCATGCTGAGAAAATCCGACGCCCATCGACAGGAGGGTGGTGCCCCCTGCAAGGACACCCATTCCCACACCCATCTTCCCCCCTGGGGCGTGTTGGGAAAAACCTGTCTCGTGAATTCTTCCTATGCTTCCATCTCCGAGAAGATCTACAGCACCACCCATAAAACCTATTTGGGTGGTTCCATCTGCAAATTGGTTAACCGGCGTACCACCCAGGGTGACTGCGGCACCCATGAGCGACTCTCTGCGAAGAACTTGCTTCGCCTTAGCCCACGTACTAATTCCTTCGTCGCTCATGTGTCACCCCCTTTATCTCTTAATACCAATATACTTGTTTGCCATTTGCTGCATGCGAGCCATGTCGTCTTTCATCTCTTGACTGTAATTGTTCAGCCTTGCTTTTCTTTTTGACAAACTCCCTCTCATTGCTTCTTCTGTAAACTTATGCTCTTGAAAGCTGCTATATGTTTTAGCAAGCTGCTGGTTTAGTTGAGCAAACTTACTTGACTCTAAAGCTCCAAAGCTCCCATACGCATGTTTTCTGGTAAATTGAGTTGTGTCGTGCATTAGCTGTCCACTATATGCTTGCCAGTCTTGAGACATCACTGACAGCGGCCCCGTTCCAGTCGGCACTGTAAAGTTGCCGAACTGGAGAGAGTGTCTTCCCAAGAACTTAGCTGCATCTTTTGAATTCCTTCTCATGTCAGAGAGATTCATCTGCATGTCCATCATCGGACTGTTAATGATTCTGACATTTTGATCAGCATTAAAATACTTCTCTAGTTCAAACGGAGTCATCTGCAACAGCATACCCATCGGTGTTCTGTTTTGCAAGGCCTCTATTGCCTCTGTATTGCTTCTTATGTGTCTGTCCTGGCGGAACTGCTGCTCCTCTCTTCCGAGGGTCTGATTGGTGAGTGTAGCCGTCGAGGACACAGGACCTCTATACGGGGAGCCAAAGTCACTGTATGTGTTCTGGGCCATAATTCCCTGCGAGTACATTCCTGAAAATCTTGCTTGACTTTCCAAGTAGTCATAGTATGAAAAACTATCTATTGTGTCCTTGTTCTTCCCGAACACAGAAGTCCCAACAGAGACTGCAGCACCAACAGCAGCAATACCTCCCATTCCAATAGCAAGTTTAATTCCGGCTTTCTTCATTTGCTTTGCTGAAAGATCTAGGTTGTAACCCATTTTCTGAGCTTCGCCATCAAGCTGCCTTGAAGCAATTACTGGATCCCTGTTGACAAGTTCTTCTTTCCTTCTTTCAAACATGTCATTCATTTCTTGCTCTGCGTCAAACAGCGCTCCTTCAGATGACTGGTAAGACGCTGCAGACTCATGGTTGATATTAGGCGTCTTTGGTCTCATCTCTTGATGTATCTCATCAATTTCTGCATCAGACAGAGTTGGGTATGCAGCAGTCTTCTTTAGATGCTCTGCCAACGCATCTGTAGAACGCAGGTTCACATAAGCGTGCTCAACCATGTTCATCTCTGCCGCATTACCGGCAGAGTCAATCACGCCTCTTTTGTAGACTCTCTTAGAATGGCTTCTTGTTGGAATCCTTCCTTTTTCTTCAATGTCCTGGTAGCCTCTTTGGAATCTTTGCTTGACTCTGATTCTCTCGATGTCGGGGACAATTGTTTCGGTCATCTGCAACAGTTGCCTAGCATCATGATAGAGACCCTCTCCCCTAGACGCCTGCTCCTTCAGGAGGTCACCAGCTTCGGTGCCGAGGTGCACCTCTCTCATCGCCGCAGTCATCTCTATCTGTCGCCTGAGCATAGGAGTCTCGTGCGTAAGCGCGTCCTCTAGGGCTCTGTGCTTCTCCGGGTCCATTAGAGCCTTCATGGCTACCTCAGGGTCCTCCTCGTCCATGGCAAACATGAGCCTCGTCATGACGTCTACACTGGCGACACTTGACTTCTGGTTGTAGTCTCCAAGCTTCCTTCCGTAGTCAAACATTGCCCTTGTGACATCCTGTATATCTCTTACTACTACTTTCCCCTCAATTGGCTTTGTGTGCTTTAGGTAAGATTCAAAGACTTCAGTATAATCTCCAAATCCACTTTGAGCTTTTGCAATAGCCTTGTTTACTTCTACCCCTGTTACGTATCCGAACTCTTTTGTTTCTGGCGTGTATGTTTCGAACGTCCTTTTAATTTTCTCTATTTCCAAGCTTGCATCAACACTTTCGCCTGCTTGAAGTTTCTTGTAATCATTGTAGGGGAGTAAGTCTTTTAAATTTGCTTTTTCAGCATCTGACATTGTTTTGAAATCTTCACCACTTATCCTATCTCTCACACCTGCAACCATTGCAGAAAGCTGCTTTGTGTTGTGCACAAGCAAACCATTTGCAACAAACTCTCCAGTTGACACCTCGATGTCATATACAACCCTCTCTCCTGCGTCTTCTTTTCCCTTGACTATCGTCCAGAAAAAAGAGCTCAGCTTTCTGTACATGTCTGGCTCAAACAATTCGCACTCTCCAATGTGGCTCATTGTCTGGTCAAGCCAATCTTGAGAATATGACCTGTCTCTGGTTAGATCCCTAGTTAGCCTTTCGTTGACAAGCCACTTGTGATGCTTGATATCCTCAGTGTCTTCTTTGCTAGCCCATGCAGAGACTAGAGTCTCCAGAGGCATGATTGTTTTTGGCACCCTTCTTGTTGACCTTGTTCTCAGCTGACTGGTCCAAACAATCTTGTTGAGCTCTTTTGGAGAGAACCTCAAGCAGTGTTCTCTGTCCCACGAGCAAGCAATGTCAGCTCGCTTGAGGAGCAAAAACACTTGCTTCCTTAGCTTCTCCGATAGATGCTTAAAGTGCATGACTTTAGCCTTGCCCTTGCTCATTAGGCCAGCTAGGAGCAGCCCCTTCAGGAAGGCTGCTAACTGAGCATCACTACATCTCATTAGCCTTCTTGGGATAACCTTTTTGGAAGCTGGCCTGATTCCAAGGCCAGCCCTCTTAAGCAAGGCAACAGGAGGGTTGTGAATGCAGGATTCTGGCTCGCATTTGTGAATGCATCTTAGCTCATAGTGATGCTTGTGATGCTTTGAGGGGAACCACGCAGTGGTGTCAGTCTCTGGAAGCAAAGACAGATTCTTCTTACTCTTCTTTCTAATTGTGAACTCTTTGCACCCGGAAACCCCCCTGGCGAGCCACACGCCTAGTAGCAAGTAGTCTTCCTCTGAATACTTCTTGTTCTTCTTTAAATTCATCTTATGAGAGCTTGTGAGCATATAATCACCAGTCTTCACATCTTCGACATACTTCCATCCGCTGTCAGTGAACACTTTGTGCTTGTGGGATGCAGTAAGCGGCAACCCATGTCCCGTGTACAAAGTACTGCATTTCTTCTTGCCCTTTTTCACTAGCTCTATGCCCTCGACAATACATGCCGATCTGTAAGGCCCGTCCTCAGGCTCGCATCCCAGTAGCTTCTGTCCATTCCACTCCTGAAGCTCGATGATGCTTCCATCAGCGCACTGAACTAATGTGTCAGCCACAAGGCAGTCAAACCCTACATTCGCACCCCAGATCACCCTGCCTTGCAGTCCCTCAAAGAAACTGCTTGTGGATTTTGCAAGATCCTCTACTCTTACAAGTGGGTCTCCTGATCGATGCAGGTCAATGTCTACAATGGGCAGAGCTTCTTTCAGTGCTCTTTTTCTCTTTTTGTTTACTTCATCAATATGCTTTTTTGATTTACCTGACAGTCCAAGATGAAGGTAGTCGTCCTTTCTCTTGCCAAGCCAACTCTTAAGGAAGTCATCTGACTCTGTATACCCCGCACCCTTAGTATGTTCGATAGCTTCCTTCCAAGAATCCAGCCCAAACGTTTCTGCAACCTCTCCCGGTCTGTGTCTTAACTTGGAGACATCTTGGTCATACATGTCTCTGACCTCTGTGACATTCGGCTCCAAAAGATATTCCCTTGCTGAGACTGGCATTCCTTTTTCAAGGTTGACAGTTGCAATTTCATGTATGCCAGAGCCCCTGCTGACATCTGTTGTCTCAGTGTCCAGTACCGTGGCTTCTTTAAGGAGGTGCTCCATTAGATTTTGAACTACATTCTTGGCATCCATATTTCACCTTTCTGTCACATTGGAAAGCATCAATCTGGCTGGATGCCTTGCTGGCCTGCCCGCTCAGGGCGAGGCCATGTTGTTTCTTAGGAATTCCATCGCATCACATATTGATGCGATGGTTTGCTTTATCACCTCATGACATTATGCGATAGCTTAATGTCGCTTGGTTAGATCTTTAGATCATCTTCATATTCAGAAGCAGCAGTAACGTCAATCACTGTTCCTTCTTTCATCTTGTTTAATGTTGCAGACACAATGTCAACAAGCCTCTGTGTGTCCGACCCTGCTCTCTTGTGCTCTGAAATCTTAGCCATATAGTCAGCCTTCTTCTCTCTTGTAGCCATTAGGGAGTCCAATAGCTTCAGCCTTCTTTTCTCCAGTGTGTCGAGCACTCCTACTGCTGGGTGAACCTTTGTAGTGGTGCCAATGAGAAGTGGAGAGCCGTCGCCATCCATATCGAATGCCTTGTCAGAATAGGTCTTGTCAGTCAGCATGAAGTCTGTGCCAAACCCTTCATGGTCTCCTGTCGAGAGGATAATTTGGGCTCTCCTCTTTAGCACATCAATCGTGGCCAGCTCCTGCGCAGCGCCACGATCAGTGATGCTATCAAGGTCGATAAAGAGTTCGCTGCAGTATCCAATGTACTGCTCTTCGTAGTGCTTTCTTTCTACAACGCACTCTAGGCCAATGGGGTAGTGCTCTGGCTTCCCAGGGTCAATCTTGCCACCAACCAGTCTCTTTGGAATGGTGCAGTGATTCTTAAACTTGCAGGCTACGAAGCCGGGGCATAGTAAAATGGCCCCGGCTTTCAGACCAGTCTTCAGCCTTCTGTGCTGCCTGTCAACCCTCAGCCTGACATCTGCAGGCATCTGCTGGACGTACTGGTTGAACTCGTCTTCTGGGTCATTCATCAGCTCTGCAAGTGAAGCCCTGGTTCTGGCTAGTTTTGCCCTGTCGCTTCTTTCGGGAAGGTTTTCCTCCCTCTCTTCTTTTTCTTCTTCTTTGTTGTCCCACTTGCCCATAACTAGTACACCTTGCCAGACATGACAATGGCTTCTAGGTGGACAAGGTTTAGTCTCATCTTCTGGATGAACTCAAGAATTTGTTTTGCTTCATTGTCCATCACATATGCTTTGATTGTGGCCTTTGCGTATCTGCAGTCTTCTCCATGAGTGCTGCTCTGTGCAAAGTCGCCCCATCTGTAAAGGTGGAACTGCTGAATCATTTTGCTTAGCTCTCTAAGCTCTTTCATTGACTTCGAACCTTTTCTGAACAGATGAATCATTTTCTTGTTCCTTTTGCCTGCAAGGAGATGCGGCACAGTTAGCGCCAGTGCCATGCTGCCGCTAGGTGTGTTAACCCTTTGATACTAACATGCTGGAGTAAAAAGATATAGATGAGTGTAGTTGGTGTTGGGGATTGTGGGCCTTGATAGGGGTAAACTGAAAATGAATTATATTAGAGTGGAGGTATATATATATACCACATAGGTGCCCCCATACGTATTGGGAGCCCACCCCTTTTTATTTGAGGACTATAGCTACACGTAGTAGCTGTGTTCCCAATAACCATGAAGTACTGGAGTACAACATGTTTAAGTTCGACATCGACGAAGCCCTCGCAGCCGTCCTCTTCATCCTCGCCCTGGGGTTGATCGCCCTGGCTGCTGTCGCTGGCGGTTCCCTTCTGGGGGATCTTGGCAAGGAGTCGGCGTACTCTACCACCTCGCTGGAGAGCAAGGTCCAGAGTCTCACTCTCCAGGCCTGCGCCAAGGCTCAGACGCCAATCGAGTTCGGCGAGGGGTTCTTCCTCTCGGGGCCTAGTCGTACAGAATTCTACGTCTACGGTGTCAGGCAGGTCGTGGAGATGGAATATGAGGATGGGAAGCTGAAAAGCTGCAAGCTGAGAGACTGAAAATAAGAAGGATTATCACAACTGTGGTGGTCCTTTTTATTTGAGGACTAACAATCCCTGGGGTAATCCCTATAGCCGGTCCCCCGACTCAAACTCCTTTTTTTTTACGGCTACTTGTCACCCGGACTTGTAGAGAAAGGCGCGCTGTGCCTACCATGAAAACAGTTA
>PDMW01018230.1_pt1 | contig 36658 bp, 35 predicted proteins | sample 1515511 | NCBI WGS metagenome assembly PDMW01 (sample SAMN07343023, study PRJNA328102) | Marine metagenome, whole genome shotgun sequencing project. | biome: marine; feature: bay; material: water; isolation source: viruses from water sample < 0.22 micron filtered, nuclease treated, low... ... | reverse complement strand
CTCTACAGACTCAGCAAGTTATATAAGACCGTTGTACTGGTAGAACGGTAAATCTAGGAATTGATTAACTCCCCCGATGTGCTAGTATGTTTTGTGAGGTAAGCATTTTTAGAGGGTTATTTTATGTTTAAGTATATGATTTTATTATTTTTAACTGTAGCCGCCCACCCCCAGCCCCGAATGTTTTTGATACTGGTTTGGTTGGTTATCATCTACAAAAATAAAAAAAATATAAAAAATTGGCTGTTGTACTAGTGGTACACTGTAAAGCGCGGCAATTTAGCGATATTATGCGCTGTGAATCATGCAACCTAACGTGGGACGTTAACGACCCTGAGCCGCCTAAATGTTTGACGGGTAGGGAAAAATTTTTAAGACTAAAAGAGAAATTACATGAGCAGACCAACGAGTCAGGCAGCAGTAGCGTTACGGGCAGCCGAACGAAAAGTAGATAAGGCCAAGACGTACAAGTCACCGTACGGCAACACGCCGGGAAAGCTTATGACCCTAAAAGAGATTTTAGAGTTAACGGGTTTATCTCAGGGATTTATCAGCAAGCTTCGTAAGGAAGGTATGCCCGTTTTAGAGCTACCGGGCAGACGTGATTTACGTTATAACTCAAGCATGGTTTTAAACTATATCCACCAGCGAGAAATAAAAAAAGTTCAAGCGTCACTTGAGGAAGCTATCCCCGAAGTTAACCACGCTCAAGAAATGGCCGAAGCACAAAGACGTAAAGCTGTGGCCGAAGCGGTACTAAGTGAAATTAAAGTAGCTAAAGAGCAAGGCTTGGTTGCGAACATTGATGATTTAATGGATAACTTTTCAGAAGCTATTACAAACGTTCGTGGTGCGCTAATGTCATTCCGCGCACGATTACCCGGTATGCTGGCACATTCAAGTGAGGAAGAAATAGCAGAGATTTTAGACCGTGAAGTTAAAGACACACTCAATAGCTTGGTGGAATATAAGCATGACTACAAAGATTAAAAAAGGCTATCGCTATTCTAACGTTGCACGTGGAATGGTTAGCCAATTAAAGTTTGGCAAGTTGGCCGACATAGCCGGGGTAACTGGTGAGTTCGTTCGGAAATGCGTACAGCGTTATTACGTTCAGGGATTTAACGAGGTCGATATTAGTGCAATTTTTCTTGATGGTGAATCAGGTAACTTAAATCGTGACATTTACCGTATTCGATATGCTGCGTCAGATTTTGAAGAATTAAAAGACGAACCGGGTATCATAAATAAATTAGTACCGGGTGAAGTCAGCGAACGCAAATTAGAAATAATTGTAGCTCGCACGAAAATACGCAGCTATAAGGTCAAGCAGATGCTTTATGATCATTACGTGTCGGGTGAATCAATTAACGACATTCGCATACGTGGTAACTTTGTTAAATCTAATATGAACCGAGATTTTAAACGCGTACAGCAATCGGCTGATGTATTTGAAGAATTATACATATTAGAGTTTAATCAGTAATGGTACAGGTGAAATAATGTTAATAGAAGATTTTGACGTACTCTTAACCAGTGATGAAGCTAAGCAGCAAATAGAATCCTCTATCACTGAAATATTTGGTACTATGTTCAAGCCACCGCCTGAACTAAATTTAGTTGAATGGGCAGACACCTACCGTAAATTGCCTGATAACTCAGCCGAACCGGGGCAGTGGAAAACTAGCCGCGTACCACCTTCACGTGAGCCAATGCTTAGTATCAGTAATCCTAACGTTCAAGAAGTCACAGTAATGTCATGTATCCAGTTAATGAAAACTGAACTCATGCTTAACACCGCATTGTACTTTATCCACCAAGAACCTAGTCCAATGATGTATGTAGCGCCTAAATCGGATATAGCGCAGGCATGGTCAAAAGAACGCTTGGTTAAATCTGTAAATGCTACCCCGGCAGTAAAGAAAGTGTTTAGCGATAACCGACGCGGGGAAGGTAATACGATATTACAGAAACAGTTCCCCGGTGGGCAAATTTCTATTGTGTCAGCACGTAACCCGGACGATTTAGCAATGCGGGCATGTAGAATCATGCTGTTTGACGAATGTGATAAGTACCCTGCTAACGTTGGTGCTGGTGAAGGTGGTAGCGGCGGTGAGGGTGACCCTATTGCTGTTGCATGGGGTCGTTCAACTACTTACGGGCGTAGAGCTAAAAAGATTACTGCATGTTCACCCACTGTGCAGGGTCGCTCACGTATAGAGCAAGAATTTCTAGCGGGTAACCAGAGTCACTACCACATGCCATGCCCTAACTGTAATCACCTAAAACAGATACTATGGGAAGACGTAGTAATACCTGTTGATAAGGCAAGCGGCGAATACTTGGTTGACGATGCACACATATTTTGTAGCGAATGTAAACACCAGTGGACGGAAGCCGAACGACACCGCGCAATTAAGGCCGGGGTATGGGTTGCTAAGCGACCTAACGTAAAACGCCACCATAGCTACCATGTTAGTTCAATAGCTAGCCCGTTTACACCTATCGTAACGTTAGCAACCGAGTTTGTTAATGCAATCGGTAACCCACAGCTATTAAAAGCATTCTATAATACGCGTATGGCTCGTACATGGCGTGAAGACGGCGAACAGCCAGATTGGGAAGTTTTATACAGCCGCCGTGAAGAATACACCATAGGGCAGATACCAGAAGGGGGCTTAATGCTTACTATGGGTATTGATGTTCAAAAAGACGGTATCTATTACGAAGTTGTTGCGTTTGGCCGTCGTAAGGTGTCTTGGTCAATTGATAAAGGGTATATGGTTGGTGACATTGAAGAAGACGGGTTCAGAGAAGAAATTAAGAAGCTATGGGATACGGCGTACACTAACCACATGGGCATTGAAATACAGTGCGAAAAAATCTGTATTGACTCAGGTTATAAGACCGCAGCAGTTTACAGCCTAGTGCGTGACTACGGCCAGAATGAACGCGTACATGCTGTGAAAGGTGACCAAGAATCAAGGCTAAAAACATTCCTTGGTACGCCGACCCCGGTAGACGTTAACTATAACGGCCAACGTATTACACGCGGCCTGATGTTATGGCACGTCGGTAGCTCAGTAATTAAAGACCAGTTCTATTCTTGGTTAGGATTAAAGACCCCAACGGACGAAAAGTTAAAAGCTGGTGGCCGTTGGCCTAGTGGCTACTGTCACTTCCCACAATACGACGAAGAATATTTCAAACAGATAACGGCAGAGCAAAAAGAGCGCCGCGAAAATAAACGGGGCTTTGAAGTCGAAGAATGGGTAAAAACCCGTAAAGATAACCATTTACTTGATTGCCGGGTGTACGCACGTGCTGGCGCTTCTATGTTGCAAATAGACCGTATGACTGACGTACATTGGAATGAACGAGAACAGTTATATTGCGTTAAAGTTGACGCACCTAGTGTAAACAGCGATACTAACAGCAATACGATTGAATCAGGCGGCAGGCAACGTCGCAAGTCAAGTTATTGGGATAAGTAAATTATGGCTTTTACAAAAGATGAAATAGACGACGCAAAGCGGTTTTTATTACAAAACGTCTTGCGCGTTCGTGAGGGCAATACATGGGTTGAGTATGGTAGCGCGGCAGCATTGCGCCGCTCTATTGCTGATGCTGAACGCGAAATGATTGATAGTGGTAAACCGCAAGGTACGCGTTTTGCTCATGTAAGTTCGGGGTATCATAACGATGGCTACTAATTTTTTAGATAGAGTAGTAGGTTACTTTAACCCCGAAGCTGGTCTAAAGCGTGAACAAGCTAGATTCGCTACAGAACAGGTGCGTGATTATAACGCCGCTAGCCGTGGCCGTAGACGTGGCAACTTGCGTAACCGCAACAGCAGCGCAGCTAATGAAGTGAGCAAAGCCGCTGACCGCCTAGCTGGTATCAGTCAAGAGCTTGTGCGTAACAATCCACTAGCACAACGTATTAAAATGATCATGGCTAGTAACGTTGCTGGTGATGGTATACGTGTAGATATTACAGGTAGCAACCAACGCGTTAACGCTGATTTTAATAATTACTTTGATGGTTGGGCTAACAGTACCGCGTGTGACTTCGACGGACATTATAACCTGTTCGGTCTACAGTGGCTTATGATTGCTACCGTAGTAGAATCAGGCGGTGTATTAGTGCGATTCCATGTTAACAATGCGGCACGATTCCCGTTCAGTTTACAGCTAATTGAGCAAACGTACTTAGATACCACAATGGACACGCAAAACACTACGGCTGGTGGTCAAATTCTTGACGGTATCGAGTACAACGCCAGCGGACAGATTATACGATACCATATACGTATCGACAGAAACGGCACTAATACTGATGGTGTTTTAGAACGTCGTAGCTATACGCGTGGCACTGAAATGGTACATGTGTTCCGTAAAGAGCGTCCGGGGCAACACTTAGGGGTATCGTGGTTAGCTCAGATTGCAAACCACTTAGACCGCTACGATACACTACAAGATGCTAAAGTAACTCAGCAGCAGATAGCCGCCTGCTTAGCTGTATTAGTGACAGAAGGTACTAGCAACCTTGGTGCTAAAACTGACAATGCAATGATTGATAGGGTTGAACCGGGTATGATAGAATACGTACCCGAAGGTACTACAGTAACCACTGTAACGCCGCCACGTGCTGACGATGCCAGCAACTTTATAACCGAACTTAAAAACGATATTGCTGTAGGTGCTGGCTTGAACTATCAGCAGCTAACAGGTGATTATAGCCGTTTTAACTTTGCGTCAGGTCGTATGGGTAAGATTGAATTTAACTTACTACTTGATATGGCTCAAAAATTCATGCTTTTGCCTGCTTTAAATGCAATAATGGATAGGCTATTTTCAATCTACCAGTTACAAGCTGGCACTAACGCTAGAATTAATGCTGAATGGGTATTCCCACCACGTGCAGCCGTTGACCCTAACGAAGAAGTTGAAACAGTTAAGAACAAAGTGCGTAGTGCGTTAATGACACCGCAGACCGCCGCTAAAATGTTCGGTACTAAGTTAGAAGACGTGGTAACTGGTTGGAACGAAGCCCTAGTAACAATGGGTGATTTATCGTTTGATATTAGACCCGACCAATTTAGTTCAGCAGGGAATCAGCTAAACGTAGATGACGCAGCTAGTAGTAACGCATCTTCAAATAGTGACAACGCACCAAGTAACGACGATAATAATAATAACGACAACTAACCGCTAACGTTAGTTGTCAGAGCAACTAGCGTAGGCCACATTATGAGTGACACTAAGATGACACCTGAACAAGAATCAAAATTGTTCGAAGATATGGAACAACTTAAAACTAAATCTAACGAAACGGGCACTACGGTAGCGCTGATGGAACAGCAAATGACCTACCTAGTTAACTCGTTCAAGGAGCTAGGTTCACTGGCTACAGAAGAAGACTTGAACTTAGTCAAGGCACGAGTGAAAGCATTGGAAGACGAAAAGTTAGTTCGTGAGACTATTGAAGCTTTGACAAGTAAGCGTCAAAAATGGTGGTCTGATAACTGGCATAAGGTGTTCATGGCAGTCGTTGTTTGTGTGCCTTCGTTTGTTGCTATTTATAATTTAATTACTATACCAGCCAAAGGGGGCTAAAATGAATTTGAAACTACTAGGTATTGTGGCAGCAGTGGCGGGATTACTCGCCGCTTTTATCTTTCTTTACGAACTTGGTTATGAAGCCGGGATAGATAACAACAAGGCAGTAGTTAGCGCCACGATAGACAAACAGCGGGAAGAATACGACAAGAAGTTAAAAGCCCGACTAAAACAGATGCAGAGTAACTACAAGGAAAGTTTGTTACTCTACCGTCAATATGAAGCTGACCGGGCAGCTAAAGCAATCGCCACGGCCAAACTTGAACTAGAAGCAGAGGACAAAGCGAATGAAATTACAAATCGTATACAGCAAGTCGTGCAAACTGGCAATTGTAATAGCGTCAGTTCTGATACTTACCGGGTGTATCGGGACACAAGACGAATTGTATCTGACCCCCGAACTACCGCAGGAAGTTCCGCCGATAGTAGCCCCTATACCCTCAATTGACCCGGCCCTACTCGTTCCCTGCTTCCTTGACTTGATGCCTGTTGTGTCTGATACTCAAGACCTACGGGATATGCTCCGGGCTGATGTAAAAACATTTAATCGTCAGCAGCGGTGCTACATTCGACAATTGAACTTGATAGAAGCGGTGAAAGCACGTGAGCAAAGGCAAAATTAACATCATGTTTGGTTTCATTACCGAACAGCCAGTATATAAAACGTTACACGATTTATGCGTTGTCCAAATGGCAGCGCTTTTTTATTGCGTGTATATCTGTGAACGCATCCTAACGCGCTTAGACGGGTTTAGCGGTGATGAATTGGGGTTAGGGTTAGCAACGGTCTACTTGGGGTTTCTAGGTACGGTTGTGGGCGCATTTATAAGGGCTGCAATGGATATTACAGCCCGGTGTAAATAATTATTTAATATCTATTTCCCCTTCGTTAGTTATAGTTATTTCAAAGTCTGTACCGTCAGGGCTAGTTAAGATTAAGGTTGGCACTTTAAGTTTAGTGTCGAACTCTAGCACATCATTGACTGAATGGTCTTGCGAGAATAAACCAAAGTAAGGGTTACTCATGTGAGCCTGTAACGATGTTAACGTAGTGCTGTTAGCGTCAAATATAGCGTTAAAGAACATTACACCTTCTTGGTTAACCACTAAATACTGATTGTCCGTACCACCAAACCGCAGCGTAAACGAATAACCTGTATTTACTTCGGCAGTAGGTGTAACAAAAACAATATCTCTATTGTCGTTGTCAGTTCTAACACCGTCAGGCTTCATTGCAATAGGTATTCTTTGACCCTCTATGTACTCAGCAATAACTACATTCTCAAACGTTTCGGCAGAACCGGGCGTAGTAACTGTTTCAACCCAACTTAACGAAACTTGCATATCAAAGATAAAGAAATTTCTATTGTTAGCTTGAGGTGTTCCTTGTACTACAAATTGAACCGCGCTAGCTCGCCACTGTAACGTGACAGCAACCGTTTCACCGTCGGGCAAAGATAGTGAATAGTTTTGTGATACGTCAGACGTTCCACCAACGTTAGGTACAGTAATTGTTTGTGTTGCGCCAGTTTGCCCGTTAGCAGCGTATCTTATCAATACCGTTAATGGTGTTGCTGACGTTGGTAAGTTGTTGACGAAAAATAACTCGTCGGCTTCGGCTTGTAAGCTTGACGTATGTAATTCGACTGTATACCAATCACGCTCAAAAGTGTTAGCTGGTGTAGGTCTGTTAGTTTGCGAATAACTACCCGATGGGATAGCAGGAACAAAACGACGACAAACAATATTGTTTTTATCCAACGTTATCATTGGTATGTCAGTAGTAGATTTAACAATTGTGTCACCGTCGCTAAACCCTGACATATTCAAGTAAAACACTTTTCGGCCACGACGATTAGCAGCAGCAATACTAATTATGTCGCTGTTAGACTCCCCCTCGTTTGGCGCAATACTTGGTTCGTCCATTATTAGACCGGGTTCACCATTGATACCTAACTCTAAATTATAAGGTGTTGTATTTAGTGTCAGACTATCTTGCTGCGTAATAACTATATCGTTAGCTAAGTAGCTTGTTACAGGCGGCGGTAAATTTAGTACCGGGTTAGTTAGTATAGCGTTTATACTTCGTAAGTTTTGATTAACTAAATCAACTCGACTATTTACGCTAGCTATTTCACCGCTTAACGACCTATTAAGTGTGTCTATGCTGTTAGCTATCAACTCGCTTATTGGGTCGTGTAACGTACCTGTCAGACGGTTGGTTAATGAAAATATACGCAGAGTACCAGCCCATTGAAAACCGCGCTCAATAAACGAAACACTAACAGTCGGTACAACTCCCAATATGTTGGTGTAATCGTCATTAGGTATTTGTATGGTCACACTGTCAAGCGCTTCTAAACCACGGTCAAGGACACTAAAAGTAAACGTAGCCTTATCATCAAAGTTTAATATTATTTCTCTAAACTCAGGTAAAAAGCCACCTGACGCAATAGTAGTAATTGAATATTCAAGAGTTAGTAGACCACCAACTAATTTACTAAACGTTATGTTGGCCGCTGGTAATTGTCTAACTTCAACATTGTTAGTATTAGGTGTAATAAAGCCACCAACATACGGTACGTTATTAGCAAGGTTCGTTTGTTGTATAACGTTAGTAGGTGATACAAACACTGTGTCGCCTAAATCAAAACGTACACCTGAACGCGCTATTTGATTAAAGAACAATGCTTGTTCATTCGTAACACCATTACCGCTACGCCCGTTCTCAATAACTAGCCAATCTTCACTATTAGCAGCTAAGTCAGGGCTATTTTTAAGTGCAACAATTACATCATTAGGTTCTATTACAGCATTGAACCGTACACCGCCGCCATCTACTATAAATGCGTCACCAGCGTTAACCACTGCGTTAACTAATTCAGTAGCAATATTGTCTATATTGGCTATTGAAAGGTCGGTACGTAGTTCAAATATACCAGCGGGTAAAAGTGTAGTACCTTGCTGGAACGAACTAACATTTAATTGATAATCTTCACCAGCAGACGGCTTTACTAACACACCAACTTGGTTGCGCTGTAAAATGCCTATTTGGTTACCGTTATCAAAAAAACGAATGATGTTTGTTGTAGCGGAAACAATCGAGCCGCCTAAGTGGGTGAACTCGAATACTACCGGGTAGCTTAATCCTGCGCCTGCTATATCAGAGTCACTAGGTAAATTAATATCAGGTCTACTTGTGCTACCCTCGCCTTTATCGTTTTTAGCTGTATAAATAGCGTTCACGTCTTCGTACGTGGGTAGGTTAGCTGTAGTTATTGTAAACCCGTCATTAAACGGTATAAATGAGCGGCCACTAGGTGAAGCCGAATTACCTAGCGCTGTCACTCTGTCAGCCAGTTCGTCTACTTCCTGTAAGTAAGCAATGTCTCTAAACTCGCCAGCGCCAAACAAGCCAGAAAAGTTAGGGGTGTTTATGGCAGAGTTACCAAGCAAAGAAACATTATCCGCTTTTATTTCAACAGTTAGTTCGCGGCCACCTAAGAAAATAAGCGGGCTAAAACCTAAGTTAAATTCACCATTGGCAGGGTCGTCGTCAGCACCACTAAAGAAATTAATCGTGTTAACACCTAGTCTAAAATCATAACCGGGCAAATTGATACTTTCCCAAGCTAGCTTTGATGGTATATATTTTATTACTATACCGCTGGCCGTATCTACTAGACGTATTTTAGTGTTTGACATAGCTTGCGTTGCGGTAAAATTTAACGTGAATGTAGACCCATCATTACTAATTACTCGATCAAATGTCAGCGGGTTATCTGTAAGTGTGTCTGTACCACCAGTTTCAAATTCAACTACACTTGTTGGTTCTACTGCAAACTGGCGTGGCCTAGCACTACCTGTAACGTCACTTAGTAGCGCGTCTAGTAGTATGTAATTAAGGTTACTTTCATTGTTATGTATTAAACCAAAGCCTGTACCCTCTGACAGTTCGATTAAATCACCTATACCTAATGTATTAGACGGAATTAAAACTGTACCGTTGTCGAGTATTTCTACACCAGAATCACCAAACGAACCGTCTAAGCGCTTCATAGGTACGTGACCTACATTAACGTCAGCTAAGTTAGCAGCGCTACCGGGTTCACCTTGTACTATTGGGTCAGCGTCAATCCATGTGTTACCGTTCCACAAGTACCAGCCGTCACCTGTAACGTTGACAACAGTAGAGTTAGTTATTAATTGTTCGGGGTTATTAGTAGCCCATGTGTTACGTGCGGCAATATTTGCAAACGGTGAAGTGTCAGGGACAAAAAGCCCTGTTCCACCGCCTGTGCCTGCAAATCCACCTACCGGGGGAAAATCAGCCATTGTGTTACCCTCTGTGTGAGTTTAAATAAATACGGTAATGGCTAGCACTGTTAGGTGTTGTTATACCGCTAAAATCCATACGGACGCTTGCTAATGAACCCTGTACCGTTGGGCGCGGATAAGAGTCATTACCTAACACTATATCGCCCTCTGACACTTCGCCAAATTGAAAACCGTTATCACTGGCTTGCACCTGTACTGTACCTACCATAGTATTAACCGCAACTTGGTTATTCATTAACTCACTGTCGAAAAACACTACACTCATGTAATGTCGTTCGAATGATTTTTCTATACCTGTTAGTGTTGCAACGCTTGAGTTTTCAGCTATTGCACCCTCTAATATGTATTCGTGATGTTCTCTAGGCATTTTCTTAGACCTTATGTTGGGGGGTACTAGCAGTTTAATTACTAACCAATGTTTTTACAATGTAAACTTTAATTGCTACACTTCTTGTATTTACTGTGTAAACAGTTATTATAGTGAAAAATCACACAGGGTTATTGACAATGAAAAAGAAAATCGTTTTACCGTCAATGCATACTAGAGCGCTTATAGTGCCTGACAGTTTGCAGGAAGACTCGCGCAGTGTCGATGTGGTCTTTACAACTGGTGAACGCGGCTTAAGAGTTACCGATTTTGGCGAACAGTATTACGAAGAACTTGAAGTAACAGAACAAGCTATCCGTACTGACCGCCTTGATAACGGGCTAAGCGTTATCGGTGACCACCGTGTATATGCTGGCATTGATAACGTGTTCGGCGTTACTGGCGATTACACAATTGCTAACGGCGAAATACGCGGCCGTGTCGGTTTCTCTGATGATGAAGACAGCGACAAGAAATATAGAAAGGTGGTGAACGGCGTTTTACGTCATGTATCACTTGGTTATCAAGTATTCCGTATGCTTTATGTTGGGGATGCAGAAGACGGGTTACCGATTTATCGTGCCGTTGACTGGATGCCTACCGAGCTATCGTTCGTAACAATACCATTCGAAACAACTAACGGGGTTCGTTCAGCAGAACAGCCTTTACATAACTGTGAAATAGAAGACAAAGAGGAATCTACAATGTGGAATAAAAAACACCGTATGCTGAACGGCAACCCGGAAGAACACGGCGGCAATGCGCCAGCGGGTGAGCCAGCAGCACAAGAGCCAGCAGCACCAGCCCCACAGCAACGAGCGCAAGCGCCAGCACCAGCAGCGCCACAAGCGCCAGCGGCTACACCAGCGCCGACGCTTGACCTAAACGCTGTTCGTGGTGCTATTACGCAATTTACAACAGCCGCAGAACAAGCGGGTGCTGATATTGCAACTGCTACACGTGCCTTTGCCGAAGGTAAAGACATTAACGATTTTCGCGCCGAGCTTTTAGCGGGTCTTGCAAGTCGTGCCAATGCCAACGCACCTAACGTGCCAATGACAGGCCAACGTACTGACCAAGTTGATGCTAAACGCGAAGACTTGGCAGCAGCCGTTACCGCTCGAATTACAGGTAACTACCGTGACTTAGGTGATACAGCACGTGGGTTTGCACAAATGTCGATGATGGAAACTATGCGCCATTACATGGTGGCAAATGGTGACCGTTCGGTATTAACTGACTCAGCACATGGTTTTGCTAAACGTGCGTTGCACACTACGTCAGATTTACCGCTGATTCTTGAAAACGTTATGAACAAAGAGTTACTAGCAGCTTACGCCGCTGAACTTAAAACGTTTGAAACTATCGCACGTCGCACAACCGTAACTGACTTCCGCGAGAAGAACACGTATAAACTTGGTGACGCACCTAGCCTATTACCATTAGGTGAGCATGGTGAATACAAATACGGTACGTTCAGTGAAAGTAAAGAAAGCTACCGTATCAGCACGTACGCTCGTAAACTTGGTTTTACTCGCCAAATGCTTATTAACGATGACTTATCAGCTTTACAACGATTCCCGCAGTTGTTCGGTGGTGCAGCAGTACGATTAGAAAACGATATTGTTTGGGGTCTAATCCTGAACTATGACTTTATCGCTGGTAAAGCGGCTAACCACCGTCTAAGTGATGGTCAGCCGTTATTTGCTGGCGCACATAATAACTTGTTAGAAGCAGGCTCAGCGCTTGACCTAGATACGTTAAGTAACGCTCGTAAACTTGGTCGTAATCAGAAAACGCTTGACGGTCATATCTTAAATGTTCAGTACAATACACTTGCTGTAGGTACAGACCTTGAGACACAAGCACAGCGTTTACTAGCTGGTCAATACACACCTGATAACGTTAACGATGTTAATATCTTCCGTAACGCTATGAGCTTGATCGTTGAGCCGCGTATCAGTCAAGTTACTGGTGGCGCTACTGCACAGTATTACTTTAGTCAACAGCTACAAGCAATCGAATACGCTTACCTAGCTGGCAACGAAGGTCTATACACGGAAACTGTAGAAAGCACTGACGTAGACGGTACGACTATCCTAGCTCGTCACGACTTCGGCGCAGGCTTCGAAGACTTCCGAGGTGCAGCTAAAGCCACTGGCGCAGCTTAACCCTTAGTTAACTTTATGGGGCTTAACCGCCCCGTTTTTTAATAGGAATATTATTATGAAGAACGGTCATTCACGTGGTGATATAATCACGTTTACAGCACCTAGTGGTGGTGTTACTTCGGGCGTACCTGTTATTATTGGTGCGTTATTCGTAATCCCGGCTATCACAGCCGCAGAAGGTGAAAACTTTGAAGGTGCAATAGTTCGTGCATGGAACTTACCTAAAGTGCCTGCTAACACTACGACGGTTGGCGCTGCCGCATACTGGAACGCTACCGCAGGGCAAGCAACTACGACGGCTGGTAGCAACCGTTTAATTGGTGCGTTCATTGAAGAAACAGCCAACGGCGATACTACAGCAGCAGTTGTTCTAAATGGCATTGCAGTCGTTTAAGTCTTTAGCCCGTAGAGCAGCCCAATTGGTTAATGACCGTTTGGGCGAACCTTGTACGTACTTCATGTACGGTGTTGAAGACCCAATAGAAAACGTACAAATTGTGATAGCACGTGAGGGTGAATCTCGCGACCAAATGGGTAACTTAGTTGTTCCAGAGATACAAGGAAGTGCATTAAAATCTGAATTAACTCAGCGACCAGATGACCGCGACTATGTGGTAGACAGTGAAGGACAACGATACCGCGTATCTTACGTGTTACACGATAACCCTAGTAAGTGGTATTTTTATCTAATAGAAGTATCAAACGAAAATGGCTAGATTTACAGTTGACCAACTCAGCGCACTAGCCACCAGCATAACCGCAAAGGACGCTGTAATTAATCGTGCAGCGTCTTTAGCGATTAACCGAACGCTTACCTATACTCGCAATCAATCGATCAACCTAATGCGTCTTGAGGTCAATTTGCAGGACTCATACATTAGGCGTAACCTACGTACACGACAACGTGCCAGCCCACAGCGATTAGCTGGTATTATCCGAGCTAGTGCGCGTTCAACGTTATTAACTCGATACCCGCTTACCACTAGTCGTACAGGTGTCAGGGTAGCCGTTAATGCGCGTGAAGGTTACCAGTTGATTGAGAACGCATTTATTGTAACTAACTTACGTGGTTCAGGTGCAAGAGGTGTAGCGTTAAGAAACGATAGTGCAGTAGAACATTTTAGGCGTGCGTTAAGCCCGGCCACACCAGCCAAGCGACGCAAATTACAACGTATCATTTCGGCAGCTAGACGTAATCCTCGCGGTATTCAGGTACTAAGTTCACGTAGTATAAACCAAGTGTTTACTAGTACACGTGATGACGTAGAGCCACGCAGCATACGTTTTTTAAATGATGAATTTACACAGCAGATAACAAGGTTAAACCGATGAACAATCCACCAATTGTAATATTTGAAAACGAGTTCTTAGACAAAGTGCTAACGCCCTTGCGCGGTATCAGTAAAGCTAACGGCTATGAAAGTGACCTGACAGTGCTAGAAGGTTGGTTGACCCATTACGCAGCCGATTTAGAAAAGGGCATACGTGGCCGTACCTTCCCGGCTATTGCAGCACACAGCCGTCAAGAGTCTATTGTAGTACAGCGCCCGGTGCATCGTGGTGACCCGGTAGCAGCAGAGAACATTCGCCGCATTACACTTGAAGGTGGGGTAAGTGCAAACGACCCTGAACAAATCAACGGTAACCTTGAAAGTTTGTTACGTGACATTAAACGTGCGTTATCACCGTTCGCTAGAAGCTTGACTATTGTATCAGTTGACTTCATACTGCCAGAAGGTAGTAACCGATATGCGTTTTTGCAGATTGACGCAGAAATTAAATATAACGAAACGTGGAACGACTAAGCATGAACAAAATAGAATTTTTACCAGAGCATTTTGAAGTAACGACAGATAACTACAAGTTATTGCGTGAAATGAACACCATTCGTGACAACGTTATAGTTCGTCTTATCGAACATGAACCAGTTAGTGCTGGTGGTATTGTGTTGGCTCAAAAGGACGTTGAGAAATCAACAGTTGGCGTAGTGCTAAAACCTAACAAGGTTAGTTATCACCGTAATGGTGACCCATGTAACCCAACTCTACAGTTCGGCGACGTGGTTCGCTTGCAACGCGGTAACGTAGGTACTACAATGCCAGAAGCACCAGAAGGGCAAAAATGGATATGTGTTCCAGAAGATTGCATTTACTATTCACGAACTATTAAGGTTGAAGACTAATGGACAACAAATCAAAAAAAGAAGTAAAAAAAGTTGAGGTAACCGTTGCGGTTGATAACCTCAAACATGCGGGTGAACCGTGTGAAAAGGGCGATAAACTTACAGTGACCGAAGGACAGGCCGCAGTAATGCTATCAATGAAAGTAATTGAACCTACGGGAGCTAAACAATAATGGCCGCTGTATCTAATCTAACTCGCAACCGCTCTTTTCGTGGCGGCGGTGGTATCTACTTACGTAACCTGTCTGATGCGGGTACGGGCTTTTTTGCTCTAGGTAACGCCGATAACTTTGCTTTTGCAATTAACGAAGAAACACAAAATCAGCGTAATTTCCAAGTACCGGGTGGTGGTAACATTGCGTCAACTTCCACTATTACTGACGTTACAGCTTCGGTTAACTCATTGTCTATCAACCCTCGTACTGCGGGTGTTGCATTACGTGCGTTAATCCAAACAATCGACGGCGCTGCAATTACTGGCGAAACACATACGGCTTATACTGATATGTTTATCCCATTCCTGCAAACACCTGATTTTGACGAAGTGTTAACCGTTACCAATCAAGATGCGTCAACCACCTTTGTAGCTGGCACTGATTACTTGGTTCGTAACAATGGTATCTTTATTGCAGCTGATGGTTCTATTACCGATGCAACCGCGATTGTAGTTAACTATATGTCAAAACCGACGTACGAAGTTGAAGCGCTTACCGAAGCCGCTGTAGAATATGAAGTGTTCTTCGACGGATTCAATGAAGCGGATAACGGCAAGTCTGTTACTGTTCGTTGTCACCGTGTTGCGTTCACTCCGACTACTGCACTAGCCCTAATCCAAGAAGATTTTGGCGCATTACCGTTTGAGTTCCAAGTATTAGCCGATGACACTAAAACGGGTCAAGAGTCACAATACTTTACACTGAAAATGGAACAGTAATTTTTACTTGTTTACGATTAAGGGTTACACTCGTTGTAGCCCTTTTTTTATGCCTAAAGAGAATTAACAATGGTTGATATAGTAGACCTCAGAATTGAAGCAGAGAACCTAGCCAGTGAACGACTAGTGCAAGTCGCTAATGACGTTCAGGGTTTGGGTCGTACTGCTAACCTTGCTCAAGAACAGGTAGAGCGCCTAGAGATAACACAACAAAGCCTTAACAGCTTTATCGAAGCCCGTAGACGCGTTAACGACCTTGAAGAAGAAGTAGCGCAAGCCACAGTTGAGTATCAAACGTTACAACGCGAATTACGTAACACTACTAATGCCACGGATGAACAGCGCCTTGCTGTTAGTCGTCAAGGCACAACGCTACGTGGTTTACGTGCTGACCTAACCAGAACTAATACTGAATATCGTAACTTACGCGAAGGTTTACGCGCAGTTGGTGTTAACACACAGGCATACCGCCAAGAACAAGCACGACTAACCGCAGAGACAGCCGCACAGCGTGTAGAAGCTGACCGACTTAGTGAAACGTATGACCGTCAAACTAATAGGTTACGTACACAGTTAAACCAGCAACGTGCCGCACGTGAAGAAGCCGAGCGAACAGAACAGGCACAACGTGAACTACGCCAAGAAACAGAACGCGCAGCAGCAGCGAACGCCGCAGCATTAGCACAACAACGTAGGCAGACCGAAGAACAAGGCCGCTTAACGATTGCTACAAGTCGCTACGAAGATGGTTTACGTCGATTAAATGCAGCGCAGGCCGCAGGCAACTTAACACGCGGTAACTACATACGCGGTGAAGCCCGGTTACGTCAGCAGTTAAATTTAACAGGGTCACAAGTTGATACCACGCGTAGAGCGATTGAAGCCGATACACAAGGCAAGATTGCCAACAGTCGTAGCACTGATGCCCTGACAACGGTAACCCGTCGATTAGCACAGGCGTATACCGTCCTGATTGCTGCACAGACAGCCGCTAATAGTGTTGCTGGTAATGTTACGGCCTATGGCTCACTTGAAGCCGCTATAACGAATGTAGAGCGTACTACAGGCATTGCACGTGAACAGGTTGTAGAACTTGCGAACGAGATACGCGAACTAGGCGCAGAGGTCACACCTACTACGTCAGCAGAACTATTACGCTTTGCTGAAATTGCAGGCCAGCTAGGTACTAACAGCACCGAAGATATTCTATTGTTGGTTAATGCTGCGGAACAATTAGGCGTTGCTACTAACATTGCTGGTGATGAAGCCGCTACGTTACTTAGTCGAATATTGCAATCGACAGGTGAGGGTATCCCGGCTATCGGTAACCTAAGTTCGTCAGTCGTTGAATTAGGTAATAACTTTGCTGCACGTGAGGACGAGATAGTAAATTTCACGCGTGAGATAGTAACAGCAACACGTGATATTAATTTAAGCTCAGCCGCCGCCGCTGGTCTTGGTACTACACTAGCTGTTGCTGGTCAACGTGCCGAAGCTTCCCGGACAGCCATTAGCCGATTATCACAGGCTATTCGTCGTGCTGGCACAGAAGGTGGGGAAAGCCTAGAACGTCTTGCACAGATAACCGGGCAGACTACCGATGAACTACAAGAAAACTTAGGCGAACGTTCAGAAGAAATTATATTAGACTTTGTACGTGGTTTAGCAAGAGTACAAGAACAAGGCGGTGTAACGTTAGACGTACTTCGTCAGTTTGGTATTGACGGCCAAGAAGCAGCAGGCGTATTTAACGGCCTTACTGCACAAGTTGATACCTTAGCAAGAGCGCTTGACTCGTCACGTGCTGCGTACGCTGATGGTCTTGCACAGGTACGTGAAGCGTCAAACGTTTACGCTAACCAAGAATCAGCAGTAGGCCGATTGCAAAACCAGTTTATTAACTTGCGTGAAGAACTAGGACGTGCGTTTGCCGATGAAACTAACGCCGCTGTAAACCTATTCAGCGATAGTTTAGATGGCGCAGAGGATTCGCTAGTAAGCCTATTCGAAATACTACCTGACGTGATTAGCGGTGTAGGTGAACTAAGTCAAAGTTTAGGCGGTTTCCTTGACTTGTTTGGTACTGATGGTACAGGCGCTATTGAAGGTTTCGCAGAGGTGCTTACTACTACATTCAATTTACTTGATAGTGGTATTAACGTACTAGTATTGGGTTTTCAGAACTTAATATCTGAAACGGTTACCGCAGCACAAACGCTAGCTGAATTGTTCGGCCAAGACTTCGACAGCGCTTACCTTGATGGTTTGAATGAAGCTATTGAACGTACTAGAGCGCGTATATTACAGAACAATGAAGATATTGACCGATCAGTAGCCCGGTTAGCTGGTACGTCGTCGCGTAGCTATGAAGACCTTATAGACACTGTTGAACAATACGAAGGTGTTATAACTCGTCTTAGCGCTAACGAGCAAGCGGCCATACGTTCTATTATTGATAAGACCGGGTTTATTGCTGGTGAAGACCAACAATACCGCGAGTTAACCGAAGCTATTGTAAGAGCTAACCGCGCCCAAGAGATAGAGATTACCTTAACCGAACAAGTAACAGAAGGTAAGGCGGCAGAAGCACAAGCAAGACGTGACCAGATAGCGGCTATCTCTGACTCTAATCAGGTGCTAAATGATGAAATAGCGATTAACAGTACGCTTAACGAATCACGTGCCGAACTTGAAGAACGCATACGCCGTATTACCCAGCTAGAACAGGACGGTATTTTAACTAAAGAGCAGGCGGCTAACTTTACTGAATTGCTAACAGCTAACGTTAGACTACTGGACGAAGCGCAAACCGAACTTGCGGAAAGTACCGAAGCACAAAGCATTAGTGCGGCTGAATTGTTAGCACGTAACGCAGCATTAAACGCAGACTTTGCCGCAGGGATAATTACCAGAGAACAGCTAACAACGGCACAGGCGGCACTACAGGCGCAATTTGAAGATACAAACGTCGTGGTCACTAACTTGGTTGGTACTACAGACCAGTACAGTGAAGCACAGTTACGTACCCAAAATTCTATTAACCGTACGCTTGACCAGATAACCGACCTAACGCGCCAACTGGCCGCAGAAGGAAACAGCAAGCAAGACATAATACGTATCAATGCCCGGTTAGCCGAGTCTGAACGTGAGTTACAAGAATTACGTAGGGAAGAAGCATTACAGGCCGAACTTGCTGCGTCTTCGTTCCAAGAGTTAACCCAACAACGTGATATTGCACAGCAACAGTTAGCGCGTTTAAATGTGCAGTTCCAACAAGGTGCAATTAGTGCTGGTGAATATGACAGACAGCAACGCGAACTAGCTGAAACAATAGCGGCAATCACGGCACTGATAGGCCAAGATACCGTTGCGATTGATCAGAATACACAGGCATCATTAGAAAACGCTGACGCAAAGCAACAGCAGGCCGCAGCGACTAGAGAAGCCACCAGCTTTGTTAGTTTAGAGCTACAGGCTTACGAGCGGTTAAATCAAGAGTTCGATTTTACTTCTCAGTCAACCGCACAACTAGCAGCAAGAGTAGATGAACTAAACGGATTTATCGCGCAGAACAACCGTGTTAACTCAGTTTGGTTACGCAATTTAGCCGAAGTTACTAACCAAGGTTTCGAACGTGAGCAGCAGTTCATACGTGAAACAATCGCTTTACGTGAATGGCAACAACAAGTTGAAACGGGCAATCTAAGTCTAGGTCAGCTTGACGCTATCGCACAGTCAGCAAGGTTTAATGTACGTGCATTAGGTGACGAACAGTTAGCCCCGTTACGCTCAGCAATCGCCGCAGCACGTCAAGAGTTCCAAGAGCTTGACGACACGATTAACGCTGCACTATCTGATACTCAAGACCGCCTAGACCGTATACGTGGTGACGAAGCGGCTATAGTAACTAGACAGTTTGAACGAGAACGTGCAGAGCTAAACGCACTACTTGATGAAGCTTTAGAAAGCGGTAACGATAGATTAGTAACACAAGTACGCAACGCGTTACGTAACTTGCAGCAGGCACAACGCCTTGAATTTGAACAGCAGTTCGGCTCAGGTGCTACGGCTACAGGTAACACTAATCAGAATCAAGTTGATACCGGGGCTAATCAAAATAATACTAGTGCTAACCGTTCGAACGGTGGTACTATCACTGTGAATGTTAACACGCCAAACGGCGCAAGACAGATACAAGTAGCAGACCAAGCCAGCGCAAACGCACTGTTGGCAACGTTTGAAGACTTCGGAACTGTCTCACAACAGGGGAATGTATAACAATGGCAACTCTATCTAACGGTACAACAACGGTAGAGTTCCCCGACGCTATGGAATGGGTAGACGAATTTAATTTCTCGCCCGTTTCACAAGACGTACAACGCACAATAGGTGGTAGCTTCATAGTACAAGAAGCGGGTTTACTGTTCGGTAGACCTATCACCTTGCAAGGCGGGGAACAAGTTTGGTTATTACGCAGCAAGTGGCGGCAATTAGTTACGCTTGCTGATGTAGTAGGTGCAAAATATGTGCTAACTTTAGCAGACGGTAGTACATACAATGTTATATTTAGACGCGACGGGCGTACGTCACCAGCGACAGCAGAACCGCTATGGCGGCAAAACGTTCAATCTGATACGAGCTATGTTAAAAACATGGTTCTACAATTTTATACAGTAAGTGAGGATTCATAATGGCGATTACTAACGAAGACATAGTATTGTTTCAGTCGCAGGACAATACCGATAATGATAACGGCGGCGGTCAGCGTATCAACCAAGAGGTGGTAGACGGGGCGGTTAATAACCTGTTCCCTGATATATCACGTATAGATACGGTGAGCGGTGACGTTGCATTGCGTAAAGTGTTTCCTGTTGTTAATACGGATAACCGCGATATTTATTTCGGCGCACATGCCATGATACGCAAAGTGCCAACAGACCCTAACGTTAGTGCGTTAATATTTTACACCGATTCAGCTACAGACGTACGTAGTGAAGCCCGTAACGATATTGAAGCTTACTTAACACCATCGTTTGAAACGTCATTCTACCTGTTCGGTAATAACATACAGGGTAGCCGAGCTATTACCGTACTACAGCGCCTTACCGAGCAGTTACCGACTGTAGGTGACGTTTACCTAATACAAGAGGGTAGCGACTCACAGTATGTACGTGTGCGTGATATTTCACCGACAGAAGTTACATTAAGCTTTAACCGTGTAGACTACCAGCGCCGACGCGTTGTGCTTACACTAGAACAACCGCTTGGTTTTGACTTCACAGGCTCAGCGTTTGACCCGGACGGACAGACAGCTAATACAGCTAACATGTTTACTACACAAATATCTGACGCAGCACGTTACTACGGTACACGTACACTGGAAGAAGATGCCCCACAAGGCGCACTAACTATTCAAGTTGATAGTATATTCGAACAGCTTGTACCAGCGTCAGTAGCACAGACCCCCATCATTAACTCACAGGCATTACAGCAAGGACAATTGTTGGTTGATACTGGTAGTACGTTTAGCGCGTCGTATACCATTACTTCACCAGCAACGTTACCTACGCCAGTATTGCCCGGCTCGTTTAGCTTTAGAAATATAACTGATGATGGTAACGGGAACTTAATAAACGATTCAGGTCAAGTCATAGGCTCTATTGATTATATTAACGGTACGATAATACACAGTACAGGGTTCACTAGAGAAACGGTTAACTATGTGATTGCTACAGTTATCGATAGTGAAATACAGTTTACCGATCACATAGAAATTACCCAAGAAAACCAAGGTGTAGTATATATCCGTAACGTATCACCAGTACCTACCGGGCAAGACATTTATATTGATTACCGCAGCGGTGGCCGTTGGTCACGATTAGTTGGTAACCCTGATGGTACAATAGGTAGTGACCCACGCATAGGTGCTGGCTTGGTTAGTGATAACGGTGATGGTACAGCTACAATATCTGTAACACTTGGTGCTAACCCGGATATAGGTTCAACAGTCATATTTAGTTGGGGTTCAGACGACTTTGTTAATGATATTATTGATAGTGCTAATAATGACGCTGACATTTATTACCGTATACAACTAGTTGACGAATTAGTATCGCAGACGAGTCTAAGCCTTGTGTATACTGAGAACGGCGGTTCAAACCGTACACTTACTTTTGATAGTGAGGGTACGTATTCACAAGATGGTGTGAGCGCAACACTTGACGATGTAAACGGGCTAATCATCTTAAAAACCACCAACTTTCAACGTGGCATAAGTAGTTCACCTATCAGCGTAACGTATGATTATGCACTACCACCAGCACCGGGTGAAACGGGTGAAAGGTTATTCGCTAATAATCCTACATTCATTATAAATAACGACACTGGTCAACACTCTTTTGACTTAGCGACAGGTGTTGTACGTGATGGCTTTAGACTTACGTTTAGGGGTCGCACAAAGGACGTTGAGGGGTTTAATCAACCACTATCGTTCATAACCCTACTTGCTGACAGTAACGGCATACTAAGACTAAACGGGTCAGGTGAAGCGTTTGGCACAGTAAGCATTAATGGTTTAGTGCAGTTATCACTACCTGAATTTACCTATCAAAAAGCTGTCACTGTAGTTAGACCATTTCAAACATATACTATCTATGAAGAACGAACAGCACCGTTATACTTAATAAGTGAAGTAACGCAGATTGAATATCAAACGTCAGGCATACCGGGCGGGCAGTATACCGAAGTATATAGCGAGACATTACCTGTAACTGATTTAGCTACGTTCGTAGTTACAACATTACCCTCAATAATTGGTTCAACAACCTTTAACCTTGGTGGTGACCAGTTTATAACACGCGGGGGCAATGTGTTTAATGAAGACGGCCAGCAAGTAGGTAATATTGATAACGAGACAGGTACACTTGAAATTGCACCTACAGCGTTAACTAGCTCACTTGTACCAGTGTTTACCTCAATATTCACAGATAACACAGGTGGCAACCAAGCTTTGCGCCGAGTGTCATTCAGAACAGCGGCAACCGATTTAACAACGTCGTCATTCTTACTTCGATACTCTACTAGCAATGGTACGTTCTTAGCTACAAGTGATAGCGCGGGTATTATTACTGGTACTGACATAGACAGTGCCAATAGCTCAGTTGATACTACAACAGGTGCGGTTACCGTGAATTTCACAGCGGACGTTAACCCGGCTTCATTATTCTATGATGCAGTAGCAGAGACAACGCTACCACTTGACCCTGAACTATTAGGCTTAGACCCTGTACGTTTGCCACCTAATGGCCGTGTACCAGTGTTCGATGAAGGTCGTCACTTGGTTATATTCCAAGAAGAAACAACGGACATTGTAGGTACACCGACAGCCGGGCAAACTGTAACGTTAGACCGCCAAGACCAAGCGTATATAGAAGTGATTGACGTTAACGGCCAGCGTCTTGATTATGCACAGTACACGGCTGACAGAGCGGCAGGCACGTTAACTTTTGCTGACCCACTTAGCCTAGTTGACAGAGCGGGTGAAGCACTTACAGCGCCATACCAAGTTGTAGACCGTGTAGAAGATATGGCATTAGCAACCAGTGTAGAGATTACAGGCCGTGTAGGTATCTCAGCGCCGTTAACTCGCGACTACCCTGCCGATACTACACGTGTTGCGTCAGCGCTTGTGTGGGGCGATATAGGGTCACGCGTGTTCAATATCTTTAGTCAGCAATCGTTTGATGTGTGGAGCGACCAGCAAACCACTGATAGTATCCCAGCACAATACGACGATGTTAACTTTCCTATTCAGATTAATAACGCTGATAGTTTTACAGGTAGATGGGCAGCGGTGTTCCTTAACTCAAACGCTGTGAGAATACAAGAGGAATCATTAGGCGTAGTGCTAACCACTGCGAGTATTAGTGATGATATAGCGCCTATTAACCCTGCGACGGGCAACCCTTACTTTACTATTCCGTCAGGTGGTTGGGGTGCTGGCTGGATTACGAGTAACGTGCTACGATTCAATACAGAATCAGGCGCAGAAAATATGTGGATCATTCGTACTGTGCAATCAGGTGCACTAACGGAAGACACAGACAGCATAGACATTGAAATTAGAGGGGATGCAAACTAATGGCACGTTCAATATCAGGCATAGTAACACTAGAAGACCAGCCGCACGAAACAGACGTAGTGGCTGTGTCAGTAGGGGATAACCCAAGAGTGTTAAACACTGGTCGTTCAAACAGTGACGGCACTTACACGATTAACGTTACGCCTTGGGCTGGTGAAGTAATGGTGTACGCTGTGCAGGAATATGGTGACGCATGGGCTGAAACTACAGCCGTTGCAGACGGGGCGGTAATTCACCCCACCAGCCCTAACGGGTATGTGTTTAGAGCTACCAACGCAGGCACTACAGGCGAGACAGAACCTACATGGCCTGCTCAGGCTACAACAGTCACAGATGGTGATATAGTATTTCAGGGTGAACGGTTAGTGCAACCAGTTATTAACGGTTACGTAAGCACTGCTGAAGGTTCACCAGACTTACCCCCTTATGGTTTGTTTCAAGGTGGGGGCGATGGTGCGTTTTTTGACGCTAGTGAATTAAGCAGTTTATTTCAAGATGCAGCTATGACTACACCAGTCACGGCTGATGGTGACCCCGTAGGCGCTATGCTAGACCTGTCAGGTAACGGTAACCATGCCACACAACCTGACGCTAATAAGCGCCCGGTGTATAGGGCTGGACAGAACGAGTTACCTTTTATTGAGTTTAATCCGGGGCTACTTACACCTAATAAAGATACTGCGAACGGCGATTGGTTAGAATACGGAGCAGGGTTAGGCATAGGGGCTTACACAATATATTGTGTGGTAAGCAGACCTAATAGGGGCTCGGGTGACGGTGGGTTAATTTACGGACAACGTAACACATTAAGTAATTTTGTGGCAGGGGTTCAGTTCAATAGTCGTGACGATCAATTACAGATTTGGACTAATCAATTTTTCATTCGCATGGACGACCCACCTACTACTATATTGCCGTTCAGAATGTATAGTGAAATAAACATTAGTAATGGTAGACATTCTAAATTACGTGGTACTACGTCTGACGATGTTACTTTTGCCATAAACGGAACAACTACAGAACCGCTATGCTGGGGTGATGGTGCGTCAAATAATGGTACAGAGTCAACTGAGTTTAGGTTCTATGCTGGGTTATGTTTTGCTGGTAAATTAACTAACGAACAACTATCTGAATTAGATATATACGCTAATTATATAATTGATCAGGTCGTCTAATATGCCCCAAGGATATTACCCTACAATCAATATTAAACTAGGTGATGTAAATGCTAACGTTAGCAGCACACTTGGTTTAAATAACATACAAGTTGACGAAGGGTACTACCCAACATTAAATTTAAAGCTCACGGACGAGCTAAACAATTTTGACAGCAACATAGCGGTTAACTACCCCGTTGCTGTTGTTGGGTATATGCCCACGCTCAATATTAATTTACTTGACGAATTAAATAGATTTACAGGAGATTTAGATTTAGGCGGGGGTGAAGAACCACCAGAACCACCAGTAGAAGACAACTTACCAAACACACGTAGTATTACTAGTGCGCGTTGGCAACCAGCTAACAACGTAGATACTCGTATTAGGTCACAATGGCAGCGGTCTACACGCACTGATAGCATACCTGTTTTGCGTTGGGGTCAGGCCGACCAAGTAGATAACGTTATCAGCTTAATACAGGAACGTACGTTACTAACACAAGACAGGTATATACTTAACCGTTTTGGCCGCTTTGCACTTGTTGACAATGTGTATCGTATAGGCCAGCTTAGAAACTTGGTTCAGCTAAATAAAGACTACAACGTATCTAGTAGGCAAGAGCTATTAGCGCAAGACTCAGCATACAAGACGTATTACAGTGTACCACCAGCAAAAGACGTAGATTATACATTCAAGTATAACCACGTTAGGTTACAGGGTTTTGAGCGTGAGACTAGAATAGTCATTCCACCTGTACCACCAGTGGAAGTAAGACCACCTTATATACCTAATGTTAATATACCATTGCAGGGTGTAACTAATGCGTTCGATAATGATATAAAACTTACTTTACCACCAATAGCGCCTAACGGGTATATGCCTAATATTAATGTACCGCTAGAAGCTGTAACAAACACGTTTAGTAACGACATAATGTTAGTTGACGAGTTTGCCGAGGAAGTAATAAACCCTGACGAACCTATCATTGAAATTGTACCGGGTGCATTGCAGCCTACAGGTAGCCCGTTTAAGTTTAACTTTGAACGAGCACTAAACCCTATTGACGTAGATAGGACGTTAACTTGGGGGTATGGGATAAACAACTTTGTTATTGGTGGTGTGACTACTATTACAAGTAGACCTGACCCGGTAGTACCGCCTGAACCCGACCCACCAATAGTGCATATTAATTATGAGGTATATAGAGTCGTGAACACAGTTAATATAACAGTCAGGCCAAGCGGCCAGTTCCTTGACTTTGAAAACTTTACTATTACACGTGATGTTGAATCATTCGCTTGGACGTGTACCTTTGATCTGTTAACAGAACAGTCATACAACTTGGTTAGACCTGTAGGCAGAGCGCTACAAACGATTGACATTAATATCAACGGCACAATATTCACCGTGTTTGTAGGTAAAGCTAATACAAGTATTCGTGCTAGTACTAACGGTACTACACGTGTGTACCGCTGTACGGCGTGGAGCAACTTAAAACGTTTAAGCTACCCTTACGCACGTCGTCGGTCTTTTACGGACTCACAGGCTCGTACAGCCGCACAGATTGCAACGAATGAATTAGCGGGCACAGGCTTTACGGTTGATTGGCAAACGGTTGATTGGCAAGTGCCAGTAGGCGTACACACGTACCAGAACAAAACCAGCTTGGGTGCTGTACTTGGTGTAGTGAATGGCGTTGGTGGTGTGATAGTACCTGACTTATCAGAGGATACGTTTACTGTTCGCCCATACTACCCGGTTAGCCCTTGGAATTGGGATGATGAATTTACACAGATAAACCGCCAGATGAACGAGTCACAGTTCTTTAGTATTGATAATGACACGATACCACGTGACAACCCGAACGGTGTTTATGTTTACGGCCAAGAACAGGGCGTAGGTGTATTCGCTGTTCGCCTTGGTACTTCGGGTAGTGAACTATTACCTGACGTGGTTGATAGATACATAACAGCCAATACAGCAGGGCAAGAACGTGGCCGCATAGAGGTGGCGCGTAACTCGTTTATTGAGTTGATACCTATGTCAACTTATATCGACGAGAACGGTATAATCATGCCACAAGAACTAATAGAGTTTACGGCGCTAGATGGTACAACGTGGCGCGGTATGGTTGTGCAAACTACAGTTAATTGCAGCCGTGTTGGTACAGCGTTAACACAACAGATAACAATAGCGAGGTTTTTTGATGGCTAATGTATTTAACAGGTTTCAACAGTTACTACCGCAAGCAGTTACAACGGTGGTAACTATTACAGCACTTAACGGTGACGGCACAAGCGACGCTACTACCCTTGGCGGGGTAGCAGTTATCGTTAATGGTGAATCCGTTGCCGTGGGTCAAAAGGCGTACATTCAAAACGATAGCATAGTTAGGCAAGCACCTGACTTAACAATTACAAGGTTGGATATATGAAATACTATTACGGGTTAAGAGATAAAAAGCACTTAGTAGAATGCGTTGAAAAGGCCGTACGCGTGTTTGGCGGCGGATACCGAGCCAATGCCTTAGTTATGGAAACAAGCGCGGCAGAAACGCACTGCGGCACGTTCCCGGACAGACACGAAACTAAGTTAGGTGTTGGTGTAACACAGTTTGACCAGATTGGCCTAGACGATTTAATAATGCGTGTGCGTAGTAAAGACCGCAAAAAGTTATCTCAGTATTACGACATAGATTTAGACTTGGTTAAACTAGCAGACCTTGCGTACAACCCTGAACTAGCCTGTGCGCTAACCAGACTTAAATATAAACTTCGACCTGAACCAATTCCGTCTACGTTAGAGGGTCGTGCCAAGTATTGGAAACGCTTCTATAACAGTAGTGCGGGTGACGGTACGCCAGAGGAATACATACAAAGAGTGCAGGAATTTTTACCGTAGATAATAAAAAGCCCCGGTAAGCAGACAACCGGGGCATAAACGTGGGGATAGCATTATTATAATTATTCAGGCAGATTATCGCTAACCTTGACTAGTTTATACGTGGCTTTTACCTTTCTGTCAAACCCTCTTTCAATTATTTCTACTTGTTGACCATTTCTACAGCGTTCAAATATCTCGCTCATATCTTTTCTGAACCCGCGCATACCATCTACTGTAAAGATTGGCATAGGTACAGGAATAGAACCCGGCGTAGTGGCTGGCGGCGGCGGTGGTGGCAATGGTAGCTTATCCATTATTCTGATTCCTCTTTGTATATTCTAAATTCATTAAGGTCAACTTGTACCGGGTAGCTTGTGTCACGTGGTACAGCAAGTGATACAGGCATAGGTTCGTCGTGAAACTTGTTCATTTCGTCAAACACTGGTGCTTTTTTAAGACTTAGCTTCGCCATAGCTTCACGTATTTGTGCAGTTGTAACTTCTGCGGCAGCACTAGCATTAATAAGTGATGTGTTAAAATTACCTACAACTTTAGCAAATTCCTTATCAAAATGTTTGTGCATATCATTAATGCCTGAGTTAATAAGTTCCTCAGTTTTACCTACACTAAGAGCCTTGGTGATAGTTATCTCACGTTCAAACATTCTGTCGTTATAGGTATCGTTAACAACGTCCTCACGCTTACAGGTAAATGGTTTGTGTTCACCAAACATCGAGTTTATAGCTAATTTATCCGCTGAGCTAAGCTCTTGTTTATCAATTTCATATTTAAAACTAGTAGCCGTAGCAATTAAGTTAGTCTTAATATTCTGCAACTGTTGCAAAATAGGGTCTGTAAGTAAAACAGCCATAGATTTGCAACCGAACGTGTTAACAGTTAGATACTTGGTTCGTGCTGTTATATTGCGGTCTAGCTCGTCTAAAGCTACTTGCGTTTCGTCGTCGTATATAATTTTCATAGGTAATCTGCCTGTATTTAATTAACTGTTACAACAGTAGCACCGTTACAACAGTGGGTCAACTAATTTATTAGCCTGCGTTATGTACCATTCAACGTTTAAGTTATCCCAATTAAACTGGTCAATCTTGTTACATTGTGCAGCCATACAGCTAGACTCAATACTAATACGACGGTCTGCGATTGGTGGGCGTTTGTCGTGTGGCACTGGTATATAGGTTTTAGCTGGTGGCTTGGCTGTCGGGCTAACTACTTTGTAATCGCCTGACTTAATATGTCTGTAGTGATTACCTTCGTTATATTTCTTTATCTGCTTATCAGTAGGCTTCATTATTTTTATAAGCTTACCGCCGTTGATTGCCGCGTAGTACCGGGTTATACGCTGGCACACTTCGTCACCCGCTGGTGTATTGATCACAACCTTTGTGTTTCTATCAACCTTGGTTTTTAAGGTAAACAAAAAGCGGTTGTCGTCATTGTTAAGATGCGAGTAAATAAAGTCTCTAACGTTACCGCCGCGTACTAAGGCTTCTTCTGCGGCCATAGCTACAATACGACAATCAAAGTTTTTCTCCCAAGCACCGTTTTTAGCATGTGCGTACGCGTAAGCCCCGATGTTCTTTAGCTTACCGTTAGTCTTCTCAGCAATGTAGTTATTAACGTCACGTATATACATGGCCTTGTAAGGTACGTCTTCAAGCTCAAGATTGGTTAGTCCTTCCCACCAGCGGCAAAGGTTCATAGTGTGCTGAGTGTATTCCTTAGGTGTAAGGTAGGTGACACCGTCCGTATTTATCTGAACCAAAGTTAAGCCCGGCACTTTGAATAGTTCCTCTGCTAGCATACAAAGCATTAGCTGGCCGTTAAGGGTTACAGTCATGGTGTAAACAGAATCAAACAAAAAGCTATGAGGGCTGTTACTATTACCATAGGCGGCATTCATTGCCAGTTTAAATGCTTTGTTTTCCTTTGGGTTCGCGTCTTTAGTGTAAAGCTTACGTTCTTCAAATAAGCCCTCTGTAATATCACAGAACGGCGTACCAAGGTGAGCCGGGAAAATCTTATTACGTATGCCGATGTTAGGGTAATAACTCGCTACGTCCACGTCTATTAAATCTAATAGGTCTGTTGCACGTACTATCTGTGACGTAACAGAGCCGTGTATACCACCAGTGCCAAAGTCAAATTGAAAGCCGTTAACAACAACATGTAAGTGTGTTGCTACAAAATGGCAACCAGCTAATGACACGTCAGGTTCAATCTGCGATAGTTTAACGCCACGTGCAATGTTCACCCGCTTAACGTCCGGGAGTAACATTTCTTCACAAGCACCGTGTACTATTACTTCATCCGGGTTCATGTACTGCGCTAAATCCCAAGGTACAGCTATATCGTTTAACGCTTCTTTAGTTTTAGTAATCGTCATACCTTTAAGGAAGTTCAGCACTTGTACGAACTCAGGGCGTTCGAAGCGTACATAGTCAAAGATACATTCACTAAATACTATTTCTTCACGTATAGTTTTTTGGCCAACAGGTAGCCCGGCTTCACGGAGTTTAAGCTTAAATATGTCAGCCCCTATCTTGGCTTCACTGGCATTAGTAAAGTCGTGATTAAACTTAACACCGAGTGACCTACGCAAGTCGATAGCGCCCATACACTTATGCAAGAACAGTAACGTAGCTGCAACGTCATGGAAGTTATACGACGCTAGCCCGTCACGCTCAGGCTGTGTAACGTACGTATTTGGTTCAATAGGTAAGTCCTGTATGTCTTCCATATCCATATTATTCTCTAACATTTTTAGGCTAACGCCTTTGTTGTCAAAGTGATTTATTTTGAACAGGTCAACTTGCTTTACATATTGGCGGCTAGGCCATATAACGTGTTTGTTACGGTCTTCGTAGGGGGTGTCGAATATTGATTTAGACTTGGCGTAAATGTCACCGGGAGTCACCCCGGCGGGTATCATGCGGAACGCGGTATCAGTTACAGGCCAGTCATAACCTTGGTTATTAAACCCTATCATTTCGCATTCATGGTGGTTCAGGTAATAAACAAACGCTTGAAATTCTTGCATGTTGTTTAACCAAGGTGAGCATTCGAAGTAGTAGCACTGCAACGACTTAACGTGAACTACGGCACACGTCCAGATATTAGGATAACACTCAATATCGTAGACGTACTCTTTGCCCGTAGCCCATTCGCGTAACTCTGCTATTTCCTTCTTAAACCGTTTAAGGAATTTAAGAATCACTGTTAATTACCTCTATAATTCGTTTAAGCTTCTTCTCAAGCTTGGGGTTAGATTCGACGATTAACGTTAAAACTTCTTCGTCATAATCTGCTAAGAATTGTTCTATTAGCACGTCACCGTCAGTCATGTTAGTGACCAAACGCATAAACTGGTGGTCAGTAATATGTGTACGTGAAGCGTCTATCATTAAATCGCCTGCTTGGGTTTCTATTATCACGTTAGCCATTGTTCATCTTCTCTATAAGTTCGTTAGTTTCACGCTCAGATAATACTTGAGCTTTTAAAATATTAATGCCGTATTTCAATTCAAATTCACGTTGCGTTGCCTGTACGTCAAGCCCTAACATACCCGCACGTACAACACACCAATTCTGTATCTTCTTACGTAGTACAGTCTGTGCGTTAAGGCGCTTGGTATGGCTGGCAACCGCTGAATACCGAACCTTAGACGGTGCGTTTTGCATAAAGTTTGATACTTCCTCAGGTGACCTATCAACCTTTTTACGTTCTTTCATAAGTTGGGTAATGAAATCGATATTCATTTCAACCAATTCGCCCTTTTTCGCCTGAAACTTTTTAAGCGCGTCCAGTTCTTCGGCCTTAGTTTCAACGTGATTACAGTACGGACATTGGTGCTGATTATGCGTTGATGGAACGTACCGGGCAAAACAGTCAGGGCATACACGTGACGTTACACGGTCTAACTCTTGTACATTGTTACGTTTCTTCTTAGGGCGGTCTAATGACCAAGGCGGGTCTTCGTGAGGGTAGTTTAATGCGAACTCATGCATGAAGTGTTCAACGTTACCAACATGGTCTATTAGTATGCCGAACTCTTTACCGTCGATGATACGTAATCCACGGCCAAACTGTTGCTTGAACAACGAATACGATTGAGTTTTACGCAGCATGATTACACATTCTACGCTAGGTACGTCGAACCCTTCCCCGAACAAGTCACAGTTTACCAGTACCTTAATTTCACCACGTCTAAACGCTGCAATCTTTTCGTTACGTTCTTTAGCCTTGGTTTTACTGGATAGGTTAACGGCAGTAATACCCGCCTTTCTAAACTGTTCGGCTACGTGTGCGCCGTGGTCAATGTTTACCGTAAATGCAATTGCTTGCTTACCTTTAGCCAGCTTGAGGTAATGACTAACCGCGTCACCCGTAATTTCGCTACGGTCTGTTGCTTTTGCTAATTCCTTTTGATTGTAGTCACCCGAAGCAGTCACTTTAACCTGACTAATATTAACGCGTGATGGTGGTGTATAAACCCGGTAAGGACTTAGCATACCTTGCTGTATTAGTTCGTGCATGGTAGCACCAACAGTCATAGCGTCAAATACACCGTCAGCACAACGACCAAGACCTTTCTTATCAGCACGAATAGGTGTAGCTGTAACACCAAGACCTTTAGCATTAATAAGCGGGTCAATACACTTGTGCCATTTACTATTATCTAGTAAGTGGTGTGTTTCATCCATGAACCATTTAGTTACCATCGGCGCTAACGTTGACAGGTCGCGACGATAGAACGTATCAACAGAACATACAATGATACGCGCCCGGTCGTCCTTAAACGTCTTACCGTACTTCTCTACATGCTGGTCACATATTTCACGACGGGTAGTATTACTGGTTATAAATGAATGTGGTAAGTTAAGCAGGCATAGCGCGTCACTAATCTGACCTAACAGCACGTCACGGTGGGCGAATATGACAACCAAGCCGCCGCTAAGTAGCTCACGTCTAGCCATTTCAGCCATTAATATAGTTTTACCCGCACCAGTAGGCAGAACGCTAACTATGTTTTGATAGCCTTGCGACCATAAACCTTCTATGTCGAACGCGGCGGCTAGCTGGTGGGGTCTTAATGCAATTCCCATTAAATCACCAAAGTTTAATTAATCGTTTAATTACAACATAAATTAGTACACAAGTACCTATTGTTGCTACACATGTGATGCACATAAATTTATCCTTTTAGCTAAAAAGTATGCGTCATTAACATTAAAACACCAGTGGGTTCTATACGGTATCTGTGGGTTTGAGCTATACGCTTGGTAAAAAGGTTTACTATAACCCACAGGCCACGACTGTTTAATTCTTAATGTTGGTTTCATTATATTTCTCACTCCAATTTGAATTAATATGACCGTTAACGGACGGCAACATCATTACTCTATCTTCACATACATAGCACCAGCAAGGCTTTTTACTACCTCCATTAGCCCCACAGTCAGGACACGTTACACCAGTGAAATTAGGTAACTCAGGTACGCCGCGTTGAATGTTCATAATATTGGTTTCCCTGTAGCTGTTGAATGTCTACGTTTATTAGGGTAAGCGTTGAATAAATCTAAAAAATTTTCAGGGGCAGTATATTTGAATCCGTCTGATTCACAAGGGGCAGACTGCCATGTAGCATTTTTGTGTACCCCAAACCCTTTATCACACTTACGACACCAGTACGGGTCACGAACATTACTGCCGCGCTCCCATACAGCATAATCTAGGCGAATACCACCTAAACCATAAGCCAATTTAGTAACGCGAGTATATAGAATGTACTCAGGTAATGTAGGGAATGACGCTGGCTTTGCCTGCTCAGATACTAGCGGCGTGTTTATTAATGGCGCGTTGTCTCTATTAATGCCGAATAACCAATCTAATAATTTCATTTCGTATACCTTCTGCTTATTAAGTAGAACTAAATATACACTAACCGTTGTAATAGTCAAAAATAAAATTTGAAATTTATAATTTAGCTGTTATAGTTACCTCGTCATTTGGACAAAACAACTTATAGAGAGACTTATTATGTCACAAGGTATTTTCGAACAGCTACTTGCTGCACAGTTAAAAACTAACACTATCCTTGAAGAAATTTTACGTTCGCAGGGGAAGACTGTAGAGGCAACGCTCGAACAGACTGTAGATGCTGTAACGGCACAGGATACTACTACAGTGACCGAAGCAAAGGTAGATGCTTCTGCGCCAGAACAAGAGACAGATTCTACAGTAGGCGTTGAATTAGATTCAGCAGGCGTACCGTGGGATGAACGCATTCACAGTAGCAACAAGAAAAAGTTAGCTAAAGGTGGTACTTGGCAGAAGAAACGTGGTGTTGAAGATGCGTTACATGCTGAAATCACAGCACAGCTACTTAATGGTCGTAAGTTAGCAGCAGAGCAGAACCAAGCTATTGAAGCGGGTACAACTGTCCCACAGCCTGATAAAGCACCAGCACTTACCGACGCACCACCGCCACCACCAGCACCGGGAAAAACAGCACCACCACCGCCACCAGCACCAGCCAGTGATGACCGTCAACTTGCAATCAGTGCAATCGATAAGTTATGCGCTCCATACGACCTTAACAGCACAAGCACTTTACAAGCGGGTGTTTTGATTGATACGTTTAATTGTTACTGTACTGAATATTTTGGTGTACCAACGTTTGCAGAAGTAGCACCAGAGCATTACCCGCAAATCATTAGTGAATGTGGTCAATGGGCTTCTGAGTTAGCGTTATTGAACAAGCATGTTAAGTCACTACTTGACGCTTACGCAGCAGACGTATCGTTAATTCACGGTCACATTGTTAACGTACTTGCCGCAGAGAACACAGGTCAAGTTAACTTCTCACAAATTATCGCAACTAAGCAGCGTGTAGAGCAATACGCGGCAACAGTTTTACAAGGCTAACCCTATGTCGGTTCATAGTAAGTTTGGCGCTTCAATCATAGCTGTAGTATTAGCCTGCCCCGGCAGCGTTAATGCTACAGCACACCTTGAAAATGAGACTAACCGGGCAGCCGAAGAAGGTACAGCAGCACACGAATTGGCTGAATGGTGCTTAAAGCTTGGTTTTGATTGTAAAGACGCTGTAGGTCGTACGTTTAACGGGTTCATTGTAGATGAAGTTATGGCAGAATACGTCCAGACTTACTTGAACCACATTCGTACAACTCGTATTAATTACCCCGGTACTTCTTATGTAGAAGGTCGCGTAACAATGTCAAGCGTTGCTAAAGACGTGTTCGGTACGGCTGACCATATACACTTGCATACTGCGGGTAGAAAACTTTTTATTGATGACTTGAAATACGGCTACTTAGTCGTTGATGAAGAAGAAAACGCACAAACGGCACACTACGCCATTAGTACGCTTGATACGCATAACTTATGGTTTGCTATTGACGAAATCGTTTGTACCATCGTACAGCCACGTGCAGACCATATACGCGGTGATGTTCGAACAGTTACGTATACGATTGAAGAACTACAGGCGTGGCGTGATAAGTTTGTTCAGGCCATTGCTGCGGCACGTGACAGTAAGGCTAAGCGTATAGCTGGTGAACACTGTCGTTACTGCTTAGCACGTGGCGATTGTCGTGCCAGAATGATACGTACTATCCTTAAATGCTCAGTTGATGCGCCTTTGAACTCTGCAACGGACGAAGAAATAAGCGACTTTATACGTGAAATACCTACCATGCTAAAGCACATTGAGCGAGTAGAAAAACACGCATTGCAGTTAGCACGTGGCGGTAAACGTTATAAAGACTTTAAGTTAGTTAAGTCATATACAAAGGCTATATGTACTGATGAAGACGCGTTAGTAAAAGAAGCGTTGGCAAAGGGTATAGCAAAGGATAGACTATACAACCCCGGTAAAATTAAAGGTAAAACTGTACTCAAGCCATTACTAGGGCAAGAGTTGGTAGACAAGTATTACGAAACACCATTAGCGGAAACTAAGTTAGTACCGCTTTCAAATTCAGCAACAGCGGTTAGCAATGATGCTAGCGGCGTATTTACACAGGTAGATTAAACATGGCTTCAAAAACTATAATGACTCAATATTTTCGTACATCTTTCCCGCATCTTGATCAACCACATGCGGCGAACACTGGCGATACACCTAAGTTTAGTATTGGTATGATGTTCCCTAAGACGGGCGTTACTACACCAACTGGCGCGGCTACGTCGTCTTGGCAGAATATCTTTGACGCACTAGACGAAGTGTGCCAGTCAGAATGGCAGATGGACTTTGCAACAGCAACAGCACCGGGTATGGGTATTCAGTTCCCACCTAAGTTAGCTGATGGTGACCAAAAGTTTGTTAAGGACGCGCAAAACAATCCTATTCCGGGTCAAATTCGCCCTGAAACAGCAGGCATGTATATTATGTCAGCTAAGAACGTTGACCCAGTTGGTACGGCTGCACCTGACCGCCTTAACTGTGCGCCTACAGCTATCTATGCTGGTTCATGGTGTCGCGCTCAATTAGAAGTGGCTGCGTATACTGGTAAGCAAGGCCGCGTAGTAGCCCTGAAACTGTTAAACGTACAGTTAGCTTATGATGACACACCATTAGGTAACAAAGCTCCACAGCAGACCGCAGAACAAGCATTTGCTGACTCACCAATCACTGATACTAATATCACAGCGGGTAGCGTAGCAGCAGCACCAGCACCGGGGGCAGCACCAGCGCAGCCTAAATATGTTCACCTTGATGCAACGTGTACCGAAGCAGCTTACTTAGCGGCTAACTGGACTCATGCAATGTTGGTTGAGCATGGTAAAGGTAAAATGGAAGCACCTGCACCTGCTCCTGCA